>Ga0073936_10011717_pt1 | contig 10582 bp, 8 predicted proteins | sample AliMusrvi5mmetaG_FD_87041 | JGI IMG/M metagenome (GOLD analysis project Ga0073936, IMG submission 87041) | Freshwater lake bacterial and archeal communities from Alinen Mustajarvi, Finland, to study Microbial Dark Matter (Phase II) - Alinen... | ecosystem: Environmental > Aquatic > Freshwater >... | reverse complement strand
GTTGTCGGACCTTGAGGTCGTGCGCGGACCGCAACGTCCGCCCGAGGGCCACCACGGTCATCACCGCCGCCATCTGGCGCTCCAGAACGGAATCACGCCGGGCGCTGTCGCCTTGCGGGAAATCACACAAATGCACCGAATCCGGCATCCCCACCGTACGGAGGTTTAGATAGATGGCCTCGCTGGTGAAGGGAATGAATGGGGCCGCGATCTTGGAAAGCTGCAGGAGCACGTGGTAAAGCGTTTCATAAGCCTGCGCCTTGTCCCCGTCATCCAGGGATTTCCAAAAACGGCGCCTGCTGCGGCGGATGTACCAGTTGGTCAAATCCTCGATGAACCTGACAAAAGGACGGATCGAGTTCTGAAGGTCATAGTTGTCCATCGCCTCCGTGACATTTGCCGAAAGCGTTTCCAGCGAACTCAAAATCCATCGATCCAGCAAATTGGTCGCGGGTCGCGAGTCTCGAGTCCCGGGTCGCGCGGCTGGATCCCAATGGTCAACATTGGCGTAGGTGACAAAAAAGCCATACGCGTTCCAGAGCGGAATGAGCAGGTTTCGCAACAATTCCTGGACGCCGGCCTCGGAAAACCGGAGATCCTCGGCCCGTACCACCGGCGAGTTAACCAGATACAACCGGAGCGCGTCGGCGCCATAGGCATTGATCATATAGTTCGGGTCGGGATAATTCTTGAGCCGTTTGCTCATCTTGCGGCCGTCTTCGGCCAGCACAAGACCGTTGACGATCACGTTACGAAATGCCGGCCGGTCAAACAGCGCCGTGGCGAGAATGGTGAGGGTATAGAACCACCCGCGCGTCTGGTCCAGGCCCTCGGCGATGAAATCAGCCGGGAAATGAGATTCGAACTGCTGGCGGTTTTCGAACGGGTAATGTGCCTGGGCATACGGCATGGCGCCGCTTTCAAACCAACAATCGAGCACCTCGGGAATGCGCTTGAGCATCCCCCGCCCTTCCCGCGACGGGATCTCGATCTTATCCACAAAGTGTTTGTGAAGATCGGCCACCTTATGACCGGATAGCGTCTCCAATTCGGCGGCGGATCCGATGCACACCACTTCCTTGCCATCATCACTGCGCCAGACCGGGAGCGGCGCTCCCCAGTAGCGATTGCGGGAGATATTCCAATCCCGGGCTTGTTCCAGCCACTTCCCGAACCGTCCGTCGCGGAGATGATCCGGAACCCATTTTGTCTGGCTGTTGGCCTTCAGAATGCGGTCCCGCATTTGCTCAACCCGGACATACCAGGCCGAGATGGCACGGTAGATCAACGGGGTGTCACAACGCCAGCAATGCGGATAACTATGATTGATCACCGCCTGATGGACCAGCTTGCCCTCATGCTTCAGGCGCTTGATGATGTCGGCGTCGGCCTCCTTGACGAACCGCCCGAGATAGTCGCTGATTTCGGCCGTAAAACGGCCTTCCTCGTCGACGGGGCACGGCGCGGGCAACTTCTCGCTCTGCCCGACGCGGCTATCGTCCTCGCCGAAGCCGGGCGCGATATGAACCACACCTGTTCCGTCCTCGGTGGAAACGAAATCACCGGCGACCACCCTGAACGCACCCTTGGCCTTAAATTCCGAGAAGTAGGGGAAAAGCGGTTCATACGTGAAACCGATCAGTTTGTCGCCTGAAAGTTCCTCCACCACCTCGACCTTGGCGCCCTTCTTGTAATAGGCGGATACCCGGTCCTTGGCAAGGTAGTAGAAATCGTCGCCATCCTTGATCTTGAGATAAACAATATCCTTCCCCACCGCCAGTGCCATGTTGGACGGCAGCGTCCACGGGGTGGTCGTCCAGGCCAGGATATAGGCATGCTCCGCCCCCGCCACTTTGAACCGGATCGTCACCGCGGGATCCTGGACATCGGCATAGCCCTGGTTGGTCTCGAAATTCGAAAGCGGAGTCGTACAACGCGGACAATACGGCACAATCCGGTGCCCCTCATAGATCAGATTCTTTTCCCACAGCGCCTTGAACACCCACCAGATGGATTCCATGTAGGCGGGATCCATGGTTTTATAGTCATGGTCGAAATCCACCCAACGTCCCATCCGGGTTACGACGTCGCGCCATTCACGGGTGTAGCGCAGCACAATCCTCCGGCAACGCTCGTTGAAGACATCCACCCCCATCTTTTCGATGTCGCGCTTGCCGCTGATCTTCAGATCCTGCTCGACCTCATACTCCACGGGCAGCCCATGGCAATCCCAGCCGAATCGGCGGCTGACATAATGCCCGCGCATGGTCTGGTAGCGCGGAACAATATCCTTGATGGTGCCGGCCAGCAGATGGCCGTAGTGGGGCAGACCGGTGGCAAAGGGAGGCCCGTCATAAAACACATATTCGGGCGCCCCCCGCCGCTGCTCCATCGAGCGCTCAAAAATCCGCCCGGCGGACCAGAACTCAAGAACGTCCTTCTCCTGAGCGGGAAAATCGACTTTTCGGGAAACCGGTTTGAACATAAGAACCTTTCACTACACTTTGGCGGACATCATCGCCGGGGCTTGATCTTCCCCCGGGAAACGCCCGTCCCCACGGCGTTCCTGATCACCTTGCGGAAGGACTCGGGCCCGTATTTCAACTCATGCGAACCGCGCGTGATCTTGCAGAGACTGATTCCCAACTCCGTCGCGATGGCCCGCTGGGTGATGCCTTGCTCCAGCATACAGACCAATTTCCCATCGCAAGGCGATTTTCCGCCGTTCCGGGGCGGTCAACAGGGTGGAGAAAACCTCATACGCCGCCCCTTCGCCCAATCGGGCCAAAACGGAAGCGAGTTCACGAATCACGGCATCAACTTTGGCGTCGGGTCGGGGCATTGCCTTAGAACTTGTACCCGAGATACGCGCCGAATTCGATATCCCCGACATCAAAGTCATGCAACGTACGCCACGACTCAAACACATAATAGGCATTGGCCTGAATCGAAAAGCTCTTGCCGATCGGCACATTCAGCCCCAGCACCCACTGCCAATACAGATCCATCCAGTCATGCCTGCCCGCACCCTGGGTATAGGTTGAAAGAACACCCAGACCACCTTGGAAATACCCGTCCACAAACAGCAGGTTCACTTCCGGCGTGATTCCGAAATCATATTCATCATGATTGGAAAACCAAGGGGTGAATCCGCAAATCGCCTGGATCATACCATTTTCATCGTGGATTTCATATCCCAGGTCATAGGTCATGTCTTTATCGGCAAAGGGCAGGCTATCAAATGCCGAATGCTGCACATGATAGCGCGCACCAATATCAATAACCTGCGAGTCCTGAGCCATGGCGGCACCCGCCAAAACAACTGACAATCCCCCAACGCAAACCAGTGCTTGTAGTGTTTTCATGCGCGGGATATTAGGAGGAAACATCCGTCAAAACAAGAGCGTATTCACCGGCGTTGACATGCGGAACAGGGACCGCATCCCGCGGGATTCAAGGCAAACGCAACGCCCCATCACGGCGCCTGCCTGATTATTTCGGTAAACCCCTTGTGAATGGATCTCACAACCGTTCGGGTCAGATCTTTTGGCGCGCCGGATGAGTCCCGGAGTCCCACCGTGACGTCAATCAATCCGGTTTTCACGGCAATCGTATAAACCTTTTCAAAAGCCTTTTTCGATGCCGCGGTATTTCCGCACGCTATCGTTTTGAGGGTGTAATAGTCGGGAGAAAGCGTGATCACATCGCTATCGCTGTGTTTGATCAGCCCCTTCTCGGGATCGCACAGTATCACTTCGAAAGACCCGTTGATCACACCATGCTGCTGGACGGACGAATCCCTGGGGAAATAGGCCAGAAATCCTATACCCAGGTAATGGGATGAAATAGAGGCGTTGTCAGACGGTTCGCTGGAAAGGAATTCTGATGACGAAAACGCATGCTTACTGAACTGACCGAGAAACAGAGCCCTCGGAGTCACGATTCTCTCCGTATTACCGACGAGTCGCACATACCTGACATTGTATACGTGGTATAATGCCAAAGTTCTAAAAGTCTCCGCATCCTGTTTCATGATGGAGAAGCGTGCCCGATCAGCGCCTGTAGTTCAAGAACAATGCGTCCCGTGACGCACCATCGCCTGGCGCATCAGGGCCTCATGGGAGCCCCATGCCGAAGGGGAATCGTCCGGTCCGGAAGTCTTGCGCTGGGCATAGGTGCCATCCGCTTTCATATCCCAGGCGTTGCGTTGATCGGAAAGGTGGAACTGCAGGATTTGATGAAGGTCCGCCTTGAGCGCACCATCCTCGACCGGGGTGATCGCCTCGACCCGGCTTTCCAGATTGCGGTGCATCCAGTCGGCGGAGCCGATGTAATACTCGCCGTCAACCGCTTGCACCGCCCCGTTCCGAAAATGGTAAATCCGGGAATGCTCAAGGAAACGTCCAATGATGGAGACGACACGGATGTTCTCGCTCAGGCCGGACACCCCGGGCTTCAGGGTACAGAAGCCCCTCACGATGAGATCCACCGGCACCCCCGCCTGCCCGGCCGCATAGAGGGCGGAGCATATGTCCCGGTCCTCCAACTGGTTCATCTTGGCCAGGATATGGGCGGGCCGTCCCGCCCGCTGATGTTCAACTTCCCGTTCGATCATTGCCAGAAAACGCCGCTTCATGTTCGCCGGGGCGATCAGCAATTTACGATAATCCCCCTTCCGGTTCCGTCCGGTGAGATAGTTGAACAGGTCGGCAATGTCCGCCGTCAGGTCCGAATTGCAGGTGAGAAGACTCTCATCCACATAAAGACGCGCCGTCTGCCGGTGGTAATTGCCGGTTCCGATATGGGCGTAACAGCGCGCCTCGCCCTCTTCACGACGGACCACCAGTGTGGTCTTGGTGTGGGTTTTCAGGCCCTCTACCCCGTACACAACATGCACGCCCGCACGCTCCATTTTCTGGGCGAGCAGGATGTTCTCGTACTCGTCGAAACGCGCCTTCAATTCAACCAGACAGGCCACCTGCTTGCCCGACTCCGCCGCCCGGATCAGAAGCGGAACAAACGGGCTGTCTTTCCCGGTCCGATACAGCGTCATCTTGATCCCCAGGACATCCGGGTCGGCCACAGCCTCATTGACCAGGCGCAACACGGTGTCGTCAAACGATTCATACGGGTGATGCACCAGCAGATCCCCTGCCCGGATCACGTCGAAGATCCGGGTTTCCTCCCCCTGCAACCGGCGCGGCACCAGCGGAGTCCAGGGTTTGTATCTGAATGCGGGAAACGGAAGCGACGCAATGTCCCGCAAGCTCCGGTACTCGACCAGGCCCGGCATCTCATAAACGTCCTCATCGCCTAGCTCGAGGGCATCCATCAAGGTCCGCCGGTTCGTGGGGTCGGCTTTCGGGGGACACTCCAACCGCACCACGCATTCCATGCGTCGCTGGCGGACCTGCTCCTCGACCGCCTGAAGCAAATCCTGGACATCATCAAGATCGGCCTCCACCTCCGCATTCCGGGTCACCCGGAATGGCATGATGCCGCTGATCTTCATATCAGGAAACAACCGGTCCAGGTGATAGGCGATCAAATCCACAAGGGACACAAACCGGTACGCCCCTTTAAACGCCGCCGTCTCGATCCGGATCCATTGCGGAAGGGTGTCGGGAATTTTCACCCGGGCAAACGAATTCCCTCCGGTTACCGGGTCGTTCAGGGTCATTCCGAGGGACAGCGAAAGATTGGAGATGAAGGGGAACGGATGGCCGACATCCACGGAAAGCGGAGTCAGAACGGGGAACACGGTCTTGTCGAAAATAACCGCGGCCGCCCGTTTTTCCTCATCCGTGAGTTTGCTCCACCCGAGAAGATGGATTCCCTGGGCGGCCAAGGCCGGCTTGATGGCGCGATGATACCCCTCCGCCTGCTTGTTCAACATCTCCTGGATGATGGCATGAATGGCATGAAGAAGCCCCTCCGAGGTCTGATCGGGTTCCGCGCTTTTCACCCCGGCCCAGATCTGCTCGCGCAACCCGTAAACCCGCTTCATCACGAATTCATCCAAGTTGGAGGTAAAGATCGCCAGAAAGTTGACCCGTTCCAGCAACGGAGTCCTCTCGTCCAGCGCCTCGTTCAGCACTCGCCGGTTGAACTCCAGCCAATTCAAATCACGGTCCAGGAAACGGGATCCCGGCGCGGGTTTATGGCGGTTTCTCCGGGGAGCGGCCTTGGGTGTTCTCATCTCATACCCCCGGCACGTCCCCCATACAGGTGCCGACCAGCCGCGCGGTCTTGACCCACGGGTGGTTGACCGGCACATACTTGACCACGCCCGCCACTTTTTCCAGGGGAACCGGGACGCACTCTTCCCCACGCACAGCCACCATGACGTTATAGACGCCGTCCATGAGCAACTCCCCCGCCTTGGTTCCCAACCGCGTACAAAGCAGCCGGTCCGTCGCTGAGGGAGTTCCCCCGCGCTGGACATGCCCGAGCGACGTCACCCTGGCTTCCAGACCGGTCAATTGCTGGATCTGGCGGGCCACGCGGCTCGACATCGGCTCCTGCACCAAGTGAATCCCATTGGCATCAACGCTGGGCGAAAAAGGATCCGCTTTCTTCTTGCCGGCCTTCAGTCCTTTCGCCAGGGCCTTGGCTTCGTCTTTCGAGATGGCGCCCTCGGCAATCGCGATGATCGAAAATCGCTTGCCATGATGGCGACGGTTGCGCAGATGCTCGGCGATGGCATTCAGGTCATAGGGGATTTCGGGAATCATGATGACATCCGCCCCGCCGGCAATCCCGGCGCCCAGGGCAAGCCAGCCCGCCGCATGTCCCATGATTTCACACACAATCACACGATGATGGCTGGTGGCGGTGGTGTGGAGCCGGTCAATGGCCTCAGTGGCGATTCCCAACGCGGTATCATACCCGAAGGAAATATCGGTCAGGGCGACATCGTTGTCTATGGTCTTGGGCAGTGTCAGGACATTGATGCCGCCGGTCTTGTGGAGATGCAGCGCATTCTTCTGGGTTCCCCCGCCCCCCAGACAGACCAGGCAATCCAATTGCAGACGGCGCGCGTTGGCGATGGCCACCTCGGTCATGTCCATGGTCTTGTCGCCCATTTTCATCTTGTGCGGCTTGTCACGGCTGGATCCCAGGAAGGTTCCGCCCAGCGTCAGGATGCCGCTCACATGCTGGTCATCGAGCGTAATGGTCCGGTTTTCCACAAGTCCCCGGAATCCATCCAAAACGCCAATGACCTTCATGTCATGGTGCAGAGCCGCCTTGGCAACACCGCGAATCGCCGCATTCAAACCAGGACAATCCCCGCCCGACGTCAGAATTCCAATACAACGCGCCTGTGTTTTTTTGGCCATATTACTGTCCTTTCCGACCGGGGCGCCATAATGGCCACCCGGACGGATGAGACCACAAAGAGTGAGGCATATCAATCTAGGATTGCGAGACGTCGGTATGGCGGACGATTTTCCCCTCGATGAGGTAGATCAAATCCTCGGCGATATTGGTCGCGTGGTCGCCGATCCGCTCAAGGTGACGGGCAATGTGCATCAACTTCAGCAAGGTTTCCAATCGTTCCGGACTACGGGCGATTTCCTCCTTAAGGCGCGTGGCCATTGCCCTGTTCAAGGCGTCCAGCTCTGAATCCGCCAGGCGGATTTCGCGGGCCACCGCGATGTCCACGTTGACAAAGGCATCGAGTACCCGTTTCAGCATCTGCTTCGATTTCGTGGCCATCTCGCCCAATTGCAGGGGAATCTCAACCGGCGGCATCTCACTCAACTGCAACGCACCCTGGGCGATATGGACCGCGAGGTCGCCGATCCGCTCCAGATCATGGTTGATTTTCAGGACAGCCACCAGGTAGCGGAGATCCGCCGCGACGGGCTGATGCAACGCCAGGATTTTGAGGCACTCCTCCTCGATATCCACTTCATGGGCGTTGGTCTGATTCTCATGTTCAAGGACCGATCCCGCCAGGGCGGTGTCACGGGTCTCCACCGCTCGCACGGCATCCGAAACGGCTTCTTCGACCTCGGCACTCATCCCGAGAATCAGAAGCTTCAATTTGTCGATCTCACGTTGGAAATGAACTTTCATCGTTTCTCCTATCCGAACCGCCCTGTAATGTAATCTTCCGTCTGTTTCTCCACGGGTTTGGTAAACATAGCCGTGGTCTGCCCGTATTCGATCAACGATCCTTCATACATGAACGCGGTAAAATCAGAGACGCGGGCGGCCTGCTGCATATTGTGCGTCACAATAATGATCGTATACTTGCCCCGCAGGTCGGCAATCAGATCCTCGATCCTGAGGGTCGCCCTCGGATCCAAAGCCGAGGTGGGTTCGTCCATCAGCAGGATCTCTGGGTTCACCGCCAGTGCACGGGCAATGCACAACCGCTGCTGCTGTCCACCGGACAACCCCAGCGCATTCTGATGCAGCCGGTCCTTGACCTCATCCCACAAGGCCGCACCCGTCAAGCTGCGCTCGACAATTTCCGCCAGTTCCCCGGGATTGACCTGCCGGTGCAGGCGTGGTCCGTAGGCCACATTATCGAAGACCGTTTTCGGGAACGGGTTGGGCTTCTGGAACACCATCCCGATCCGCCGGCGCAGGGTGACAACGTCAATGGCGGGCGAATAAATGTCCTGTCCGTCAAACAGCAACTCCCCGTCCGCCCGGCAACCCGGCACCAGATCATTCATCCGGTTCACAGCCCTCAGCAGGGTGCTTTTACCGCAGCCGCTGGGGCCGATAATGGCCGTGACACGACCACTGGCAAATGACAGGTGGACATTCTTGACGGCCTGGTTGGCACGGTAATAGACCGAAAACCCCGCCGCCTGAACATGAGATCCAGCAGAGGTGACGTCCTTGTTTTCAGATAGGTTCATAGTTCCTCTTTCTCATCCGCGTAATCGTTTCGCAATGCGCGCCCTCATCAGAATGGCGGCCAGGTTCAGCAACAGGACCAGCGTGACCAACACCAGAACCAACCCGTACTGGACATGCCGGATCTCGTCCATCGCCTCGTGTTCGGTTGCCAGGTTATAAATATTCCACGACAGGGCGGGCGTCGGGTGGCTGAACACCTGCCAGAGCGCGAGAGGCTTTCCCACACTGACCGCCGCCGTGAAGATGATCGGCGCCGTCTCCCCGGCCGCCCGTCCCATGCTGATGACAATGCCGGTGAGAATCCCCGGCAATGCGGCGGGTAAAATAACGGTCAGCACCGTGTGCCAGCGCCCTGAACCCAGACTCAGCGCCGCCTCTTTGTAGGTTCGGGGCACCGCCAGGATGGCCTCCTCGGAGGCCCGGATTACAGTGGGCAAAACCATTAGGGCCAGGGTCATGGACCCGACCAACACGCTCTTGGCATGAGACACCCCGAGCGTGTTGATGAAAAAGGCAAGTCCGAACAACCCGAAAACAATGCTCGGCACGCCGGCCAGGGTGCTGATACACGTCCTCAGAAAACTCACAAAGGCGTTCTCCGGCGCGTACTCGGTCAGGTAGATCGCCGCGATCAGCCCCATCGGAATCGCAAAAAGCATGGCCCCGACTGTCAGGTAGAATGTGCCCAGTAACTCCGCCCAGATGCCTCCAAAGAAATGCGAATCGAAGGATTCATCCGTCAGGAACTGCCAGTATACGGTCTTGCGGGGAAGCAACATTTTGTCAAGGTTGGCCGCGAGATAAGGGAAAAGTGGCGCAAGGGCCGTGCCGGCAAAGTCGTCGGCGCGGGACTTCATCACCTTTACCCCGCCCCGCTCGGGATGGCTATAATCCCAATCCTCACGGTTAAGGACCCGGTCCAGCTTTACCAGCGCCCGATCCCACCGGGTCTGGCCAAACTGGTCCCGCATCAGCATGGGCCGGCGCGCGCCAGGAGGAGGACCCAAAAGGGTTTGGAGGGCCTTCTTCACGTCCCGGAACTGCTCACCAAATTTCCGGCGTTCCGGGGCGGGCATGGTCTCCAACTGCTTTTCAAACTCAGATACCATCCTGTACACCGGTTCACGGGCGGCTCGGGCAGCCGCCAACTCGTCAAGCACCGCCAACCGATCCCCTCGTTCAAACTTCTCCATCATCAGCCGCCGATGCTCCACCGTACCGGTGAAAACTATTGCTTTCGCACCCCGGACAAACATCGGGGCCAGCAGGATCACCAGCGCGGCGGTCATCAAGGCAATCGCCAACACTCCGGAGGCGGTGAACGAGCGATCAAGCATTTTTCGGGTTTCCAGTCGCATGGCCTTATCTCCCGACTTTCTTCCGGGTGCGCCTCACGCCCCATTCGCTGGCCAGGTTGCAGGCAAACGAAAACACCAGAAGACAGAGCGCCATGGCAAAGAGGACATGGAAACGCGATGACCCGGTTGCCTGATCAGCCTCACCCATATCACCCGCGATCGTGGCCGTAAGCGTACGGACGGGCTGGAGCACATTGTACCAGGGCTGGGGAATCTGGGCGGCGTTGCCCGAGGCCATCCACACCACCATGGTTTCCCCCACGGCCCGCATCACCCCCAGAATAACCGCCGCCATAATGCCGCTGGCAGCCGCCGGAAGAATCGTCCTGAGGATGGTTTCAGAC
>Ga0073936_10011714_pt1 | contig 10584 bp, 3 predicted proteins | sample AliMusrvi5mmetaG_FD_87041 | JGI IMG/M metagenome (GOLD analysis project Ga0073936, IMG submission 87041) | Freshwater lake bacterial and archeal communities from Alinen Mustajarvi, Finland, to study Microbial Dark Matter (Phase II) - Alinen... | ecosystem: Environmental > Aquatic > Freshwater >... | reverse complement strand
CGTCGGCGATGTAGCAGCCTTCGCCGTGCGCCACGGGGAAGGAGACGACCGAGCCCTTGGCCGATGCATTCGTAAACGGGGAGTTCGACGTGCCTACCGTCAGCGAGACGGAGCGGCAGACGAATTGGAGCCCGGCGTTGCGAACCAGCGCTCCGGGGAGCAGGCCTGCTTCGACCAGGATCTGGAATCCGTTACAGATCCCCAGCACCAGTCCGCCATCGGCGGCGAATCTCTTCACCGCGCCCATTACCGGAGAGAACTTGGCGATGGCTCCACAGCGCAGATAGTCGCCGTAGGAGAAGCCGCCGGGCAGGATGACCGCGTCAACGTCGGGCAGCGACGCCGCATCATGCCAGATAAACTCCGCAGATTGTCCAAGATTGTGCGAGACGGCGAAGAACGCGTCGTGGTCGCAGTTGCTGCCGGGAAAAACGACAACGCCAAATTTCATGGGTGTAAGTCTAGTTTACCAGACATCCAGCACCCCTGCCCCCTCCCCACCCGCAACTTCCAGTGCCAATACGGGTTACAATCCAATTGGATTCCCCATACCCATGACTTTGCTTAGCCGTTCCATTTTCGTTCTGTTGGCGCTCCTTCCTCGCGGCGCGTTTGCCCAGGCCACTCCCATTGATATCGGTTCCGGCGCTCCCAACGAAGCGGTGCGGCAGATGTTCGTAAATGCTTACTATCGCAACGGGTTTTCCTCTCTGGTATTGCCCACTCCGGTGGGCAACGTGAAGGCGCTGGGAACCACCGGTTACGTCCAGGAGTTTACCGATGCTACGACGACTTCATTGAAATACGCTCTGGCAAAGGCAAACAGCAGTGCTGCTCCGCCGGCAAATGGCTCGTACAACGTTTTTCAGATTTACTCCTCACTGTATGCCTACTACACCTCCGTTAGCGCGGCGACTGCCGGCTACCCGATTGTAGACACCGCCGCCTGCCCGGCCCTGGCGAATCCCTGTTCCTACCAGTTCTTCGACAAGAACTATGCCCTGTTCGCCTACTCCGTAGCGACCACGGCCGGCCAGAACTTCGCGGTACGCGATCCTTACTTTACGGCATGGAAGAATTACGGCGGCATCCTTGGAATGGGTGCGGCAACCTCGGCTGAAACGGCAACCACCACGACCTTTAAGACTACGGGCACGATCCAATATTATGTGGCGGGTATGTTTGCCAATCTCACTTCTGGCACACAGAGCGGCAAATTGTACTCCGTGCAGCAACCGGTCTACGATCTTTACGTCACCATGGGCGGACCCGCGGGCCAGCTTGGGTTTCCCCAGAGTGAGGCAATCAAGCTTGACGACACGCACCGGCGCCAGACCTTCGAAGGCGGGTCCATTGAGTATGTGGTTGGCGGCGGCGCTACACTCCGCCTGCCGGTCAGCTCGATTAACGTCACTCCCAACCAGCAGACCGTGAAGCTGAATTTGAACGACACCTATCAGGCGTCCGCCATTGCGTTCGATGCCACGGGCAACATCTTAACTGGCCGGACCATTCAATGGACGTCCAACAATGGCCGAGTCGTCTCCATCACCAGCACCGGAGCCCAGAGTGCAACAATCACCGCCATCGGCGGTGGAACAGCGGTTGTCACGGCTACCAGCGAAGGCAAGACCAGCTTGCCGGTCACGTTCTTTGTGAATGCCCCTTGTTGCGCGGTGGGTGAGGGCGCTCCGAATGGAACGATCGCCCAGGCCTTTGCCGATGCCGTGACGCGGCGGCGGTTGAACGTCAAACTGCCGGGCGCCAATCCGGTGACCAGGGTCGGCAGCGGCTACCAGCAGCAGTTCGTGGATGCGGCGACGCCGGCGATTCGATATGTTGTCGCGTTGCCTGACAGCTCTCCGCTGGCCTATGTTCTCACCGGATCGATTCTCACTACCTATGAAAGCCTGGGCGGCGCGACGGGAACGCTCGGCTATCCGTTGAGCGATGTGTCAACAGCCGGACGGCAGACCTTCGAGCGCGGCGCACTGGCCGGGAATCCGGTCAGAGCGGTGACAGGCAGCATCCTCACGAAGTGGGCGACGATGAACTACGAAGCGGGTGCGGCGGGGTTGCCCACGGGTGACGCCACAAACTTTTTCTCACTGGCTGCCACGGCCGGCATCTCGCAGAACTTCGCCAGCGGCAACATTTATTCCATGCAGACCGGCACGCTGAATGGCAAAGTGTTCTTCGTGTCCGGCCCTGTACTTGCCCGTTACAGCGTTCTTGGCGGCGTGAACGGAAAGTTCGGCGCTCCCATCAACGACGAATTTGGGATCAATGGAAAGCGGCATCAGGATTTCGAAAACGGCTATTTCGAATACACGCCCGGCGACCTGGTTGCCGTTGAGAAAGAGAATGTCCGTATTCCTGGTGTTTCAGCTCTGCCCGTGGCGCCGATCCCCGGCAGCCGCGTGCGGATTGCGATTGGCGGGTTCGATACCGGCGCCACGCTTGCAATCACAATCACGGGGCAGACGGCTTTCACCGTGAAAACCACCAACGGCGCTTACACCTGGGATGTGTTCATCCCGGCTAACGCACCTGCCGCAACCACTACCATTACAGTAAAGGACGCGAACGGCTCCGCCACGGCACAGGCCTCGTACACGGTCCGCAGCGCATCGGCGGCCAAGCTGCAGCTCTCAAAGTCCGGCGGCGATTCGCAGACGGCCAGCCCTGGAGCAGTGCTTGCGCTGCCGATGAAGGCCATGTTGAAGGATGAGTCGGGCAATCCGCTGGCTGGCGTTATCATCACATTCCAGCCTTCGCCTGGCGCCAAGGTCACACCGGCCACGGCGCTGACCGATGGCAATGGCGAAGCTTCCACTGTGTTCAAACTGCCGTCGTCGGAAGGCATCGCGCTGGCCACCGCCAGCGCCGCCGGGCAAGTAGTGACGTTCAGTGCGCGTGCGGTAGCGACCTCAATCGGCAGCGTGCCGAATATCACCACGACCACCGATCCGCTGCTGGCCGCCGCGGCCTCCATCATTCGGTACCATCAGTCCAGAACCGACATCGGCTCGCCCAACGGACAGGCCGACATTGCGCCGCTGCAGAACTACCTCAAGAACTTCTGCCTGGTGGATGGCCAGGGCCAGCCGATTTGCGATGGCTATGTTGCGGCGGCCAATCAGGCGAGCGTGCCGAACCTGTGGCGGCTGGGCGGCTTTGCCGGTGGCAACATGACCGTCACGGTCGGCGCCGCGAGCCTGCAGGGCATCCAGGATGCACTGGCAGCCGGTGAGCCGGCGATTGTGAGTCTGTTGCTTTCAAACGGCACGCCGCACTTTGTGGTCGCCGTAGGCACCAACTCCGATGGTTCGGTGAGCATTCAGGATCCAAACCCCACGTATGCCCGTGCGAATCTGAACGACTATCTGGCTGGCTTCCCGGCGGGCGGCCTTACGTTGAAGGCAACCATCATGGGAGTGGTGCAACTGTTCCCGAAGGCTCCAGTGACCACCGGCTTCCTGGTGGCGATGCAGAACGCCGCCATTGCCATCAATTCGCCGGCAGGCGCGTGCGGTACGACGCTGGCGCTGCCCACGGATGCGAAGAATTTCGTATCGTTCCAGTTCTGCGATGGCACGCAGCCTTTCTATGAAACGGACGTCACCGCGGCAGGCAGCTATGCCGGAACCATCACGGACCTTGCCTCTCCCGGCGCTGCAACGCCCATCACTGGCGCCCGCAGCGGGGCGTTCAAGGTCACCAAGCCCGGCACGCAGTGGAGCACCGCTGCGCTCGATCTTTCGTTCTCTTCCAGCTCTGTAGTGAACGCCGCCAACTTCGGCCTCGACTTTGCTCCGGGTGGACTCATCGCCATCTTCGGGTCGGGACTTTCCCGCACGGGGACCACCACCACAGTGACGATCGGCGGCCAGAGTGCGCCGGTCATCTTCGCCACACCCTTCCAGGTGAACGCACAGGTGCCCTATGGCCTCAAGCCGGGGTCCTATGTATTAACCGCGACATCGGTCTATGGCAGCTTCGATCAGCAGATCGATATTCGCGAACTGGCTCCTGCGCTGTTTAAGCTCGATGCGCAGCGCGGAGCGATTGTGAATCAGAACGGCGTCATCAACTCCGCTACCACTCCGGCTGCGCGCGGCCAGGTGGTGCTGGTGTATGGCACCGGCTTTGGAGAGGTAGTGAAGCAGGGCACGCTATCAGTTACGGCGAAGCCTGTCACGGCGACCGTCAACGGCGTGAGTGTGCCGGTGGCATATGCGGGACTTGCTCCGGGCTTTATCGGCCTGTACCAGTTGAACCTGCAGTTGCCGGCGAACATGCCGCCCGGTCTGGACGTGAGTTTGTCGGTCCAGCAGAGTGGCGTGGCGAGCAACCCGGTGACGATCTCCGTACAGTAGCGATCCTGCATTTGTGGGGACGCAGCGGTGCGTGGAAAATGCGCTCGCAAGTGAGCTGGCAGGCGAAACCGCCTGCCCCACCTTTGCAAACGTGGGACTTCTCGTGGTGGGACAGGCGGTTTCGCCTGTCCAATTTCAAATCTTTCACACGTTCTAAGGGCGCGATGCTGGCTCATCTCAGTTTCCCTGAGCTCATGAGTCCGGAGTTTCTCTCCGTGCTGTTGCGGGCGCGCGGCACACTGCCTCCGCCGCGCGGCCGCTCCGTCGCGATGCTTTCAAATCCCCATAAACACGGCTCCAAACCGCATTTCAGCCCCTGCTCCATCACACTGCAACACAACACCTTCCGGAAAGTTGCGACAGTGCCCTTGACACGGGCTACCAAGAGATCATATAGTTTCTTTGGTATTAACAGCCCAATTCAATCAGGGAATTGCTCAGGGGATTTCGAGTGTGGGAGCTTTCGAAATGACCGGCAAGATCCCGGTTCGTTGGAACGAATGGGCACGAACCAGGAGATGAGATAGATGAGAAAGTCAGGACTTTTGACCTTACTGCTTTTTGGCTTCACAGCGCTATCGTGGGGTCAGACCTTTACCGTAACAACCATCGCCGGAGCAAATCCGGCAACGGCTGCGGTTTCCGTGCCGGGCATTGTGCTCTACACTCCCGAAGCGGTCCACATTGACGCTGCTGGCAATATTTATATCGCCGATTCCGGCGGACGTCGCATTTACAAGATCGATCCGGTCAGCAACAAAGCGGTTGCTATTGTTGGAAACGGCGTCAATGGCGGAACGGATGCGGTCAGCACCGCTCTCGGCACCAACATCCAGAACCCCTCCGGTATGGTAACCGATGCCGCCGGCAATCTGTATTTCAGTGACCGCTCCCAGGCGCGTCTGAAGAAACTCGATACAGCTGGAAAGCTCACCTCCATCGCCGGTGAAAACGTTCCCTCCTCCGGTAACCTCGGCGCAGGTTCGGTTGGTGATGGCTATATTTCCCCTACCAGCAATGCCTCCCCCACCAATCTTGCATCTGGTTTCAACAGCGGCCGTGGCGTGTGCATCACTCCAGACGGTTGGCTGGTATGGGCCGACACCGGCGTTAACCGCGTCCGCAAAATCAACCTCGCCTCCGGCTTGGTCCTGCCTGTTGCCGGCAACACTGCGGCAGCATCCGGCACCGCAGTTGTTGGCTCCGCAATCCCCGGCGACGGCGGCCCTGCAATCCTCGCCCGTCTGAACGGCCCCGAAGACGTAGCTTGCGGCCCCGATGGATCCATCTACATCGCGGACACCCAGGATCATCGCATCCGTAAAGTCAGCCCCACTGGCATCATCACAACCATCGCGGGCACGGCATTGCTTGCCAACATCACCCAGAGTACCGGTTCCGGTACAACCTTGAGCGGCGGTCAGCCCGCAGTCTCCTCCACTATCACTGCAGCCGCTTTTTCGGGAGACGGGCAACTTGGAACCAAGGCGCAGTTGAATCAACCCGCGGGCATCAAGCTTGACGGAAACGGGAACCTGATTATTGCCGACCGTTCCAACAGCCGCATGCGTGCGCTCAACCTCTCATCGGGTATCATCACCACCTTGACCACGTCGATCAACACTCCTGGCCGCTTCGCGATCGAACCCTCCACCGGCCGTCTGTTTGTGCCGGAAATGGGTACCAACGCCGCCGGCGCCGGAACCAACCTTGTGAAGATTTATGATCCCAGCAGCAACCAGACCTCCAACTTCGCTGGCATCAACCACTTCGCGGGAGATGGCGGATCGCTTGCCACTGGCGCCCTGTTCAATCAACCCACTGGCATCGCCGTAGACGGATCGGGAAATGTTTATGTTGCCGATACCGGCAATCACCGCGTTCGCAAAATCGATACCACCGGCGGAATCAGCACCGTTGTTGGAACCGGCGCGGCAGGCAATAACGCCGTGACCAGCTCCAAAGGCCAGGCTACCACCACCTTCAGTGGTGATGGCGTTCCTGGAACCGGCACCAAGCTCAACTTCCCGCGCGGTCTGGCAGTGGACAAGGCCGGCAATTTGTATATCGCCGATACCTCCAACCACCGCATCTTGAAGTACAACATTTCAGACATGACGACCAGCACCGTGGTTGGTGTCACCGGATCTGCGAGCAGCATCAACACGGCTACAAGTGGAACTCTGAGCACCTCGCCACTTGGCGCTGACGGCCTCACCAGAATCCTCGTCACCACCTATGGCGAAGGCCAGCCCGCAAACGTCGCAAAACTGAACAGCCCGCAGGGCGTTGCCGTAGACAATGCCGGAAACATCTACATCGCCGATACCGGTAACCACACCATCCGCATGGCCTCGGCCGATCTCAGCACGGTAACCACCATTGCTGGAACCGCCCCGGTTGTCGGCTCATCCTTCCCGGCTGGCGCCACCTCTTTCGCCGGATATGAAGGCGATACAGGTCCCGCAACAGCCGCTTTGTTGAACTCGCCGACTAACCTTTGGGTAAGCGGGGACGGCAAAACACTCCTCATCTGCGACTCCGCCAACCTGACTATCCGCCGGGTTGCCGGCATCGGCAGCACGATCATGACAGTTGCTGGTATTCAGGGATCTTCGAGCGGCGACTCCAACGCCACTTTCCCCGGCTATGGTGTCCGCAACTCGCTGCCCACCAGCGTCGTCCAGACTCCGGACGGTGTGATCTATTACACCGATGCCGGTGCAGGCCGTATCAAGGCTCTCGCTCCTGGCACTTTGCTCCAGACCTACCCGTTGGGCAACAGCGGTACCAGCGAGTCCGGTCTCAACTCCAGCGGTGTCCAGGGCTATTCCCGTTCGGGAATCAACTGGTCTGCCGACGTAGCAAACAGCCCCACCACAGCCGTTCGTCTGGCTTGGCCGTGGGGTCTTGCGGTTGATGCCAGCGGCGCAATCTACGTTGTAGATGGCGGCAACGGCCAGGTCCGTAAGATGGTGAAGAACTAGTCCGGAAGTTAGTTGCGTTACTAACCGCGCCGCCAGCCTCACAAGGTTGGCGGCGCGGTTTGTTTTGTGGCGCAAGCATTCCTGCTTGCCGCCTCGACATTCGTGTCGAGGTCTGGCTCCGGTGTTGAAAAAAAACGTCGAGACGAATCTCGACGCTGCAGACATCAATGTCCGCGCCACGAGAAGTTTACCCTTATGACTCGAACACTTTCCCTTATAATTTAGTGTATGGTCGGTCCTTTCTCCCTGGCGCTCGTTGCCGTATCCATTGCCGTTGCCGCACCTCGCGTCGCCTGGCAGAGTAAGTTCGGGGGCAACGGCCAGGACCGCGTAACCGCCGCCGCCACTGACAGCTTTGGAAACATCCTTGTCGTTGGGGAAACAACCTCCCGCGACTTTCCGGCGACTACCTTGCAAACACGGCCGGGTGGATCAAGCCTCACCCTTGACGGGAAGCCGGTGGATATCCCGCTCTCCGGCGACGTGAAAAAAATCCTGACGGACCGCCGCAACCTCTCTGTTACACACGTCCTGACAACCACTGGACTGCTCAAGACCACCGATTCCGCTCAAACCTGGAAGATTCTCTACAACGGGCTGATTGACGACTTCGCCGTAAATCCGGCCAATAGCAACGTCGTCTACCTGGCCGCAGCCGGCAAAGTGCTGAAGACGTCCGATGGCGGCTTAAGCTGGAACCCGGCCGGTGATGCCGGTCCGTCGCCTGTATCGACCGTCTTCATCGATAATTTTTCCCCATCGCTCACAATCGACCCCTATCATCCGGACACTGTTTACTGGAACGGTCTGTATCGTTCCGTGGACGGCGGAGCGACCTGGACGGTGCTTGCAAGCTACGCCGGCAAGTTGATCTTTGACCCGCTGCGGGCTGGAGTGGCCTACCGGTACGACTTTGCCGGGCTCGAACGATCCATCGATGGCGGTCAGAATTGGGACCCCATCGAACCGCCCTCGCCGATCTGGCTCGGCAAAACTTCCCACCTGCTAATCGATCCTAACCGTGCTGGATACCTCTATGCGATCAAATATCTGCCGTGCCAGGGCACGCCCGGTCCGATTGACCAGACGCTTTCGAGGCCCGGACTCTACAACCCTTTCTGTAACGACACCCGCATATACCGCAGCGCCGACGATGGAGCCAACTGGACGCAGGTAGGGATATTTGGCTTCTTTTTCGCCCTGGGCGGCCAACCCGGTCTGGCTGCGGTTTATGCTCACGATGGAAACAACCTGGTCCGTTCCATAGACGGCTTCAAAACATTCACTACGATTGCCAATATTCCCCGCCGCAATATCAGCTCGTTTGGATTCACCGCTACAGGCGGTGTTTTGATGGGGTCGAACGCTTCCACCGATCTTTTTGCCGCCAAACTGGACCCACAGGGAAAGATGCTCTGGTCCACCTATATCGGAGGCGACAACTACGAGATTGCAGGCGGCATTGCGGCAGGGTCCGACGGTAGCGTATACGTGACCGGGGTTTCCTATTCAACCAGTTTTGGGATTTCACCGGATACAGGTAGTAGGGCGGCGTTCGTCACCCGCATATTGCCGGATGGGAAGCAGATGGTTTTTTCGAAAGCCGTGGCCCAGGGCTTTACCACTCCCGTTGCGATTGCGGTGGACCGCGACGGCGCCGCATATATTGCGGGCCGCACCTTGGACACTCTGCCCTCCACCCCTGGCGCTTTCCAACACGATCTGAGTCTCAATCTGGGCAACAACCAGCAGGCGATCGCCGAAAATGGTTTCGTCATGAAGCTGGATCCGGCCGGCGGCGTTGTGTATGCCACGTTTCTCGGTGATGCCGGAATGACGGCAGCGTCGATTGCGGTGGACGACGCTGGCACAGCCTACGTTGGTGGGAGTGCTTTGTGGAAACTGAGCGCGAGCGGTTCGCTGCTGCTTGGAGCGGCGTTCCTTGACGGGATGTACTTCACGAATGTCGCCTTCGATGCGCGGCGAGGCCTCTACGCAAGCGCATCCAGCAGCGCCGGCAACACGCTCATGAAGTTCGATGGGTCCACCATGACAATGGTCAACTCCAAGCAGGTTAGTGACGATGGAGTCCTGTTTGCTCAATCGTTGGCGGTGGATTCCAGCGGGAACGCATTTCTGGGTGGTAAGACCAACGGTGTTGGCGTCGCCACGCGCGGCCTGATCGAGGGCGCCGGCCGCGACGGCGGGGGGTTTCTTATCAAAACCAACGCGGATGGGACCAGTCTGGTCTATTCCACCTATTTGTTGGCGGACGTGACCGCTTTGACCTTGGGAGCGGACGGAAACCCGGTTGTCTTGAGCGCTCCTTTTTCCCTCACCAAATATGATGAGGGCGCGCCGGCGCTGGCGCTGCGGTTGGATGCTGTGCTGGATGCGGCGAATCTGGAGAGCACGCCGGTAGTCACCGCAGCCAAGCTCGCGCTGACCGGGCCGGGAGTGGCAGCCCCGGACACAGCCGTATTCATGAACGATGTCCGGATCAAAGCTCCATCCGTGGTCAACGGCGCGCTTGTGTTCGAGGCCCCGGCTGCGGCCGTAAACCCGGTGGTGCGTGTCGAAAGATCGGGATTGAGGTCGCAGGATGTGAAACTGGCGAGCGCCGGTTCCTCGCCGTCGGTCTTTTCCAGCGATGGCAGCGGAAAGGGATTCGCGCTGGCCTTTAATGAAGACGGGTCCGCGAATTCCGCACAAGTGGCGGCCACATCAGGCACCATGTTGACGATTGTGGCCAACGGTTTGAATCCCAGAAACGCGCTCACAATCCTGGTGGATGGTGCGCCTTGCGCGATCGTGGCCACCCAAAGAACAGCAGTGGATGGCTTGCCAGGCGCCAACGATACCGTCACGATACAGCTTCCGTCCGATATCCCAGGCGGGCACCATTTGCTGCAGATTTACGACGAAACAAGTCTCTATGTGAAGCCTGGAAGGGTCTTTTTCATGGTTCAGTGATGTGGCGCAGGCACTCGTGTTTGCCGCGCCGGGACTCCGGACTCCTGAGGTTGTCAGGCAGTTTCGCCCAATGCCGCATAGTTTTCGCAAAGCAGGACTGCAATCGCGGTGAAATCGTAGCGCGGACATTTATGTCAGCAGCGTCGAGATTCCGAACTCCTGATGTCGCCGGGGAATTCAGCCTGAGTGTGGAAAATGACTTGAGCCAATCCTGGCCTAAGCTATGGTTGCGCGCGAGCCTGGCG
>Ga0073936_10011712_pt1 | contig 10584 bp, 8 predicted proteins | sample AliMusrvi5mmetaG_FD_87041 | JGI IMG/M metagenome (GOLD analysis project Ga0073936, IMG submission 87041) | Freshwater lake bacterial and archeal communities from Alinen Mustajarvi, Finland, to study Microbial Dark Matter (Phase II) - Alinen... | ecosystem: Environmental > Aquatic > Freshwater >... | reverse complement strand
GTAATAAAATGGGAAATTGGATTCGTTTATTTTTTGCAACAAGTTTAGACATACAGGGTTCATCTTTATAACTGAAATACGAGCGGGAGATGGCAATTATGAGCAGCACAGCAGTACAAACAGCAAAACTGACGCCTGAAATCGAGGCCTTCATCGCCGAATGGAAAAACAAGCCCGGCAATTTGATCATGGTGCTGCACCATGTCCAGCAGGCCTACGGCTACATTCCGCGGGATGTGGCGTTTGCCGTCGCGGAAAAACTGGATGTGCCGCTGGCCAAGATTTACGGAGTCATCACCTTCTACAACTTCTTCAAGCTAAAAAAGCCCGGCCGCAACCAGATCCAGGTCTGCATGGGCACCGCCTGCTACCTCAAAGGCGGCGAAGATATTTTAAAGGAAATGGAAGAAACGCTGGGCGTGGGCCTGAACACCGTCACCCCCGACGGCGAGTTCTCCATTGAAGCGGTCCGCTGCGTGGGCTGCTGCGGGCTGGCGCCGGTGATGGTGATCAACGGCGAAGTGCACGGCCAGGTCAAAACCAAGGATCTGCCGGCAGTCATCGCCAGATACCGCAAGGCCTGAGGAGAGCCGTGCATGCAACCCGCGGCGATCATACCGCCGGGAATGCACAGAATGCGATTGAACCCGCCGCAAGCGGCGGATAATGAATAAAATGGAGAATGCACAATGAAGAAGATGACGCTGGACGATTTACGCAAGCTGCGCCAGCAGAAAAAGGACGAGCTGGATAAACGCGGCCCGGACAACAAAACAACACAGGTCACCGTCGGCATGGGCACCTGCGGCGTCGCCGCCGGCGCCAAGGAAACCCTCTCCGCCATCACGGACGAGATCGAGAAGCTTAAAATCAAGGCCGTGCTGGTGCGCCAGACCGGCTGCATGGGCCTTTGCCATGCCGAGCCGACGGTGGAAGTCACCGCACCCGGCATGCCCACCGTGATCTATGGCAAAGTGGACGCCTCTATCGGGCGCAAAATCGTGACCGACCATCTGGCGGGCAAGCGGCTCCTGGACAACCAGATCTGCGACAAACCCGCCGCTGACATTGTACGCTAGGAGAAAGACACCAACATGGCCTACAAACATTACATTCTAGTATGCGGCGGAACCTCCTGTGATTCAAACCAGGGGGCGAAGCTGAGCGAAAGCTTGAAGAAAGAGATCGAAAGCGCGGGGCTGGCCAACGACACACAGCTGGTCCGCACAGGCTGTTTCGGGTTCTGCGAAAAAGGGCCCATCGTCAAGATCCTGCCCGAAGGCACGTTCTATGTGCAGGTCAAGCCCGAGGATGCCAAGGCCATCGTGGCCGAACACATCGTCAAAGGGAACAAAGTCACCCGCCTGCTCTATGACAACAAGCAGAGCAAGCTCCACGTCAACATCAACGACATCGATTTCTACCAGAAGCAGTTCCGCATCGTCCTGCGCAACTGCGGCGTGATCGACCCGGACAGCATCGACGAATACATCGCCCGCGACGGCTATGCCGCGCTGGAAAAGGCGCTGTTCGAGATGACGCCCGAAACGATCATCAAGGAGATCGACAAGTCCGGCCTCCGCGGCCGCGGCGGCGCGGGCTTCCCCACCGGCAAGAAGTGGCAATTCTCCCGCGGTGTCCAGGCGGACCAGAAGTACATCATCTGCAACGCCGACGAAGGCGACCCGGGCGCCTACATGGACCGGTCCACGCTGGAAGGCGACCCGCACTCGGTGATGGAAGCCATGATGATCGCCGGCCGCGCCGTGGGCGCCAGCAAGGGCATCATCTACATCCGGGCGGAATATCCGCTCGCCATCAAGCGGCTGGAAACCGCCATCGGGCAATCGCGCAAGTACGGGCTGCTCGGCACCAAGATCCTGGGAAGCGATTTCAATTTTGACATCGAGATGCGGTTCGGCGCCGGCGCCTTCGTGTGCGGCGAGGAAACCGCGCTGATCGCCTCCATCGAGGGCAACCGCGGCATGCCCACGCCGCGGCCTCCCTTCCCCGCGGTGAAGGGGCTGTGGGGCAAGCCCACGGTGATCAACAACGTGGAGACCCTGGCGAACGTCCCGATGATCATCCTCAAGGGCGGCGACTGGTTCAGCCGCATCGGCACCGCGACCTCCAAGGGGACCAAGGTGTTCGCGCTCACCGGCAAGATCAAGAACTCCGGGCTGATCGAAGTCCCCATGGGCACGACCCTGCGGGAAATCATCTTCGACATCGGTGGCGGCATCCGCGACGGCAAGAAGTTCAAGGCCGCGCAGACCGGCGGCCCGTCGGGCGGCGTCATCCCGCCGGAATTCCTGGACACGCCGATCGATTACGAAACCCTGTCCAAGATCGGCTCGATCATGGGCTCGGGCGGCCTGATCGTCATGGACGAGGACGACTGCATCGTGGACGTGGTCAAGTTCTACCTGGACTTCACCGTGGACGAGTCCTGCGGCAAATGCGCGCCGTGCCGGATCGGCGGCCGCACGCTGCACAACACGCTGGTCCGGATCACGGACGGCAAGGGCGAGACCGCGGACATCGACCAGCTGAAGACGATCTCGCAGGCCATGCAGCGCGCGTCGCTGTGCGGGCTGGGGCAGACCGCGCCCAACCCCATCATATCGACCCTGCGCTACTTCATGGACGAGTACAAGGAGCACATCGACAGCAAGAAGTGCCGGGCCGGCAAATGCAAGAACCTGCTGTGCTACACGATCAATCCGGAAAAATGCGTGGGCTGCACCGCCTGCGCCAGGGTGTGCCCAGCCGCCGCCATCACCGGCGAACGGAAGAAGGCGCATGTCATCGACCCGGCAAAATGCATCAAATGCGGTCAATGCCACGACGTGTGCAAATTCTCGGCCGTGCTGCGTTCATAGTCTTTGAAACCCACAGGAGCAAAACATGGAAACCATGATCAAACTTGAAATCAACGGCATGCCGGTGGAAGTCCCCGCCGGCACCACCATCCTGGAAGCGGCCAGGAAGGTGAATGTGAACATCCCGACCCTCTGCCACCATCCGGACCTCAAGCCCTGGGCGGCCTGCGGCATCTGCGTGGTCAAAGTGGCCGGTTCGCCCAAACTGATGCGCGCGTGCGCGGCGGAAGCCGCGCCGGGCATGAAGGTGACCACCCACGACCCGGAAATCGTCAAAGTGCGGCGGACCGTGCTGGAGCTCATCCTCAGCACCCACCCGAACGACTGCCTGCAATGCCTGCGCAGCGGCAACTGCGAGCTGCAGAAGATGGCCTCGGACTTCGGCATCCGCGACGTGCCGTTCGAGAACCGCGTGGAGAAGATCGCGCGCGACGAATCCTCCTGCTCCATCGTGCTCAACCCGGAGAAATGCATCAAGTGCGGACGCTGCGTGCAGGTCTGCCAGCAGATGCAGAACGTGTGGGCGCTGGAGTTCATCAACCGCGGCGAGCGCACCCGCATCGCGCCCGCGGCGGATGTGACGCTGAACGAATCGCCCTGCATCAAGTGCGGCCAGTGCACCGCGCACTGCCCGGTGGGCGCGATCTACGAAAAGGACGAGACCGGCAAGGTGTGGGAAGCGTTGCAGGACCCTGACAAGTACTGCGTGGTGCAGATCGCCCCCGCCGTGCGCGTCGCCATCGGCGAGGCGTTCGGCAAGGCGTCCGGCACCCTGATGACCGGCGAAACCTACAGCGCGCTGCGCCGGCTGGGCTTCAAGGCGGTCTTCGACACCAACTTCGCGGCCGACCTGACGATCCTTGAGGAAGGGTCGGAGTTCGTCGAGCGGTTTGCGCACAAGAAGGGCCCGCTGCCGCTGATCACCAGCTGCTGCCCGGCCTGGACGGACTTCATGGAGAAGTACGCCCCCGACTTCATCGACAACTTCTCATCCGCCAAATCGCCGCAGCAGATGCTCGGCGTGCTGTCGAAGACGTATTACGCGGAAAAGATGGGCATCGACCCGGCCAAGATCTTCATGGTCTCCATCATGCCCTGCACGGCCAAGAAATACGAGATCAGCCGCAGCGAAAACATGTCCGCCAGCGGCCACCAGGACATCGACATCTCGCTGACCACCCGCGAGCTGGCGCGCATGATCAAGAGCGCCGGCCTCGACTTCGTCAACCTGCCGAAAGAGGAGGTGGACAACATCCTCGGTGCCTACACCGGCGCCGGCACCATCTTCGGTGTCACCGGCGGCGTGATGGAGGCGGCGCTGCGCTCGGCCTACTACCTGATCACCAAGGAGGACCTGATGGACGTCAACTTCCTGGCCGTCCGCGGCATGACCGGCGTGAAGGAGGCGGTCATCGACATCAAGGGCACCAAGGTGCGCATCGCCGTGGCCCACCAGATGGGCAATGTGGAGCAGGTCCTGAACGCCATCCGCGAAGACCGCGCCGCCGGCAAGCCGCCACGGTACGACTTCATCGAAGTGATGGCCTGCCGCAGCGGCTGCGTGGGCGGCGGCGGCCAGCCGCTGGGCGCCACCGACGTGGTGCGCAAGGCGCGCACCGCCGGCATCTACACCGACGATGAAAAGAGCAAAATCCGCTGCTCGCACCACAACGAGTGGGTGATGAAGCTCTACAGCGACTACCTGGGCAAGCCGCTCAGCGGCAAGGCGCACAAGCTCCTGCACAACCACTACCACGCCAAGAAAGTGTACGCGCGGTAGGATCAGGCAGATCGAACGCAAGAAGCCCGGCGGATTTTCCGCCGGGCTTCTTTTTCAGGCAGACAAGGGACGGCTGATCCAATGCCGCTCACCAGGATGCGGTCGCATTCGTAACGACCACCCGATAGAACGTGCAGGCCGATGCATTGACGGGAGCGTCAGAGATCGATGCGGATCCTCCGCCTGCTGTCACGACCATGCCGGTCGCGGGCTTCCAGCCCGGAGCGCCGGACACAAGATTCGTAGACCATTCGACCGTCATCATCCCCCCGTCAGCACCGCGCCACTGGATGACGTTCGTCACACCGGCCGGCAGGGCGGCGACAATCCTGAGAAAGCTGCTGCTGTCCGCAGGATCGGTTCCCGCCACAAACTCATGCCAGTCGTCGAACCCGTCCTTATCCCAATCAGAGCCGGTCACCCCGCTGAAGTTGGTCAGGCTCCCGGCATAGCGCCGTTCCCACCAATCCGGGAGCCCGTCGTGATCCGCATCGGGCGGGCCCGGCAGCCACCAGTTCCCGGACATCGCAAGCTGCGCCAGCAGGTTGAGCGTGTCTTCGTAGTAGGACGATTCGCGATGCCCGGCCGTGTACGCCATGGTGTTGTCCACCCAGGGCTGGTTGGTCGTGGCCATGGCCCCGACGCCCAGCGGGGATATGAAGGCAGCGGTGTCGTAGTCATTCCCGGAGATGTCGCTTCCGTTCAGCTTGTACCCCGCCCGGAACAGGGCCGGCTCCGCATGATGCGCCACCACCCATGCCAGCAGGCGCGCGAGGATGGCGCGCGCACGGGCATCGTCATAAAGCAGGGCATCGAGCCCGATGCGCCACGGGATACGGCAGGCGTTGTAGTAGTAGGCGTCGTCGTTGGGACCCTCCAGGAAATTTGCCGGGGCCGGGGTCCAGCCACTGGCGTTGGTGACCGCGAAATCCGGCATCAGCCCTGTGGCGGCCGCGTAGTTGGTCTGCAGGCGGGCCAGCAGCGAATACTCCGTGGCCGCCACATTGGTCCAGACGCCGTCGCCCGTGGCGTCGAAGAAACAGCGCAGCTGGGCGGGCATGAAATCCGAAGGCCGCGTCTGCCCTGCCGCATCATTCCAGTCGCCAAGGCGCAGGGTATAGTCCGGCCGCACCAGCGAGCGCCGGATGGCCGCGAGCAGGTTGGTGGCCTCCTGGTAATAGGGCTCGTCACCCCACTGCCGGTAGGCGACCAGCAGCGCGGTGGCCATGTCGAGGTCGCCATCCGTGGCGCAGTCCTCGTCGGAGGCGGTTTCGGCGGGCGGAACGGTCCATGCCATGAGGCCGGAATCGATGCTGGAGGGATGCCGTTTGCGGAAACGGTCCAGCCCGTCAAAATACGCCTTGGCATAGGGGTCGGCGCCCGCCATGAAGGCGGTGATCAGCATCCCGTAGCCCATGGCCTCGGAAACCGTGGTGCCGTCGTCCGAAAATTTAACTTTGAAATCAGAGGGGAACAGTGCCGAGGGCACCAGGAAGTTGGTCTTCCACCATGCGTAGGAGTCCAAGACCAGCGCGTCGAGCTGGTCCTGCGTGTAGTTCGAGGGCTTGAGGCCGTGGACGGCCAGCAGGGCGGCCTGCGGGAACGGCCGGCTGCCGGCAGGCGAAACCTGCACTTCATCCGCCCCGATATCCACGGCCCCGCCGGCAACGCGCGGCTCACCGTCCGCATCATAAGCCCCGGCGTCCGCGCGGGCGTGGCCGTGGTTGAGCGCCGGCGAAGCGGGCGAGATGTGCAAATCCCCCTGTGCCGGATCGGCCAGCAGCGGATCGCTGTCAAACACGGCGTGGGCATCGTGGCCGAGGTTCGTCCACCCGCCAAAGCTGTCGGGCTGCGCAGCGCCCCACGTCCACGCATAGGACGAGGCGCGGGTGAAGAAGAGGTTGTAGTCGAACCGTGTGTTGACCGGCAGGCTGGCGGCATCCCCGGGGCCGCCGACAAACACGCCCGTGTCATCCTGGTTCGTCAGGGCATAGACAAGATTGTTCTCGAACACACAGTCCCGGAGATGGTACTGGAGGAAGATCTCGCCGTTGTAGCCGCGGGCGGTGTCATTGGAGAAGACCGTGTTGCCGATGAAGCTGCAATTCTCCACGCGGCCCCGGTCCGCATCATATCCGCCCGTGAAGATCCCGCCCTGATAGTTGCCATAGACGAAATTGTTCCGCACCGTAACATTCGAAGCCGCCACCCCGCCCGCCTCGCAGCCCACCTCGATCCCGATGTCGCAATTGTACACCGTGTTGCCATCGACCACGAGCGAGGCGCCGCCATCCACGTAGATGCCGCCAGCGGAACGGTCGTAGGAGCCGCCGGAGCGGTAGGCCGGGTTGCCGGCGGCGCTGATGTTGTACACGAGGTTGCCCGCGCAGACGCCGTTGCGCGCCTGGTCCCGCGCGGGCGTCGTGCAGATGCCTTCATGCCCGATCATGTCGATGCCAATGTTGTTGTTGTCGTGGACCCGGCAATTCCGGATTTCAAACCCGTCCACGTTGCCGTTGACCACCAGCGCCTCGGAGGAGCCGAGCCGGCAGTCCCAAACCTCGACATCCTCGATGAGGATATTCGTCGTCGCCCGGACCAGATCATCGCCATAGACCGCCAGCCCGTGCGCATCGCCACCAGCCACCGCATCGCCGCCGCTGTCATAGGTGGTGCGGATGTCGTGGATCCGCAGGCCGGACAGCCGGATGTTGGCCGCGGCACCGGACACATGGACGCCCATGGGCACCACGTCGCGCGCCGCGCTCGCGAAATGGCCGATCTCGAAGCCGCTGACGACAAGGTTGGACTGGCCCGCAATGGTCAGCAGCCCATCGGCGTCAGCCGCGATGAGGGTCTGGCCGCTCAGCACCGGCGACTCGCCCGGATACGCGGTGAGCGTGACGGGGCATTCGATGTTCCGGAGATGTCCAGGCTGACGCGCTGCCGGTACTCCCCGCCCCGCACCAGGATGCGGTCGCCGGGCGCGGCGTGATCCACCGCATGCTGGATCGTGGCCCAAGGCAGGGCGAGCGACCCGGCGCCGATGTCGTTGCCATTGGTGGCCACATAGTAATCGGCGGCGGCACAGAGCGCTGCCGATCCTGCCAGCACCGCAACTGCAAATATGATGCGCCTTCCCATGTGCGGTCCACCCTCAGATGCGGTAGCGGGCGATTTCAACGGGCTGCCCGATGCGGGCGGCTTCGTCCGCCGCCAGGCAGATGGCGCCGCTCTCGTATCCCTCCGCAATCCCGGCCACGCTGCGGGCAAACGGGTCACGGCAGATCCGCAAAAAGTCTTCGGCCAGCATGAACTCGCCGCCATAGTGCCTGCCCGGATGGCTGATCGCCGGAATAATGGTTTCGGTCTTGGCACCCCGCCCCAGAGGGGTGAAGGTGATCGTGTTACCCTCCGCAAAGCCGGAGAGCTTGCCTTTCGAGCCCACGATATCGATCCAACGCCCGCCACGTGCCACGCCCATGGTGACATTGAAGGTCACATGCACCCCGCCCTGATAGCGGGCCAGCACCGTGGTGTGGTCGGAGATATCCTGCCCGCGGTGATATATGCACGCATCGTCGGAACCGGACAGGTACAAAGGAACACCGCTCTCCGCGCTGGCACGCGCGGAGATGCTGCCCTCCCCGCGATACGCGCAGCCCTTGTCACCGCACTCCGGGCAGCGCAGGGGCCGGGTCTCATCATTCGCAAACACGGTCTGGTCATCGAGGGCGGACACGGTTTCACAAGGCACGCCCATCAACCAGTTGATGATGTCAATGTCGTGGCAACACTTTTCCAGCAGGAGCGGCCCGGCCTCCTTGCGGTACGCGCGCCAGCCGCGCAGATAGACATCCGCGGTCAGCAGGATCCCCATATGCTCCACCGCGTGCAGGTACTGGATGCGGCCCAGCCGGCCGCTGTCCACGATCTCCTTGATGGTGCGGTAGAACGGCGTGTAGCGCAGCACGAACCCGACCGCCACGCGCGCATCCGTGCGCCGCTGCGCCTGCAGCAGGCGCTGGTGGTCCACCAGCGTCGCGGCCAGGGGCTTTTCAAGGAAGAGCGGCTTGCCCACCTCCATGGCCAGGATCGCCGGGTCGGCGTGGAAGGCATTGGGCGAGCCGACCATCACCGCATCCACCTCATCATCCTCAACCACGCTTTGCCAGGACGCCATCGCACGGGCGTGCTCCGCATGGGGCAGATGTTTGAGCCGCTCCCCGGTCTTCGGGTCCGGATCAAAGTACCGCGCCAGCCGCACCTGTCCGGGCGCGACCCTGGCCACCTCCTCATAGACGCCCGCCAGCCGGCCACCCGCCCCGATCAAGCCGATCCGTATTTCATCCTGCATCGCCATAGCCCTCCCAAAAAGACAAACCCACTTTGTCTTTTTACACGCCACAATTCAACCGCAAAAAATCAACCGCCACCACGGATGACAGCCAACGAACAGAGCGGGCCGCCCCTCCCCGGTTTGAAAAAAATAATGGTTTGATTTGGTCGGATTTGGTTTGATCTGGTTTGATTTACTTTGATTTCTACGGCTCACGGCAGAGCCTTTTACCACGAAAGGCGCCCGACATCCGAAACTGGCAAATGCAGGATTTTCGTGTGTTCTGCGCATTTCGCAGCTACCGCATATTCCTGTTGCTTTCATTGCACCATTCTCCCAACCCTCAGACTAACAGCCTAAACCGCTTCAGCCTCTGCAAGACGCGGCGTCAGTATTTCCCAACGCCCGCGATTATACACCCGGTTATGAGGAGTCCGGGGCGAAGGCGGCCGAATGACGGGAAAATGCAACACTGTGAAACGCTGCGCAACCTTCCGCAACACTCTTTAAGCCGAAAAATTCCTGAATTTTTTATTGACGTGTTTTTCGCGGATGGCGCAGAGGTGAAGACATGAGGATTTTAACTACGAAAACGCTAAAGGACGCGAAAGGCGGAGAAGGATTTTCACGCGAAGGACGCAAAGGGGCACAAAGGTTCAGCGAGGGGCCAATGGTTATTTCGAGGGCTGGGCCGAATCCGCTTGCAGTTTTGGCAATGGCTGCAGCTCAAAATCAAGATGCTGCAACGCCCCGGCACTGGAATGAGAAATCTCCAGCGTGTACTCCCTCGGCTTATAGCCGGGCGCGGTCACCAATATTTCACAATTCTGTGCATCGTAGGACAAGAAAATCATTTCAGGATTCCGCCCAACTTTCTCACGATACGGAACGCCACAAACATAGGAACCATTCGAGGAAATCGCCAACACCGGTTCCTTAGACTGCACCGGCAAACCATTTCCCTTAACCGTGAAATTGGTGATGAGACGTCGCGTTACAACATCGACACACTCGCCATACAACGTCGTAGAGCCGAACCTGTAATCCTCCCAACCTACAATGGCGACATCATCCGTCACAATGTATTTAAGCTCTATCACATCTAACGCACCAAGGAGTTCCAGGAGCGTCGCCTGTTTGAACTCAAAACTTATTACTTTCGCCACACAACCATCAGGATCATCTCCCAATGTATAGACGATACGAACGCCCCGATGTTGCGGATCCACTTCCTTCGACACTTTCTCTATCGCGGTGCATACCTCTTTCCTTGTCAGGCCTGTCAGGGAAATGTTTGATGACGACACCGACAGGGACCAAATGTCATTTGTACGTGCATTCGCCCGGCCCGGCCCGATGAGGATGGCACCTAAAACGAAAATCGCCAGTAAATATTGAATATGCAAAGTTTTCATCATTTTCGCTTTTGCTCCAGCCGTGTTGTTATGCCTCAAACGCTCCCCTTATAGCAACTCCAGAGTTATGAATCAAGCGGGGCGGAGAGCCCCTCGAAGCTCCCCGCACCCGCCTGTTCATAACTCTGCGTCGGAGCCGATTCTGGTTGTGAACAAGTGGAGGTTGCG
>Ga0073936_10011709_pt1 | contig 10587 bp, 4 predicted proteins | sample AliMusrvi5mmetaG_FD_87041 | JGI IMG/M metagenome (GOLD analysis project Ga0073936, IMG submission 87041) | Freshwater lake bacterial and archeal communities from Alinen Mustajarvi, Finland, to study Microbial Dark Matter (Phase II) - Alinen... | ecosystem: Environmental > Aquatic > Freshwater >... | reverse complement strand
GTGTAATGCAGGATCCGCCCGCCGCAGCGGAACACGCAGTAGGGAATCAACTGCTTGTGGGACGGATCATTCTCCGCCGCGTCCCGATCCATGAAAAAATGATTCGCCGGATCCAGCAAACGCCCGAGCGCCGCCTCCAATCCCACCGTCCGGATGCCATCAAACGCGCCGATTGCCTCAAATAGCGCCCGCGGCACCACCAACACCTGCTCTCCTGCATACTTCGACATGCCCCGCACCATAGCCGCTTCCCACGATCCGCCAAGCCTCATCACCAGCCCGCCTCGCCAGAAATCGCGCGTTTCCCGAAAAATCCGCTTGCCCACCCGCAACTCCGCCGATAAACCTCCGCCCACCCGTCACGGGGCGTTAGCTCAGCTGGTAGAGCACTTGCATGGCATGCAAGGGGTCAGCGGTTCGAATCCGCTACGCTCCACTTTTTCAAAATCGCCTACTCCCATAAGGGTTCCAGCGAATCGCTTCAAAAATCAACAATCGGTGATCGCCAATCAGCCGGAGCGGCTCCCGCCGCGCAACACCGGTCAATTCTCCTCATCGCTTCCAGATGGCGTTTAAAGTCCATTGAAGCGTGGAGAACCCGGACAATTTCCAACGAATCCTGAGTGGTCCGGAAGAGGATCACATGCTTGCCCTGCGCCGCGGCCCTGCAGCCGGGAAAAAGGTCATTCCTCAGGCGATAACGCGCGGGTTCGGTCCGGATAGCTTCAAATTTCTCCCACAAACTGTTGAGATAGAGTTCTTCCTGTTGCGTTCCCCAATGTTCAAGGGTGTAGGTTCTGACGGAACGCAGATCTTCAAGCGCCGCCTCGGTCAGAATGAGTTTCATCATTCTTCGCGCACCAGCGCCATGAAGTGTTCCTTGGAGTCCACCGTCACGACATGGCCGGCTTCGAGTTGGGCGAATCCGATGGCGGCTTCCCGCGCCATCCACCCGGCTTCCCGCTCGCGGGCCAACACCAACCTCAATGCCTCACTCACCACCTCACTGGCGTTGTGGTAAAGACCTGACTGGACCTTGGCCTTGACCGCATCTTCCAATTCCGGAGTCAATGAGATATGCATGACTGGAAACTAATCGCCGCTTCCCAGGAAGCAAGCGTAAGATCGCACAGCGTAAGATCGCACATCCATGGAGACGGCCGCGGATCTCTCTTGCTTCACCTGCGGAGAACGTCCTTCTTCCCGACGGTCGGGGGTTCTTCCCGGCTTTTCTCGTGGGCGGGAATCAGCCACAAGGCCACCCTCTGGACCCAGGACCAGCACTTCGAAGGCCTTCCACAGGTCCGCTACTTCAAGAAAATCAACGCGTGAGGGGCCGGTCACCCTGGCGATCACGCAGGTGAATGGCGGAGCCAATCCGACCGTCGGCACGCCCTCTGCTGTGGTGGTGCAATCGCGGAATGGCAACTCGGTCGCAACCGCGGTGTCGGCGGACACCGCAGTGATGGCCGGAAAACTCCCTCCCGGAGTATAGTCCCCAAATGCGGCATCCACTATTTATCTCTGACAATTCCGTCGTGGATGGGTTTACCGGATTTGAGGTGTTCGATGAAGAAGCGTGAGGGGCCGTCGCCACGGGGGCCGCGGTTGTCGTTGACGGCGGTGAAGAGTTCGCGGGCCCGCTCCGGGTCGTTTTGTTCGAGCGCGTCGAGCGCCTGGTGGTAATCAACGATCCATGCGGGTTCGTGTTGCTGGATAGCCGGACCTAACAATTCGTGGACGGTGGTGACCTCCGTGCGGCCCCGGACGCGGAATTTGCCGACACGGCGGGTGCGGAACTCGCCATCGAGGCGGGAGTGGACGGCATCGCTCATGAGGATGCAGGCATCAAACAGTTTGTTGATGCCTTCCAGGCGGGACGCCAGGTTCACGGCGTCGCCGATCAACGTGTAATCCACCCGGCGGGCACTGCCGAGGTTTCCCGCCACGACCTCACCAAAGTGCAGACCGATGCGGGTTTTCAATTCCACGCCCTCCACCACCAACTTGCCCCGTTCGAAAAGTTTCCACGCGGCGCGGACTGCTTTGGCCGGGGCATCGGTATCGGCCAGCGGCACGCCCCAGGCGGCGAAGATCGAGTCGCCGAGATATTTGATAATGACACCATCGTGTTCGAAGATGCTGCCCGTGGTGCGCTCGAAGTATCCTTTCAAGGTCTGCACGATGCGCTGCGGGTCGTGAATCCGTTCGCACATGTCGGTGTATGCCTCAAGGTCGGTGAACATGATCGCCGCCTGGATTTTCTCGCCCTCCAGATTCGTCCTGAAACCCTGGGATCTGAGCCGGTTGAGCATCTGCGGGGAGGTGTATTTCTCGAATGCCTCAAGGATGGCTTCTTGTTCCGCCGTGAGCTTGAGGCGGAAAAAGCGTTCGATATAGGATCGGGCGGCGATGCCCCAGATGAGCGCAACGGGAATTTGCAGGAAGGCGATCACGCTCCAAGGAAACCACAGATTGCCATAGTGCATGGTGGCAACCCCTGCCAGCCCGCACGCATGCATCAATACGACGGCAGTGAGGATGCCGCGCACCGGGCGCAGCAGGGTGAAACCGGCCCCTGTTAGAACGCCGGCGATGGCAATCAGGCCGAGATCGAATGGGTGGCTGGTGCGGGTAAGCCAATTGCCCTGCATCAGATTGGCCAGACCATTGGCCAGGACTTCGACGCCGCTCATCAGGGGCAGTTCAGCGCCGATTCGGAGCCGGTGGAACGGGGTGGAAAACAAGTCCTTGCCCAAGGCCTGGCCGACAATGCCGGGTTCGCCGCCGATCACCACGATTTTGTCGCGGAAGAAGCCCGCTTTCATGTCACCGAGTAACACGCTGTCCGCACGGCATGACTGGATGGGACCGGTGGAGGACAGGTCCGCGAGGTCGGCAGGTGGTCCGGCGAGGTTGAGCCATCGTGGTTCAAGACGTCTGTGTTCGTCCAGATTCGCGCCAAGTGCTTGTGCCATCTTCCAGGTCAGCGAGGGTTGATCGCTGCTGCCTGGGGAAAGTTTCCGGACAATGAATTCGTCATCCTCACAGGCGACCAGGCCGAAGTCGTCCGCCGCATCCAGCAGCACGTCGGTGGGGGCTAACAACTCCTCACCCGCCACACCGGTGACATTGAACGTCTTGCGTCCGCAGGCCAGCATGACATGCCGCCGCTGCATGCCGGGCATGGGATTGCCCTGCGGATCCACTCCCCGGAACCTGCGGATGGCAGCCGCGAACTCCCGGTCGATGGCAGGATCCTTGGATTCCCGGTCGAAAATGATGTCATATACCACCGCCTTGGCACCGGCCTCGCCCAGTTTGTCTAGCAGTTTGGCCTGCGGCCGCCGGTCTAGCAATTCTTCATCGAGCTTGTTGAGATAAACAATCCGCAGTTCGTCGGCGGTGCCCGCCCGGTGGATAAGGAACGGCATATCATAGCTCAGAGACACGAGGGATGCGCCCGGTCGGAACAGCGCGGCATAACCGATGAAACCGGTCAGCACCGCACCGATCAGGGCGACGGCAACCCGGGTTCCCCACTCGGTTCGACGGATCATGCCTGAGGGTTTTGGAATGAATGGAGAAGTCATGGCAATGGGCAAACGACGGAAAAACGAACACCAGCGGAACATGCCGCCCCATATTGGCTTTCCGCAGCGCATCCACTTTCACACTCAAGGGCGTCCCATTTTCGCGTCACCCTGGCAAGGGAAATCACCCGTAGGCGTGGCGGTCGTCGCGCCGGAGGTGGTCCGAGACCGATCCGCCCTGCCATTTGATCGGTAGGGACAAGCGGCCTCGCTTGTCCCACTTTACCCCCGAGGGCGTGGTGCCATGCGCGGTCCATGCGCCGCGCATTCGCGCCGCCCATGCGGGCGGACAAGTGGGCGGACCGGGCCGGTCCGCCCTACCTTTTATCCGGTAGGGACCAGCGGCCTCGCTTGTCCCACTTTACCCCCGAGGGCGTGGTGCCATTGGCGGGCCCCGGAAGGACCGCGAGTCTCCAGTCTCGCTTGCGAAAGAGGTGCCCAAATCCAGTGGCATCAGCCGACTTCACTTGGTCAGTGCTTTCACCTGCGAGTCTGGAGACTCGCGGTCCCGCGCCGCCCTACCATCACATCATGGCGCGAAAACCTGGATCCGATAGAACGCCTTGTCGGCAGGTGCGGCGTGGTCGGTTAGAGTTACCGGGCCGTCGGCGGCCAGCGGAGCGAGAGTGGCCACGGTGGCCCAGGTCCCGGTGGCGAGGTTGGTGCTGCGCTGGAGGGCGTAGGTCCGGCCTGCCTTGCCAGTGGCTGTTAGAACAAAGCCGGAGCCGGATCTTTGGGTGGTGAGCACTTTCAGCACATCCGCCGGGTTGTTAGGATTGGTGCCAGCGGCGAATTCGGCCAGGTTGTTCTGGCCGTCATGATCCGGGTCGGCGGTATCGGCGGCGGTGCCGGTGTTGGTAGTGATGCCGAAGTTTGTCAGCCGCCAAGTTTCCAAGGCAGTCAGGAGCGGCGCGTAGGTGTAGGTGTAGGTGGTGAGTTGGCCGCCGCTGACGGCCACCGAGGGTTGTGTCGGCGCTTGGAAGCCGGATAGCGCGGGAAGTTCCAACACATAACTGCCGGAACTCAACCCGCTCTTCTGGGCACCGCTCGCACGATAGGATGATTCCGGCTTCAAGCGCCAACCCGCCCCTGCGGTCACCGCAGCCGCCGGTTCGACGATGACCCTGAGCGAGCCTGGCTGGGTTGTATTCAAGGTGCCGGTCACGCTGGTGTGGCTGATGCCGCCGCCGGTGTTGTTCGTCCCGCCATTGCCGCTCACTTCCGCGCGGTTGAAAAGTTCGATGACCTGGCTGTCGATCGCCCGCACCACCGTCTGGTTGCTGCCACCCAGATAGATGGCGGCGGGATACCAATTGCCGTTGTCGTGCAGCACACACAAGGGTCCTCCGGAAGCCCCACCGCTGGCGCGGATGTCGGAGGTGGTATATGTGTGGCCGTAGGCCTTGGCGAAATTCACATTGCCCGGCGGCGTGGCGTGCATGCGCCCTTGGCGCAAGGTGGTGATGGAGTCGACGGGATATCCAACCAACATCTTCCACTTCGAGGAAATCAAAAACTCGTTGTTGTCGAGATCGCTGGCAAGGTAGCCGCCATAGCCGCCGCGGCCTGCGGGTTCGAGGAAGTAGAGTGCCGCGGCATCGAGGTTCTGCGAAGCAGGTGTGGAAACTCCGGGCGAGTTGTCGGCGACGCGTTGCGCCGCATATCCGTCAAACAGATAGAACCCGCGCGGAGTTTGCGGAACCGGTTCGTAGGTGCCGCGATCACGTTCGAAGAGCCACTGCAGGCCGGTGACAGATGACAGGGTGCCGTCGTCGAAGAGCACGTGCGCCGCAGTGGCCACCACCCGGGATTTCACGACGAAGCCCGACGAGGAGCCCGAGTCGCTGCGGATTTGGCCGACGTAGGCATGGGGCATCGCAGTGTTCCCGGTGACGTCGTCGAAGGACAGAACCGACGGTTGAACACCGTTGGCAGCCGAAGCTAACTGATAGGTCGCTGTGGTGGCAACGGTTTGGCCGGCGACGACGGACACCGCCACCGGATTCGGCGTGGCGCGACCCGACACCGGCTTGCATTCGAGCAGATAGTTTCCGGGTAACAAGGGCGAAAGCATGGTGCCGCTGTCACGCCATTGGGTGTCGTCCTCACCTAACAGACGCCACTGGGCGCGCTCAGTCACCGCGAGCGTTCCGGCACTGATCGAGTCAGGTTTCAATGTGACACTCAGCCCACCGCTGCCGCTATCGACAGTGGTATAATAGGTCCGGTCCAAAACCGTCGCCGCCTCGCCGCTGATGACGCCGACGGTTTCCTGAGGCGGTTGGATGTAGCCCGGAACCGGCCGGAACTCGATGTCGCGGCTTCCGGTTGTCAGGACGCCCGCCGGAATCCCCGATGACCGCCATTGCTGTTCGCCCACAAAACGCCAGCCCGAGGCGATGCCGGATGGCCCCAGCGTCACAAACACATATCCCTGGGCGTCCGGCACGCTGGGCGGAGCGATGCGATTGAGACCGCATAACGAGGCCAATTGAAAAGATCCGGTCAGGCTCGTTCCCACGCCCGCGATGCTGGTCGCCCGGATTCGATAGTAATAGGTGGTTCCCTGAAAAAGGTTGTTCAGCATCACGTTCACGCTCGTGTCGGAGTAGCCGGATACCACTGCGGGAGTTGCAGGGACACTGTATGGCAAGTTGACAGGATCGGTGCCGTAATCGATGTATGTCTGCGTTTCCGATCCATGGGCGTTCATCAAGCCGCTGATTTGCGCACTGATGGTGTTAAGTGCCGTCGCGGCGGACGAACCGACCGTCGGTTCGGTGCGGGTGATAAAGCTCTCAATACTGCCAAATACCAAGCCACCCTGACTTTGCGCAGTCAGGCGATAGTAATACTTCGTCCCCTTGGGCAGGCCGGTGATCAAGGCGGTGACGGGCATGTCCGCCGAACCATAGATCACGCCCGGATCCCCGTTTGCTTTGTTAGGAAACGTCATGCCGTCGCTGCCGTATTCGAAGGCCAGCTTGGTATTGAAGCCGAGGGCATTGGCACTTCCGCTCAAGCGCACGCTGGTTGACGTGAGTTCGCTGGTAATGCCCGTGGCGCAGACCGGCACCGGAGCTTTGACCGCAGAGCCGACAAGCGCGAGTGAATGGGAACCGCCCCCAGCCGTGCCGAGAAGAAGTCCGGTGAAACGTTCCTCCTCGACCAACCCGCCGCGGTTGACCGCCACCGGCAGGTTGCTCTGCGTCCAAGTTCCATCACCCAATTGGCCTGAGTCGTTAGTTCCCCACGCGGCCAGCGTACCATCCGAACACAGCGCAATGCTATAACTGGAGCCGCCCGCCACCGCTGTCACAGTCTTCCCATACAGGGGAGAACCCGACGCGGCATTTACTGCCACCGGAACAATACGGTCCGTGGTGGTGCCGTCGCCCAACTCGCCCGCGCTGTTATCGCCCCACGCGGCCAGCGTGCCGTCCGAACACAGCGCCATGCTGTGAAAGGAGCCCGCCGTCACGGCCAGCACCGTCTTGGCATGCAATGCGGAACCCGGCGCGGCGCTGACAGCAACCGGCGGGATGTTGTACTGGGATGCCGACGAACCATTGCCAAGCGGACCTTGTCCCCAAGCAGCGACCGTGCCGTCAGAGCACAGTACCAGACTGTGGAACTGCCCCGCAGCCACCGCCACCACGGTCTTGCCGGAAAGGGTGGAGCTCGATGTGGTGTCGACCGCCACCGGCACAAGGCACCAAGGAGGGCCTGCAGTTTCCGCGCCCAGTTGACCTTGCATATTGGCACCCCACGCCGCCACCGTACCGTCCGAACACAGCGCCAAACTGTGTCCATAGCCTGCCGCCACCGCCACCACTGACTTGCCATAGAGTGCCGACCCCACGACGGTGTTCACTGCCACTGGAATACTGCGGTCCGTGCTGGTGCCGTCACCCAATTGGCCGAATCCAAATCTGCTGTTAGATCCCCAGGCCGCCACCGTGCCGTCTGAGCACAGCGCAAGGCTATGAGATTGCCCTGCCGCCACCGCCACCACGGTCTTACCTTCCAAGGCGGAACCCGGTGCGTGATTCACCTCCACCGGCACGGTTTGTTGAGTGATAGTGCCGTCGCCCAACTGGCCTGATGCGTTGTCACCCCACGCCGCCACCGTGCCATCCGAGCACAGCGCCAGGCTGTGAAAACCGCCCGCAGCCACGGCCACCACGGTCCTGCCTAACAAAACTCCCGCACCCAGTGCCGCATTGCCCGTAGTGGGAACCGTGTAGTCGGTGGTGGTGCCGTCACCCAACTGGCCGTTTGTGTTAGAACCCCATGCAAAGATCCGGTTCCCCTCCCACACCAGCACCAGATCCCGTCCGCGCCCGCCATAATAGTTGGCCACAAAGCGATAAACTTGTCCGGCATAACTCAAGGGCACCACCTGCCCCTGCGCGAGGTTGTCGAAGCGGCCTTGGATAAAGGCCGGTCCGGTGTTGCGCACCACCACCAGTTCGTTGGTCAGCGGCACACAATGCAGCGCAAAATCCACTGTGCTGCCATCCGCGACATAGGCGCTCGCCGTCACGGGCACGTCGGAGGGCGCATTCCAGGTGGCAATCAGCGTGTGCGTGTCCGGCGGGCGATTTGCTGTTAGAGTGTAGGTTTTCGTCACGGTGCCGTCCAACGAGGTGACCAGGATGGAAATCGCGTTGGCGCCCACGTTGATGGGAATAGGTGCCGATGGATGACCAGACGTAACGGCCACGCCATTGACCCGCACCGTGGAGTAGTCGTCGACCACCGGTATGAGCGTGATGCTGGCCGCCCCGCTGGCCACGGCGCAAGTGTAACTGGTGGTGCTGCTGTGGAAGGTCGGGGAGAGCACTCCTTCACTGGTGGCAAGATTGGCGAGTTCCGCGACATGCAACGCCGGATTGCCGGGATAACCCACCAAAGCGAGCGAATGCGATTCTCCGCCGGAAACTCCGGTGAATCGTTCGGACACATCCAGCGCACCACCGCTCACCACAACCGGCAGCTTGCGATCTGTTATGGTGCCGTCACCCAATTGGCCGGTACCGTTTTCTCCCCATGCCACTAGGGATCCATCCGAACACAAAACCAGACTGTGGGTGCTTCCTGCGCGCAGCGCCATCACCGTCTTCTCAAACAGCGCGGAACCCACTTCAACATTTGCCGCGATCGGCACACTTTGCTGTGTCGTGGTGCCATCACCCAGTTGGCCGGAACTGTTGCTGCCCCAGGCCGCCACCGTGCCGTCCGAACACAACGCAAGACTGTGCTGGCTGCCTGCCGCTATCGCCACCACCTTCTTGCTGGAAAGGGCGGAGCCTCCCACCGCATTGACCGCCACCGGCACGAAGCTCCATGGAGGGTTTGCGGTTTCCGCACCCAGTTGACCTTGTATATTGACTCCCCAAGCCACCACCGTGCCGTCCGAACACAGCGCGAGGCTGTAATTCAAACCCGCCGCAATGGCGGTCACGGTCTTGCCGTTGAGAGCGGAGCCGGTGCCGGTGCTGACGGATACCGGCGTCGTGCGTACCGGCATAGTCGTGCCGTCACCCAACTGGCCCTGGTTATTCACCCCCCATGCTGCCACCGTGCCGTCTGAGCACAACGCAAGGCTGTGCTGACTGCCCGCCGCCACCGCCACCACCGTCTTGCCGAATAGAGCGGAACCCGCTGCCGCACTGACCGCCACCGGCACGCTGGAACTTGCCGTGCCAAAAGCCGATCCCCACACCGCCACTGTGCCATCCGAGCAAAGTGCCATGCTGTGGGATTGGCCCGCGGCCACCGCCACGACCGTCTTGTCATGGAGTGCTGAACCCACGCCGCAATTCACGGCCACTGGAGCCCCGCGATCCGTGGTCGTGCCGTCACCCAACTGGCCCGATCCGTTATAGCCCCATGCGGCCACGGTACCGTCGGAACAAAGTGCGAGACTGTGTTGTTGGCCGGCGGCCACTGACAATACCGTTTTAGCTAACAGCACTCCCGCCCCTAACGTGGGTTCCAACCCAACGGGAAGCAAGCGTTGATCGGTGGTGCCATCAGCCAACTGGCTGTTGCTGTTGGAACCCCAACCGACAACCCGGCTGCCCGCCCAGACCAATACCAGGTCGTTACCACTGCCGCCGTAATAATTGGCCACAAAGTGATAGTACTGCCCGGCGTAACTCAGATTCACCATTTGTCCCTGGGACAGATTTGAAAACGTTCCTTGGATGAATGCAGGTCGGGTGTTCTTCAGCAACATCATCTCGCTGGCAGTGGGCACGCAGTTGAGGGAGAAGGCGATTGTATTGCCAACGGCGGTGTAGCTGGCGGCGGTGACCGGGATGTCGGTGGCGGCGTTCCAGGTGGCATTGAGGGCAAATGCTGGAATGTTAAGAAGCTGAAACGCTGAAAGGAGAAGGAACAGGAACTTCTTTGCTTGGGAGGAAGAAGGGAAAAACGGAGCGGGACGCTCCGGGCACGGACTGGAGGCGGAGGCTCCAGCCACGTGGCAGGATGCGGCACGTGCGAAGGGGCGGAAAAGGAGCGAAGGAACGAGGGTACTCATGTGGGAAGCGAGGTGGGGCTTTTGACCATGCATGGGATAGGAAATCCGGTGGGTGTCTGCAAGGCGGAATTCGGGAATTGCGAAAAGAAAGCTGGCCGAAATATCGAAACTGAGAGGGCAGAGAATGAATGGCTTACAGAGAATGTCCGGCGGTGGTGGTGGGGATTACGGATGGGTGATCGCTGGGACCGCGAGCCTCCAGACTCGCTGGCGAAAGAGGTGCCCAAATCCAGTGGCATCAGCCGCGTTCTCTTGGTCGGTGCTTTCACCTGCGAGTCTGGAGCATCCACCGCGCGTTGGCGGACAAACACGGAACTAACTTGGCAGCAAACGCACCAATTTAGTCAGGAAACCTGTTTTGTAACCCATTGGAAATCAGTGGTGGAATTTCAAGTTAGTGGGGAGACTCGCGGTCCCGCGCCGCCCTCCCATCAAATCATGGCG
>Ga0073936_10011705_pt1 | contig 10587 bp, 6 predicted proteins | sample AliMusrvi5mmetaG_FD_87041 | JGI IMG/M metagenome (GOLD analysis project Ga0073936, IMG submission 87041) | Freshwater lake bacterial and archeal communities from Alinen Mustajarvi, Finland, to study Microbial Dark Matter (Phase II) - Alinen... | ecosystem: Environmental > Aquatic > Freshwater >... | reverse complement strand
GATGACATCCGTTTTCAGCTTCTGCAATCGCTCCAGGTCGAGATGCAACGGGTTGGCATCATGCAACCGGTCGATAGCCTCACACAGTGCAGTATCGATGGCTGCCTTGTAGCGCACTGCCGCCTCACGGGAGGTCGCCACCACCTGGGCCTTGTAGCCATTGGGAAAAACGTGCTCAAGGTAGTGAACAATCATGTCATTTGCCTTTGCCTCGATGGTCGGCACCGCTTCCAGATAGGCATCCCGTGAGCCGTAGCCGAGGATCTCCAACCGCTGTTGCAGATTGTAGTCACTGAAGACATCGGCAAAAGCCTTGTCCATACCCGGCTTGTCGGCCACTTCGGCATTATGGGTGCGACCTTCGTAGATGATCTCCAGGGTCACGCCGTCCTCGATGGCCTGGCGCATGGTGTACTTGTCGATATAGTCGCCAAAGACCCGCTCTGTCTTGTCGATGGGGGTGCCGGTATAGCCGATGCGGGCCGAATTGGGAATCGCCTTGTCCAGGTTGGCCCCCAACAGGGCGTACTGTGAGCGATGCGCCTCGTCGGTCATCACCAGGATGTTGGGGCTTGCGTTCAGTTCCGGAAAAGCTTCCGCCAGATCGGTTTCGCGGAACTTGTGGATCATGGCCATCACCAGGTCAGATGAATCGCTCCGCAGCAGCTCCTTCAGCTTTCTGATGCTGTCAGCCTCCTTGACCGTGAAGCCGATACTCTGTCCGGTTTCGCTCAACTGCTGCTCCAACTGGGTGCGGTCGGTGACAAAGACCACCTTCCAGGTGCAGAGCTGGGGATGGCGATACATTTCTCGCACCATGAACATCATGGTCAGCGATTTCCCCGAACCTTGGGTGTGCCAGATAATGCCGCTCCGCTCCCGGCGGGTTGTACCGGTAATAAGCCGCTGCACCGCCAGTTTCACCGCTCGGAACTGCTGATAACGCCCGACGATCTTGATCAGCTCTCCCTTGTCGGAGGTGGAGAAGAGTGTAAATGTACGGATGATATCCAGCAGGTTCTGTCGGTCGAGCATCCCCGCCACCAGGCGCTGCTGATCGTTGGGGCTGCTGCCGCCGTGGGCCAGTTCGTCCACTGTGCGCGGGTACGGGTCGGACCAGCGGTAGAAATGCCGCTCGTGATGGGTGGTGATGGTGCCGAATTTGGCTTCGTTGCGGCAGGTGGCGATAATGATCTGATTGTAGAAAAAGAGGGGCGGACTTCCTTCTCCCTTGGCGCCGCGCTGTTCGCCGTAGCGGAGCATCTGGTCGATTGCCTCGGGGATCGGTTCTTTCGTCTTGGGCGACTTGCACTCGATCACCACCACCGGCAGACCGTTCAGGAACAGAACGATATCTGGAATGATGTGGCGGTCGGTTCCCAGAATGCGAATCTTGAACTGGCAGACGGCGATGAAACGGTTATTTTTCAGGTGGGTAAAGTCGATGAAATGAACTGTCGGGCTTTTATCCCCGGTCTTGCGGTTTTCCGAGACGCTGGTGTTCTCCATCAACATGCTGAATACATGACGGTTATTTTCCAGCAAGCTGGTGCCGGGGAAGGTCGCGGTGAGCTGCTTGACCACTTCCTCGACTTGATCATCCTCCAGCCAGGGGTTAATGATCTTCAGCTGTTCTCGAAGGACTGGCAGCATGACCACTTCCGTGAAGTTATCCCGGAAGGTCTGCTGAGGCGTCTGGATCTTGTCCAGATCCAGAATATCCCACTGCAAGCCGGCTAACTGATCCAGCAACGGCTTCTCCACATGATTACGTTCATCGATGCGGATATGTTCCGGCGTTTTGCCTCTATCCATGTATCACCCTGGTGAACGAGAATTTACAAAGGTCGGTTGAACTCCTCTTCAAACTGATGCACCGCTGTCAAAACTGTGTCGAAACTGGGGGGATCATCGAAAAACATCTCTTCGCGCATTGCGACATAATCTTTGCGCCATTCGTCCAGTTGCTCTGGTAACGGAATCAGCCGCAGACTCCCCTGATGCAAGGTGCCGTAGTCCACCCAGCTTTGTTTGAAAAAGAGCTGCCGGTGTCGGGCACAATGATCAAACAGGTCGTGATCCGCTACTGCCTGAGCAGCGATGCCCTTCGTGATCAGACACCAGAGGTCGTAATAATGACGAGAGAGTCTGGGCTTACGCCTCTTTTCAGGTGGGCGGAACGTCTCTTCATGTAGCAGCATCGCCTTTTCCCAGAAGGTCCGACGGGCTGCCACGGTTCTGATGGGAAAGGTGCTTTCCCCAAATATGTCGGGAAAAGCATCGGCCAGATATGGTCGTAAAATGGGATCTTCTACGGGTTCTGTATCCGATCTAGCGCCCAATTCGATTTTGACCCATGGATTCATGTAAGTAATGCTATCTCTAAATAGAGACGGATACCGAAACAGTAAGGTCTGTTGATCTGGATCTTCCGCCTCGGTGGCTGGTACCAGTTCCCACGTCATATCTCCGGGAATCACATCACCCAGTCGCCTGGCCAGCGCCGGTTGCAGTTCTTCCAAGACGCGACGACTGCATTCCTTCAGCAATCGTTTTTGCTGTTTGTTGCTGAGGGTTTCCCCGCCAAAACCTAGAAATTCACGGTTAATGACCACGTCAATATCTTCCGAAAACCGGGAGATCAACTGCCAACCCTTGGACAGGGAGGTGCCTCCCTTGAAGGTTAGCTGTTCTCCCCACTCCGGCAGACTGAACAGTTCTCGCAAAGTCCAGCAGACCCAGAAATCCTTTTCAATACTCGCCGGGACCAGCCCAAGCCGCCCCTGAGCCTCTTCACACAACCGTCTTTGACGGTCGGTTGAAAACGAGAGAAATTTGTCCATGTCGTCAGTGTCCTTCCAAGTGAGCTACCCGTCGCATAATCGCCGCAATCCAGGCCGGGGCGTAGCGGATATCCTTCAGCAGATGTTTTTTATCGTCCTCGGAGAGCCTGTTCCGTAAACGCTCCACCATGGTGTCATCCATGTTCTTCTGGCCGATATAGCGTAATGCCTGGATAAGCAGCCCGCTGATCTTGCCTGCGGTGGCCATTGCTTTCGGGGTTGTATGCTTGAGGATGATGACCTGCTTCCCCAACTGGACCCGGCGGGCCGGGCCGTCCGTGAGGAGAACGATCTTCATCGGCACCTGCTCCGACAGTCCCAGCAGATTGGCGGCATAGGCGCCGGAGGGCTGAAGGAGGATGTTGTCACGTCCCTTGAGCGCCTTGACAATGGCGTCCGTCGTGGGCGAGAGGAGTCCGAGATCCGGGTCGGTTCGTGGGTAATCGTACAGACCACGGGCCAGGCTGCGAAGTGTCCCTTTTTTCACCAGACGATGCAGTGCTACCCCGATCGCCTGCCGGCTTCCCAAATCGAGGAAATCACCTGGGGTAAACACGCAACCCCTGCCATGTCCATAAATGCGATTTAGTATTTTATCGTCAATACTTTGCATGTCGTAAGGCTATCATATTTTGTAATAAAAAATAGTGTTTTTTTGTTACAAAAATATCTGCGGTAATGGCCAGCCATCCTAGTACCCCCCTTATACGTAGTATAAGGGGGGTACTAGGACATCAATTCGATTGTGGTCTATTCGCCCGACTAATGTTAGTTGACCCGCACCGTGCCGGTAAGCAGGTCGTGCATGAGGCCGGTTTTCAAACGTTTCATCTTTTCAAGCTCGCCTGAAAACTTGCCAAGGCTTTCATCGCATGTCGAGAAAATATCTGCAATACGTTCTTGTTCAATTGGTTTCGGAATGCCAATTTGTAATGGATGAATGTCATTCCTATTTAGAGAGGGAGAGCCCGATTTGGTCCCGTAGCGACCAAGATCAAGAGAAGTGAACAAATAGAAGACATACTTCACATTGTTCCCGTAGAAATTTGTAACAAAGAGGCTTGTATCATGTGCCCAAAAATCAGTTGTTACATAATGAACATTTCCAATTGACCCTTTTCTTCCAACAACAACATTCGGCCCTGTTGATGTTGCCAAATTGTGATAACCAATGACTCCAGAGGAAGAAATAACAGGCGCAGGGCCAGGAATCAATTGAGCTTCAACGATATCGTACCCACGTTGAAGGGATGCAATTCTTCCAAGTTGCTCCACCTCCCACTCCACCGGAATCCGCCCCAGCGGCGAATCCTTGAACTGGTGGGTAGCCTCGGAACGGATGACGCCGTGCTCGTCGACCCCCTTGGTCAGTAGATCTTTCATCAAACCGGCTTTGATCCGTTGTTGTTTGGTAATGATCGCCTCAGTCTGTTCTATTACCCGGTCAAGGGTGGACAGGATGGTGGCGATTTGGGCTTGCTCTTCTTCCGATTCTGGCAAAGACAGCATAATCGTTCGCAGTCCACTCTGGTTCAGCTTTGCCCTTGTTCCACCAACTATAAACGACTGAATGTCCTTATGCTCCAGAGCATAAAATATCGCATTTTGACAATAACCTGCTTTTGCTCTCAAGACATGAGCATGGTTATTAACCCAGCTTTTCCCAAAAATCCGATATGCTATTGGTCGAGTAGCGAACTCATCAAAATAGCCGCCGTCTTCAGCAATTAAGATCAGCGGTTCATCGAACAAATATGCGTCAATGTAACCTTGTAGGCCATTCGCCCCGTAATAAGGAATGTTACCAACTCGCGCTTCACGTTCCACTGAATTTACAGGCACTCGCTTGTTATCAAGGATTTCGCAACAATCCTCAATGGTAATAGTTTTCCATTCCCCTAAAGCAATCATCCCAAATACCCCAGTCCCGCCAGAAAACCGTTCAGCTCCGTCAGGGTATTTTCCCGCTCGGACTCCAGCACACGACTTGAGACAGCATACTTGTCCCACAGATTCTCGATAATCGTAACCAGTGCCCGTTTTTCGGCACTCAGGTAGCGATGCAGTTCACTGGTGGCCAAATCATACAGCTTCTTCAGGATCAGGAGCTTGGCCTCCTCTTCGCTCATCTGGCCGCCGATGGCCGCCAGCACCCCGTCGATGCGGGACAGCCGCAACTCCAGAACAGCCTTGTCCTTGGTGAGGGCGGTGATCTTTTTCTTATCTTCCTTCACCTGCGGATTCAGTCCGACCATCAATGCCTTGACCTGTTCGATAAGCTCATTGGTCTCGGCCTTGGCCTCATCGCCGCCGATCCGCTTGAGGGTCAGCTTCAGCTCCAACTCAATCTGCTTCTCCCGGAGCTCATCCTTGCTCGACTTGATCCGCTTCTCAATGGCAGCAATCCCGTCAAACAGCTCTTTGTACTGCTTTCGCTCCTTGAGTGCTGATTCTCCGGCAGTGTCGGCCAGGTCGTCAATCAGCTCCTTCAGGTATTTCTTGATACCGGCGGTGGTGATTTTATCTTCACCTTCTTCCGCCTCATCCGGCTCAAAGTTGGCCGCCTCAGCGGCGTTCTCCACTGCCTCGGCCAGCTCAGAATGGGCCTCGCTGATCTGCGCCTCCAGCGTTTCTATCTCGTCAGCCTCGGTCTGAAAATATGCGGCTATCAGGTAGTCGTCGGGAATCAGCGTATGGTGCCAACCGGTGGAGATGACCGTCTTCAGGTCATAGCGGATCGTCTGCCACCAGTTAACAAACACCCCGGCGCTCTTGAATTCATCCAGCACCGCCAGCGGCACCAGCTTCCCCTTGAGAGTAGTCAGCAGCTCATGGCGCACCTCGGGGAGCTTTTTCCCCTCCCGCAGTTGGGCAAAGTCATCCCTGGCTACCTGCCACCAGGCTTCCAGGACATCATGATGACCGGTCAGAGTCTGTTGAAGCTGCGGATCGGCTTCCAAACGGGCCTTGATGGCTGACTTACCGTCAATGTCGGACAGGAAGGCAAGATAACCGGGCCGCTCAGGAGCAAAGAACGTGGTAGTCGCTACGCCGAATCGGGCAAAGTCTGCCTGCCGGTCGTTGACCTCCTTTTCCGGGATGCCGCCGATCAGATGGGCCTGCACATCCTCCGGCTCCGGGTCGGGGGTATTATCTACGTAGCGGCGGATGTTCAGGTTGTAGTCATGCTTATCCATGATTTCCGCCTTATCCACCAGGCGACTGTACTTGTGCAGCTCTCGCTTGTGGGTAAAAACGTAGTCGATCTTTTCAATGTCCTCGGGCCGCAGCTTGTTCTGGTTCTTCCCCTCGGCAAACTCCCGGTCGGCATTGATGAAGAGAATCTTGTCCCGCAGGACATCCGGTTTGCTCTTGTTGACCACCAGCACGCAGGCCGGAATGCCGGTGCCGTAGAAGAGCCCCGGCGGCAGACTGATGATCGCCTCGATGATGTCGTCATTGATGGACAGCTCACGGATCAGCTTTTCCTTGCCGCCCCGGAACAGGACGCCGTGGGGCATGATGGTCGCCATATGACCGTTGGGCTTGAGGCTGGCGATCATGTGCTGTACGAACATCAGGTCGGCCTTCTTACCGCTCTCCGGGCAGTAAGGGGGCAAGAGCAAGAGCCTTCAGTCACAGTTTAGATCTTACACTGGATATTTCACCTAAAAGGCGCACAATAAACTGAAATTAGGATCCCAGGTTTTTATATGCCTATTTCCGATGGTGATGTCAAACTCACAATGGCCACCAGCCCGGCTTCAAGTGGTCCCGCAGGCCCTCATTTTGAAGGCGAAGTGGGCGCTTTTTACCTGTTGTCCATGCTGACAGGTGCAGAACCTCGCGGTCTCCCCGTCACTTTGGTCGATCGTGTTGAGCTCCAGCGGGCAGCGGAAGGTTTTCCGCTTGATGATGTTATTGTTCATGCCCATGATGCACTCGGTTCACCCGCTGTTCTTGAAATTCAAGTAAAGCGCTCGATAAGTTTCGCACCCAAAGATCCAATATTCCGCGCAGTCGTAGATCAAATTGCTCAGGCATCTCGGAAGCCTGAATTCAGAATCAGCCGTTATGAGTTGGCAATTGCAACAGCACGCACATCCGGGAAGATCGGCGCCTATCAGGACGTTCTGACTTGGGCACGACAACTGGGTGATGCGACAACTTTTACTGCTCGGATTAATCGCCCAGGTTCTGCTAGCGAGGACATGCGCACCTTCGTGCACACCTTTAAAACGCACTTGCACAATAGTGGGGCACCAAATGATGATGAGACAGTCTGGTTTTTACTAAGCAGACTCCAGATCCTCGTGTTTGATTTCACTTTTGCGGGGTCTGCGTCAGAGGCACTTGCTAAGGAACGCGCAGTCCATGCCCTCCACCCTGACGATGCACTTCGAGCCTCAGACTTTTGGAGCTCTTTAGTCGAGCTCACGATTCAGGTTGCCGCTAGCGGCGGTGACCGTGATCGTGATAGGTTAATAGAGGATTTGACAAGCAGGTCTTTTCGCCTTAGCGGCCAGCGACGCTATATAGGCGTCCGTGCGGCTCTCACCGAATATTCAAAAAATGCCCTCAGCGACATCAGCGATCATATCGGCGGCGTAATGCTAACACGCCACGAGCATGTCGGCGCCATTCATGCGGCGTTGGACGATGGACGCTATGTTGAGATCAGAGGCGACGCCGGCGTCGGCAAATCTGGAGTGCTGAAGCATTTTGCTCAGCAAATTGCCATAGAGTCACAGGTTATTGTTTTCAGTCCAAGCAGGACGATAGCAAAAGGCTGGACAGCTATGCGTGCTGCACTCGGGTTTGATGGTACTGCGCGAGATCTATTGGTGGATATAGCGGCCGGCGGCGGCGCAACCCTTTTTATCGACAACCTTGATTTATTTGACGATGAAGAGCGCAGGACCGTTGTCGACATTATTCGTGAGGCAGCCGGCGTGCCAGGCTTCTCTGTCATCGTGACTGCGCGACGTAATTTCGGTATCGAGGAGCCAAACTGGCTACCAGCAGAAATACTGGACCGTTTGGGGCGCACTGAGCCGGTCATGATCAACGAATTAACTGATACCGAAGTAGATGAAATAAAACACGCAGCACCAGCCCTATCTTCGCTGTTGGCTGATAATCACCCGGCATGCAAAGTTGCTCGGAACCTTTTCAGGCTCAGCCGTCTCGCAAATCTGCAAGGGGTCGAGTCGACACTGCGGACCGAGGTCGACATGGCCGAACAGTGGTGGCAAAGCGCCGACGGTCGACGCGACGCCGATCACCGTGAGCGTTACAGGCTGCTCAAGGTTCTGGCGGAGCAAACACTCTTAAACGCCGGACCATACAACGTAAGTAATTGTCCACCAAATGCGATAAACGCCCTTATCGCAAGCGAAACTCTACGTGACCAGGGTAATGATAGTGTCTCTTTCCAACACGATGTTCTTCGCGAGTGGGCAATCGCCAACTTGCTTTATATTGACATGACAATGATCGAGCGCCTTCCTCTCGGCGGGCCGGCGGCAGCGTCCTTCGAAAGGGGGGTTGAGCTAGCGGCGAGGATGACCCTTGAGCGTTCGGCCGATGCATCACAGTGGCAGTTGCTAATGACGCACCTGAGCCGTTATGGGATTCACGGTGCGTGGCGCCGCGCGGCATTACTAGCGCTGGTTCGCTCAGAAATTGCCCCGGAGCTGTTATCTCGGGCATCGACCTTTTTAATGGCTGACCGTGCTTGCCTGCTCTGCGAACTTATCAGAACCGTGATGGCTGTTGACGTTGTGCCAGCCTCAAAGCTATTCGGTGCAGCCGCAGTGGATCAAGCACCCATACTGGCAAGTCTCAATGTTCCCGGTGGACCGTCTTGGCATCGGCTGATCGAATGGTTGCTCAGCCTCGGGCAGTCCTTGCCAGTGGCCGCGATTCCTAATGTAGTGGACCTCTACGCTGCCTGGTCCAGAGGTTTGATGCTGTTGCATGACCAACTGACGCCGTTGTTACTGCGGTGGCAGTATCACTGGTTGACCGAAATAGAGACTGCCCGTGATGCTGATTCTTTTAATAAGCTGCGTGAGCCCTTCGGTGGCGAGATCGACCGCGACAGAATCGGTCCACTTGAGTCCGAGCTTCGCACTAACTTTCTTTTGTTCTGCAGTCGGACACCAGATCTCGCCGTGGACTACCTACAATCTCTTGGTCGGCGCAGGCGTAACAGCGAAGCCGTACGCAGTATCCTAAAGTTTGGGGGGGCACTTGCCCAAGCTGTGCCCGCCGAACTGGCAGAATTAGTGGCAACAGCCTTGATTCCTAAGCCTCAGCCTGACAACCGGCACCACCGTCACGAACGAGACGAGCCGTTTGACTATATTGACCATCAATTTTTACCAAATTCGCCATCTCAAGGGCCATTTTACGAGCTCCTAACACATGCCGCGGAGCATGGTTTATCGCTCATTCATCGGCTCGTCGACCACGCTATAACCTTCTTTACCGGTGGCAGTGATTATGGCGAGGACGCGATGACCATTTCGCTTCCTGATGGTGTGAGGCCCTTTCCGTGGTTTCGCACGTATGCATGGTCAAGAGAATATGTTGCAGCCCCAGCCTGTGTAACCTCTGCCCTGATGGCCCTTGAAGCCTGGGCACATGCGAGGATCGAGGCCGGGGAAGCCTTTGACAAGGTGCTGGCCGACGTTCTCGGGCCGCCAGGCACGCCAGCAGCTTACCTGTTAGTTGCTGTTGACCTGCTGATTTCACACTGGCCACAAACTCGTCAAGCGGCAGTCCCCTTTCTGGGTTGCCCGGAGCTCCTGAGCATTGATCTGTCGCGGCAAAACAATGACAAACTTGAAATTCCAGATTATTTCGGACTCAAGGCTATGCAAAAGGAGCCTGCCAGCTCTGTCAGTCTGGAAGCACTGAAGAAACGTCCTTCTCGCCGGCACACCCTAAATGAGCTCCTTGGTGAATATGCTGTATATGGGCCTGAAGAAGAACGCGAAACACTGATTTCTTTGCTTCGTGTTGAATCAGCACGTCTGGGCTTGCCCGACAAGGAAGACGACCTTGGTGATTCGGCATTTATGGCAGTACATGCACTCAATCGACTCGATCCCAACAACTGGCGAGAGGTTATAGTCACACAGCGTGATGGTACTGAGATGGCTGCTTTCGAGTATGTGCCGCCCGAGACTGAAACCAACCACCTCTCACCTCTTCAAAAAGCTGCGCATGAAGGTCAGACTGATTTTCGGATGCAGCTTGCCCTTGGTAATTTACTAGGCAGCCCATCTCAATCAACACCCGAAATTTTGAAGATGGTAGTGGAATGGGCGCGAAACGTGACGGCAACACCGAAGCAAAACAACGATGATGAGGAATGTCGGTATATTGAGGCAGTCATCACAGCTGCTATGATTGCGATTCGGGACGGCGACGCCGATTTTTGTGCCCAGAATGAAGCATGGGTTCGCACTGTTTTTGCCCAGGCAATGCAGACCAAAGAAGACTCAGTGCACCGAGCACGTTCTGGACTTAGGTATAACCCGATCGCGATTGCTTTCGTCGGGATAATCCAGTTGCTAAAGCATCATTATGACACAAGAGATGTGCGCACCCTTCTAGGAGTCTGTCGGACTTGGAATTTGGGCTAAACTGACCCTGTCTGCGATATTCCTCCATCTGGAGGAAATCGGACGCTCAATATTTTCTGTCTTGCCAAATGAATGGCTCTGTTCTGTTT
>Ga0073936_10011700_pt1 | contig 10589 bp, 2 predicted proteins | sample AliMusrvi5mmetaG_FD_87041 | JGI IMG/M metagenome (GOLD analysis project Ga0073936, IMG submission 87041) | Freshwater lake bacterial and archeal communities from Alinen Mustajarvi, Finland, to study Microbial Dark Matter (Phase II) - Alinen... | ecosystem: Environmental > Aquatic > Freshwater >... | reverse complement strand
GGCGTATTCGGTGGTCAGTTCCTTCTGTGCAACGCTTGAGGCTTGGCCTTTCAGCGTGACGACTCCATCCTTCACGGACACGTCGGTTTTGCCGGCGTTGACGTTGCGATGGAACATAAGGGCGAGCTTCACCTTGCGGGCAGCCCACGTATCCGCGTTTTCGGCGGCAACGGCGGCTTTGGTGGCCAGTTGGTTATCCACACGGGTGACCCCGGGCAGACCCGACGCCGTATCCTGGGCTAATACCTTGTGGGATTCCTCGGAGACGGTTCCGGTCAACGTCACGACGCCATCCTTGGCCTCGGCCTTGACTCCATCATCCTTGAGATACGTTTGGTAGACGTAGGTCTTCTTGAATGACGATTCGATCTTGTCATCGTTATCCGACGCGCGGAGAGGCGAGCTGGTGACGAATAGGACGGCCGTGGCCGCCGCCATTGCTAAGGGATATAGTGATTTTCGGTTCATGCGATTGTCTCGATTTTCTTGTTGTTGTGGGGGAGCCCCGTTCGGGGCAACTGATCAGGTTCCTACGTTTCTGTCTTATCTGCTGCACCTCCTGTTCTAAGCAGTGAGTTTGTCTAACGGTGTGAAGGCTAGGAAATAGGGCGGGCTGCGGCTATGGGGTCTAACCCTACCGCACAGGCGAGAGACCTCCTGATTGGCGCCAGGGGAATGGGGGTAATACCCTATATCGGCGGCCCCGGATTTCGGGCATCCTAACGCGTATGCAAGTTGTGTCGTTGAGCTTTTCCCGCTGGGCGGCCAGACACGCGCGGATGCACCCGGGGCCGGGCGAGCTCCCGTTGCGGGCCGAACTGTTCAGCGTCGAGCAGTTGGCGCGCCACGCCAAGGCGCTTGCCGTCAGTCATCGGGTCGGCACCCGACAGGGTCCCAACCGGTTGCTGGCGCGGTTGGACTCCAACGAGGGTATCCTGAGGGCCTTCAACCGCGCGACACTCGCCGTGGACCGCGAACGGCGCGTCACGCCCGCGGCGGAATGGCTGCTTGATAATTTCTACTTGATTGAAGAGCAGATCCAAATGGCCAGGCGGCACTTGCCCCGCGGCTACAGCCGGGAACTGCCGCGCCTGGTCAACGGCGTTTCCGCCGGACTTCCGCGTGTTTATGACATCGTGCTCGAGTTGATCTCTCATGTGGATGCGCAGATCGATGCAGGACCGCTCAGCGCGTTCGTAGCCGCTTATCAAACCGAGACCTCCTTGAAACTGGGTGAGCTGTGGGCTATTCCGATCATGCTGCGGCTGGGGCTGATTGAGAATCTCCAGCGTGTCACGACCCGGCTGACCCTCGCCCGGGAGGAGAGCGACCTGGCAGACGCGTGGGTCGATCGGCTGCAGGCCATGGCTGAAAGGGATCCGTCCCACCTTGTGGTGGTGGTGGCGCAAATGGCGGAATCGGATGTCCCCATCTCCAGCTCATTCGTGGCGGAGTTCTGTCACCGGTTGTCGCTGCAAAGCCCGGTGTTGCACCTCGCACGTACCTGGCTTGAACAGCGGCTTGTCGAACAAGGTCTGTCCATTGAGCAGCTTGTCCAGCTCGAGAGTCAGAATCAGGCGGCGGACCAGGTATCCGTCAGTCACAGCATTGCGAGCCTGCGGTTCTTGAGCGCCATGGACTGGAAGGACTTCGTCGAGGCGCTGAGCCGTGTGGAACTGACCTTGCGCTCCGACCCGGCTGGCGTCTATGGCGAGATGGATTTTGCGACGCGCGACCGCTATCGCCATGCGGTCGAGTTCCTTGCCCGGCACAGTCGGCTTCCCGAGGCGGACGTGGCACAGCGGGTGATCCAACTGGCCGCGGACGCGGCCCGGGACAAGGGTCGCGACGACCGGACGGCCCACGTCGGTTTCTATCTGATCGACAAAGGCCAGGCTATTCTCGAGCGCCGCGTGAGCGTACGGTGGCCTTGGCGAACGCTTGTCGAGCGCGGCATTCACCGTTTTCCGCTGACGTTCTATGCGGGTGGCATTGGACTGCTCACGTTACTCGCCGTGCTTGGATTTGTGCAGCAGACCCTGACCTTCGGGGTGCAGGGGTGGAAGCTTCTATTTTTCACCATTGTCTTTCTTTTTGGTGCCAGCCAGTTGGCTGTGGCTGTGATGAACTGGCTGTCGACGCTGCTGGTCAAGCCGCGCCTGCTCCCGCGGTTGGACTATTCGACCGGCATCGCTCCGGATTGCCGCACGATGGTGGTCGTTCCGACGATGCTCACGAGCGTGGAGGGCGTCGATCGCCTCATCGAGACTCTGGAGATCCATTATCTCACGAATCGTGATCCGCACCTTCACTTTGCCTTGCTGACCGATCTGCGCGACGCGCCGGAGGAAGTCTTGCCTGATGATGCCGTGCTGGTTCAGCGGGCGCGGGCCGGCGTCGAGATGCTGAATCGCAAGTATGGTGCGGGCCGGCAGGATCTTTTCTTTCTGCTGCACCGCCCGCGCCGGTGGAACGCCGGAGAAGCGGTGTGGATGGGCTATGAGCGCAAACGCGGGAAACTCATGGAGTTCAACGCGCTACTGCGCGGGGGGCCACGGGACTGTTTTTCCGAGATAGTGGGGGATCCCGCCATTCTGACGAGCGTTAAGTATGTCATCACGCTCGACACCGACACGCAACTGCCGCGTGATGCCGCCCGGCAACTGGTGGGCACGATGGCCCATCCGTTGAACCGACCGGAGTTTGACCCGGTGCGCGGGGTTGTTAGCGAAGGTTACAGCATCCTGCAGCCGCGCGTGGGCGTGAGTCTGCCGAGCGCCCGGCGTTCCTGGTTTGTCAGACTGTTTGCCGGCGACGCAGGGATCGATCCGTACACGCGGGAAGTGTCCGACGTGTATCAGGATGTCTTCCGGGAAGGCTCGTATGTCGGCAAGGGGATCTACGACGTGGATGCCTTCCAACGCGCCATGAACGGCCGTTTCCCTGAGAATACCATCCTCAGTCACGATCTGTTGGAAGCGTGTCATGCCCGCTCCGCCCTGGTAACCGACGTGGAATTGTACGAAGAATATCCCTCCCGCTATAATGTGGATATCGACCGGCGTCATCGTTGGATCCGTGGCGATTGGCAGATCACCCAGTGGCTCCTGCCGCGGGTTCCCGGTTCCGACGTCCGGCGTATTGCCAACCCGCTTTCCGTGCTGTCGCAGTGGAAGATTTTCGACAACCTGCGGCGCAGTCTTGTCCCGGTTGCTCTGATGGTGCTCATGCTGGCGGCCTGGCTACTGTGCCCTGAAGTCGTGGGCCTTGGGCCGCTGCTGGTGCTTGCGGTTGTCATGCTTCCCGGGCTGTTGTCGGCGTTCGTCAGTGCCTGCCGCAAGCCGGCTGATTTACCGTGGAGCCTGCATGTCCGGGGCGTGGCCGGCGCCGGCGGGCGGCTGCTCGGGCAGATCGTTCTCACCATGGCCTTCCTGCCCTACGACGCCTTCATCAGCGCGCATGCGATTGGAACGACGCTGCTGCGTTTGTGCGTGACCCACAAGCGCCTGCTCCAATGGCACACAGCGAGCGACGCCGAACGCGGCGCCCGCGCAGGACTCGCGGGTTTCTATGCCACGATGTGGGTCGCCCCGTTCGTCGCGCTGGGGACCGGGCTTTTCCTGGCCGCCCGGCAACCGGCGCAACTGTCCCTGGCGCTGCCGCTCCTGGGCCTCTGGCTCGCCGCTCCGTGGATCGCCTGGTGGATCAGCCAGCCCATCGACGCTTCGGCGCCGGGGCTGACGGTGGAACAACTGGCGTTCCTGGGCCAGATCGCCCGGAAGACCTGGCACTTCTTTGAGACGTTTGTGACCGCGCGGGAAAACTGGCTGCCGCCGGACAATTATCAGGAAACTCCCGCTCCGGTCATCGCGTCACGCACCTCCCCCACGAACATGGGGCTCGCGCTCCTTACCAATCTGGCGGCCCATGATCTGGGGTACCTGTCGGCGGGCGGCCTGATTCAGCGCACGAAAGACACCCTGGCCACGATGCAGGGACTAGACCGGCATCGCGGGCAGTTCTACAACTGGTACGAAACGCGCACGCTACGACCGATGCTTCCGCTTTACGTCTCCAGCGTGGACAGCGGCAACCTTGCAGGGCATTTGTTGACGTTAAGCTCCGGACTGCGCGAGCAAGCCGACGAACCGATTTTCACATCACGAGTGTTCGCGGGTCTGCGCGACACGGTGGGAGTCATGAGGACGCTGGCCCGTGACAATGCCGCGCTGGCAACGCTCGCGCATCGGTTGGAACAGGTCCCGTCCGGCCTGCGCGCGGCGTTCGCTCTGTTGGAACTGGTGACGCACGAGGCGGCGACGATTGCTGGGTCATTCGCGGATGGTGATACCGAACTCCAGGGATGGGCTCGCGCCTTGCAGCGGAATGGGGAGGAGCAGTTGGATGACCTGCGCTTTCTTGCGCCGTGGCTGCTGTTGCCGGTCATAGGGGTCTCTTCCGCAACGCAACTGGAGGGCGGCGCGCCGTCGCTGCCGTTTTCCCGGCAACCGGCGCCGACGGCGCGGCGCCCTCCAGAGATTCACGTAGACGCGTCTGTGACTGGTGGTCTTGGAGAGTTTTTGGCCAAACTCGACGATGGGCCCACCTTGCGGGAGGTCGCGCTGGTCGATCAGCAGCTCGGCCCGGCGATCGAGGCGGCGTTGCGGGACCTGCCGACGGAACCCGCCGGCCTTCGGGACGAGGAACGGCGTACGCTCACCGAACTTTCGCACGGTTTGGCAGAGGCCGGTGACCGGGCCCGCCAGCGACTCCTTGTGCTGGAATCCCTGGCCAGCCAGAGTGAGAAACTCGCGGTCATGGATTTCACGTTCTTGTTCGACACGGCGCGGGATCTGTTCAGCACCGGGTACAACGTCACGGAACGCCGCTGCGACAACAGCTTCTACGATCTGTTGGCCTCGGAGGCACGCCTGTGCAGCTACGTCACGATCGCCTTGGGGCAAGTTTCCCAGGATCATTGGTTTTCGATGGGGCGGCTGCTCGTCGCGACACGGGGCGAGCCGATCCTGGTTTCGTGGAGCGGCTCGATGTTCGAGTACCTGATGCCGTTGCTGGTCATGCCCAACTACGAGAACACGCTGCTCGATCACACGTGCAAGGCGGCGGTGCAGCGACAGATCGAGTACGGGAAGTTACGCGGTGTGCCCTGGGGCATCTCCGAATCGGGCTACAACCGGACGGACGTTCAGGCAAACTATCAATACCGCGCCTTCGGTGTGCCGGGCCTGGGCTTGAAGCGCGGATTGGCCGATGACCTGGTGATTGCCCCCTATGCCACGGCGATGGCGCTGATGATCGCGCCGCGACAGGCTTGTGAGAACTTGCAGCGTCTGGCGCGCGAGGGGCGCGAGGGGGCCTACGGGTTCTACGAGGCGGTGGATTACACGCCGGCGCGACTGCCGCCGGACGAAACGAGCGTCACCATCCGCTCCTTTATGGCGCATCATCAAGGGATGAGCCTGCTGGCGCTGGTGAACGTCCTGTGCGACTTCTCCATGCAGCGGCGCTTTATGGAGTGTCCGTTGCTCAAGGCCACGGACCTGCTGTTGCAGGAGCGTGTGCCCAAGACCCACGCGAGCGTAATCGCCGAAGACGCGGCCCCCGAGACGGTACGGGCACTTTCCGATGAAAACGTGATGCGCGCCTTGACGAATCCCACGCCCCCGGTGCCGGAAGTCCATCTCCTGTCGAGCGGGCGCTATCAGGTCGTCATCAGCAGCGCCGGCGGCGGCTACAGTCGGTGGCGCGATCTGGCGGTCACGCGCTGGCGTGAAGATGCCACGCGCGACAACTGGGGTTTCTTTGTCTATTTGCGCGACCTGTCGAGCGGCGCGTTCTGGTCAACCGCCCATCAACCCACGGGGCGCGTGAGCAAGGGTTACCAGGCGATCTTCACACAGGCGCGGGCGGAATTCCGGCAGCGTCATGCCGGCCTCGACATCCACACCGAGATTTGCGTATCGCCGGAGGATGATGTCGAACTGCGGCGTATTACGATCGCCAATCGGTCACCCGTGGCGCGCCTCATTGAATTGACCAGTTATGCGGAAGTGGTGCTTGCCACGCCGGCGGCTGATGCGGCGCATCCTGCTTTCAGCAACCTGTTTGTGCAGACCGAATTCGCGCCCGAATTGTCCGCCCTCCTCTGCACGCGCCGCGCCCGGTCCCAGGACGAGAAGCCGCCGTGGCTGCTGCACTTGATGACGGAACATGGCGACGCTCAGGGGGAGGTTTCATGCGAGACCGATCGCTCCCGATTCATCGGACGTGGCGGCTCTCTGGCCAGTCCGGCCGCGATGCAAGGGCCGTCGCCTTTATCCAACACGGTCGGGTCCGTGCTCGATCCCATCGTTGCACTGCGGCGGACGGTCTCCGTGCCCCCTCATGGAACGGTCGTCGTTGAGATTGTCCTGGGGGTAACCGAAAGCCGCGACACCGCGCTGGCGCACGTTGACAAGTATCAGAGCGCCCGCATGGCCGACCGCGCCTTTGACCTGGCGTGGACGCATAGCCAGGTGACGTTGCACCAACTCAGCGCCACGGAGGCTGACGCTCAACTTTTTGGCCGCATGGCCGGCGCGTTGATCTATGCCGACCCCGCCCGTCGGGCGAGCCCCAGTGTGTTGCTTAGCAACCGGCGCGGGCACAACGGGCTCTGGAGTTACGGCATTTCGGGCGACACGCCGATGGTCCTGCTGCGCATCAGCGACGGTGAGAAGATCGACATCGTCCGGCAACTGGTGCGGGCGCATTCCTACTGGCGCATGAAGGGACTGACTGTCGATGTTGTGATTTTGTACGAGGACGCGGCCGTCTACCGGCAGTCCCTGCAGGACCAGATCACGAGTTTGTTGTCGTCAGGAATTGAAGCGCCCATGCTGGATAAGCCGGGCGGCATTTTTGTGCGGCGGCTCGAACAAATCCCGAACGAGGATCGCGTGTTGCTGCAAGCTTCGGCCCGGATTGTGTTGGACGATGAAAAGGGGACGCTGGCGGAGCAGATGAAACACCGCAGCGTGCTGGAACTCTCGGTCCCGTCCCTGATGCCCACCCGTTCCCGCGCCGCGGAGGTGCCGGCGCCATTCCCCGAGCGCGAGTTGATCTTCTCGAACGGCCTGGGCGGTTTCACGCGGGACGGTCACGAATACGTCATCACCCTTCAGAACGGGCAGATGACGCCGGCGCCGTGGGTCAATGTGCTGGCCAATCCGTTCTTCGGAACGGTCGTTTCCGAGGCCGGCTCCGCTTACACCTGGGTCGAGAACGCCCATGAGTTTCGACTGACGCCTTGGAGCAACGATCCCGTCCGGGACACGACAGGGGAGGCATTCTACCTTCGCGACGAGCAGACCGGACAATTCTGGTCGCCCACGCCGCTGCCCGCGCGCGGCACGACGCCGTATGTCATTCGCCATGGGTTCGGCTACACTGTCTTTGAGCATACCGAGCACGGCATCGCCTCCGAGTTGTGGGTCTATGTGGCGATGGACGCACCCGTGAAGGTCTCGATATTGAAATTGCGTAACGTGTCGGGGCGGCCCCGCCGCTTGTCAGTCACCCATTACTGCGAATGGGTTCTGGGCGATTTGCGGGAGAAGAGCCTGCTGCACGTGCAAACCGAGGTTGATCTCAAGACCGGCGCGTTGCTGGCGCGCAACTACGACAACACCGAATTCCCCGATCGTATCGTATTTCTGGACGTCAATGATGTGAGTCGAACGGTCACCGGGGATCGGAAGGAGTTCATTGGCAGAAACGGCAGCCTGTCCAACCCGGCCGCCCTGAAGCGGGTACGCCTATCCGGTAAAGTCGGCGCGGGACTCGACCCGTGCGGCGCCATGCAAGTCGCTTTCGACCTGGCGGATGGGCAGGAACGCGAGACAAGCTTCCGCCTGGGGGTGGGGCGCAGGGCGAGCGATGTGCAGAATCTGATCCGGCGCTTTCGCCAGGCGGACGCCTGTCGCGTGGCACTGGACGGCGTCTGGGAATTCTGGAACCGGACCCTCGGCGCGGTGAATGTGGATACGCCCGATCCGGCCGTAAACGTGATGGCGAACGGGTGGCTGTTGTACCAGACTCTGAGCTGCCGACTTTGGGGACGCACCGGGTTTTATCAATCCGGCGGCGCTTATGGATTCCGCGACCAGTTGCAGGACGTGATGGCGCTGGTGCATGCGGCGCCCGCCCTGGCCCGCGAGCATCTGCTGCGTGCCGCCTCGCGGCAATTCCGGGAAGGCGACGTGCAGCACTGGTGGCATCCGCTGGCGGGGCGCGGTGTGCGGACCCACTTCTCCGACGACTTCCTATGGCTGCCTTATGCGACCTGCCGCTACGTCTCGTGCGTGGCGGATACCGGCGTGCTCGACGAGCCGATTCCCTTCCTGGAAGCGCGACCGCTCAAAGCGGAGGAGGAGAGTTACTACGATTTGCCAAGTCGCTCCGACGAGACCGCCACGCTCTATCAGCATTGCGTGCGCGCCATTGAACGCGGCCTCAAGTTCGGCAAGCACGGTTTGCCGTTGATGGGTTGCGGCGATTGGAACGACGGCATGAACATGGTTGGGAAAGACGGACGCGGCGAAAGCGTGTGGCTGGCGTTCTTTCTCTACGACGTGCTCGTCCAGTTTGCCCAACTGGCGCGGGCGCGCCAGGATCGTGTTTTTGCCGATCACTGCCTCGTCCAAGCGCGCCAACTGAAACAGAACATCGAGTTGCACGCGTGGGATGGCGAATGGTATCGCCGCGCCTACTTCGACAGCGGCGAGCCCCTCGGCTCGCAGATCAATCCGGAGTGCCAGATCGACTCCCTGCCGCAAAGCTGGGCGGTGATCAGCGGTGCCGGCGATCCGGCCCGGTCGCGGCAGGGGATGCAGTCCGTGGATCGGCGGTTGGTGCACGCGGGTCTGATTCAGTTGTTCGATCCGCCCTTCGACACCTCGGCGCTCAATCCGGGCTACATCAAGGGGTACATTCCGGGCGTACGTGAAAACGGGGGCCAGTACACCCATGGCGCCATCTGGACCGCCATGGCTTTCGCGATGATGGGGGAGAGCGAGCGCGCCTGGGAGTTATTGGGGATGCTCAACCCCGTCCACCACGGGGGCACGCCGGAACAGATCGCCGTCTACAAGGTCGAGCCCTACGTCGTCGCGGCGGACGTCTATGCGGTGGCGCCGCATACGGGCCGGGGTGGGTGGACCTGGTACACCGGTTCGGCGGGGTGGATGTATCGGCTGCTCGTGGAGACGCTGCTGGGCGTAAACGTGGAGGGCGACCGACTGCGTTTAACCCCGCGACTGCCGAAGAGTTGGACGGCCTACACCATCCATTATCGTTACCGGAAAACCGTGTACCACATCGTGATTACCCGGCTGGCCGCGGGTGAGGGCGACGCGAATCAACTGGTGCTGGATGGAGCGCCGCTAGCCGAGGGAACGGTCCCTTTGGTCGACGACCAGCGCGAGCATTCGGTCGAATTGAGGGTTTGGAGCCCGGTGTGATTGAAGTTGGCAGGCAACGCGCCCGCCGGCATCCTGCTCTGCACGCAGAGTCCAAGAACGAGAACGGGCTGATAGCACTGAGACGCCCGACTGTCTCAGTGAGGCACTCCGACGGGTTAGACTTGCGAATCGTGATAGCCTAATTGCACTCCCGACCAGTTGGCGCTCATTGTGCTCTTACATGATCGAAAGGGGGTGATTAGCAATGAACAGAATGTTGTCGATTGCGGCAGTTGTGATCATGGCTGCCGTTGGTACGGCTTGGGCAGGCTGGTGGCATTGCAAGAGCTGCGAGACGGCGATGGATCAAGTAGGAATTGTGAACACAGCCGGCTTGGCCACGCTGCTGAATGCCAAGACGCCGTTGGTCCTGCTCGATGCGCGTACCGGTAAGTACGATGACGGCAAGCGCATTCCAGGCGCTTTGACGCTTGGGCCCGCCGCAACGAATGAAGAGATTGCGAAGGTGGTGCCCGACAGGAACGCCTTGATTGTGGCTTACTGCGCCAATCCGAAATGCATGGCGAGCCATCATCTAGCCTTACGCCTGCGAGAGGCGGGCTATATGAACGTGCTGCGCTATCCGGCCGGCATTGAAGGCTGGGTAGAGGCAGGACACCAAGTGGCCGAGGTGAAGAAATAGACCGTCTGCCCGGTGAAGGTGGATCAGAGTGCGTGGGATTTTATTGCCGGCTGCCTTGTGGTCCATTTTTTGTGCCCGTGGGCTTTCGCCGGCGGGAGAGGGTTGTCGTTGTTGGTGAACAGGCTACGGTCCGCCAACCAGTGCGCCCGACGAACGCATCCTCGAGCCGTGGCTTGACGACCCGTTACCGGACTATGACGCCGAGCCCGTGATGATGTACGCAAACGGTTGAACGCTCGCGGCGGAGGCGGTCTGCTCTACGCCTGTATCTCTGGCCCTGTTGCCGCGCTCTCTTGGCCGTCCAAGGCATGCCTTGGACCGCCAGGAGAGCGCGGGGCAACGGTTCCAAATCATAGTTTCTTCGAGTTGAATCAGGGGCGATGGCAGGCGTGGCTACCCGGGCGCGGCGGGGCGTTTCGCAGGCG
>Ga0073936_10011697_pt1 | contig 10590 bp, 4 predicted proteins | sample AliMusrvi5mmetaG_FD_87041 | JGI IMG/M metagenome (GOLD analysis project Ga0073936, IMG submission 87041) | Freshwater lake bacterial and archeal communities from Alinen Mustajarvi, Finland, to study Microbial Dark Matter (Phase II) - Alinen... | ecosystem: Environmental > Aquatic > Freshwater >... | reverse complement strand
TGACCACTGACCACTGACCACCGACCACTGACCACTGACCACCGACCACTGACCACTGACCACTGACCACTGACCACTGACCACTGACCACTGACCACTGACTACTGACCACTAGCCACTGACCACTAGCCACCAATCACTGTCTTTCCCTTCCCCGCCAGCTCCGCCCGAGCCTCCAACCCGATCGCCATGGCCATCACGCGGTCGTCATGCATTCCCGCTCGCGCTCCCGAACTTCCATTCGGCAGCCTGACAAAGCTCCTGCATTCGCTCAACAGCCGCCGGCTGTGGAACCTTTCCGGCTCATCCACCAATCCCGCATCCAGACGCCCCAACGCCGCTGGCCTGCTCAGAGAGGTTGTCAGCCAGCCCGCCTGCCCTCCCTGGCGATAAATCTTCCTGTAGCCGCAAACCGTCTCCGCCAGCGCCAGCACGCCGCTGCCGTGGTTGTTCCGTTCCACCACCAGCCACGCCTGGTTGTACTCCGCCGCTAACGCCGTCACAAGCCTGGCCAGCTCCAAACCGCCCACATGCCCGGCAAACTCGGCACATTGCAGGCCTGTCTGCAACTCCAGTACCTGCGCCGCGGAGTAATCTCCAAGACTCCCCCCTCCCGATGGGTCCACTGCCACCAGGTATTCCTTGCCCTTCAGAGGTGGCAGCCAGACTTCCAACTCCCCGTTGCGCCGCTTCTCCAGAGGCTCCGGCGCTGTCGCCAGCCGCCTCTCAATCGCCGATAGCTCGAACACCGAACTCCCGCTGGCCAGAAAGCAGCTTTCTTCATCTTCTGCGTACTCCTGCCTGGCCATCCCCCGAAAATCCGCTCGGATTTGGCGCCGGTATCCAACTTGCTCCAGATCCAGCCCATGCCTGCGCATCAACTCGCGCTCCTCTTCCGTCAGGCTCTCCTCGTCCACCGCCCTGGCGCGATAGCGCTGCTCCATCCACCACGGAAAAAAATGCCGCACCATCCCCGTTTCGCCGGCCTTCTGCCACTCTTCATGAAAGCATCCGCCCACACCCTGCGGCGTTGACTCCAGAATCAGTTCCGCTTCCGGCGCCATCGCCGCCCGCAGGCCTGCCAGCGTCTCCGCAGGATCGCCGGGCCAGCGCGCCAGTTCCGAGCAGTGCAGATTCTGCACCGTCATTCCCCGGCCCGCATTCCGTTCTCCCGCAGACACCACCTTGTATTGCGAGTCAATTTCCGGAAAAACAATCTGCCGCGCATTCGCCGTCGACGTCCTAAGCGGCCCCTCGCGCAACTCGCCCGGAAGCCACTCCAGAAACCGGTACACAATGCGGAAGATCTCCTCGGCCGCCTCCTGCGTGTGCGCCACTTCCAGAGTCAGGGTTCCCGGTTGAGTGATGGTCTTCAGAAAAAAGCGCGCCGCCGCCCATGTCGTCAGCCCCATCTGGCGCGCCTTCAATACGATGTTTCGCTTCCCGCGCCGTCGCTCAAATGCCTCCTGGGCCGCGTTTGCCCTCAAAGGCGCGGTCCGCCCGTCCTTGGTTCTTACATGCAGAAGATGTTCAGCCAGCGACATCCCTACCGTCCGGCCCGCAAAGCGATACGGGCGCATATCGAGAATCCTCCCGTATCGCTCCAACTCTTCCTCGTCCGGCCCCTTGAGCCATGAGCCCCGATCCTCTCCGCTTGCCGTCTGTTCTTCTCTGTCTGCTTTCAAAGTTTCCCCACTGAGACTGCCCTGGCCATGCGCGGCCAGGCTGGTCGTACCTTCTCCCGCGCCGCCTACTGCATCTTCTCCAGCGTGATCTCGTAGCGCAAGGTCGGTGATCCGGTTACCCCGCCGCCTGTATACAGATTCCACACAGTCCCGCTCCCCGCGTCTGCGTAGTATGAATTACAGGAGTTTGTCGTTGACCATTGCGAAGTGAGATATACGTTTGAGGTTTGAAACGAAAATGTGTGGCCGTCACCATTTGCCTGCACGCCCAGTGAGAAAGCGCCTGCCGTTCCAGGCGCGATGACCGTAAGTGCCATGCACAACCTGTATTGTCCTGCGCCTCCGGGGGGGACGGTGTACATATTCATTTGACTCGTGCCCGTCGTGCCAGAATAGGTCGCAGGTGCAACCTTCGCCACGGTGCACGGATATTGCTGGCATCCGGTGGGGAGTCCCGAGACGGTGTTCGGTAATGCCAGAGTTTGACCTCCTGCGGTAGTTACAACATTTGCACCGCTCGTGGAAGCAGAGCACACTCCGCCGGCGGTGCATGTGATCGTGGTGCCATCGGGCTGCATGCACCCCGGCGTACCAACTGCCGCGGTATTGCAACTCAATGTGACTGCGCCGCTGGCGCCTCCCCCATTTAACCCCGTCCCAGCCACAACGGATAAAGCCCCGGTCGCGGATGGAGTGTGCCATGCGCCGTCGGCCCCGCAGTATTGTGTGGCGGTCCCACCAGGTGCGCAGGTCACGGCCTGTGTTCCAGAACTACTCTGCGATGTAAGCGAAGTGCCGCCATTGATGCTTATTGAAGAGGCTGAGAAGGGCAAGTGAACTGCAAACCCCGTTGAGAACACATCAAACCAGTCCGTCACCGTATCCGGTGCGTAATAGGACATCCCCGTCGTGCTCCCGCCTCCAGAGTGGCCTTGAAAATCGCCTTCATAGGTCGGAGTCCCGTTGTTGTTGCCATAGACAAGCAAAGGAGCCGCGCTTCCGCTAACGGCAGGTAAACTTGTTCCCGATGGAGGCTGTCCCAGAGCCATGCCTTGAGGAAACCTTATTACGTTTTGGTATGCTGGAGTCTGAAAAGCCTGACTGCTCTGCCCACCACAAGTGCTGTTAGTCCATGCCGTCTTGACCGGATCGCCCTGCGCTCCGACCGACCAGAAGCAGCGATTGATTGTTGCGCTGTTGCCCCAATCAATGCCGTCGAACTTGGCCTGATACTGCTTGCTCGACGCCTCATACATGACGACTGCCCCCTCTAGTATTGAGGCATTCCTGTAGGGATCACTCGACAGAGAACCGCAATTTTCGCATCCCCAATTCGTAGCATTGATCCCTCCTATTTGACCGGTAAATATATTGCGAGGAGCGCCCTTCACAATCAAGTTCGTCATTATCCCCGTTCCCGGCGCGAGTCCGTGGGCCATCGTCAGCACCATTCCGATTCCGGTAATGCCTCGATAGCACATCGCGTTGCCGCTGTAGCCGGTGCCGAGCTGTCCAGACGTTTGCCGCTGGTTCGCAGACTGCGGGAATTTGCAGGTTTCAGGGTAGGTAGTGCTCGCGGCTGTAAATTCCGGATGCGCAAAATTCGCCGCAAACCAATCATCCACCTTTGAGTTGTAGGGCGGTTCGGAGATGATGTTGTTTGCATAACTTGCATCGAAAAAGCCGCCGGAAATATCGGCAGTATCTCTTCGCGTCCACCACCCGCCGCCGTTGACCCATGACGCGTTGCTGTTAAAAGTCAGATTGTTGTACTTCGCTCCCAGGTCGGACGATTGAGTCAGCATCCCGATCGCGCCAGAGAACGATAGGTTCTCCAGATTCGCAAAGTTGACATTCTGGTTCGCGAGGATGCCGATGAAGGCGCTCGCAAACGTGAGGTTCCTGATCTCCTCATAGGCAATTGGCCCGGCGAAGACCGCTGGTTGGTTATTGTCAACTGCCTGCCCATCCCAGACTGACTCTAGAATCGCGCCCCCGGAACTGCCGCCCGATTCTCCTTCCCAGCTTGTACCCACTGTAAGCACGACCTGCGTTGGCAAAGCGAGGGGATTCAAAGGCGCAAGGTTCGTGCACTGCCTCCATACTGGACTGGCAGTAGTCCCACTGTTGCAGGCATAGTCGCCGAAGATAATGGCTGGGGCAGTTGCGCAACCGGATCCGGCATTGGTGACCGTAAGACCCATCACTGCGCCAGAGGAGTTTGTTGTGGCTGTCCCTCTTGCCGTGTAAGGAACAAGAGATACCGCCTGGGCGCCGATGGGATTACATCCGGTTCCGCCCATGCCAAACCAATTCACCGTCGAACTCGGACTGTATCCGCCGCCGCCGGCGGTTACGGTGGTTGAGTTGATTGAGCCGCCTGAGACTGTCGCCGTCGCAGCCGCGCCATCGCCCCCAAGCGGAAGCACGGCCACTGTGGGTGCGGATGTGAATCCGTAACCCGCGAGCACGGGAGTTACGCTAACCACTTGCCCGCTGCTGCTTGTGTTTGCCATGGCCCATGCCCAACCGCAAGGTCCGCCACCGTAGCCGTAGGACCACGCACCGGTGCACCCGCCAGAGAAGCTCACTTGAAGCGAAGAATTCGGCGTGTACCCACTGCCTCCGTTCGATACACTGTAGCCGCTAATGGACCCGCCGCTCACCGTCGCTGAGATAACAGCTCCCGAACCGCCCGCTGGAGTCCCATAGCTGCCGTCGTCGCCGGCGCCCGTGACCACGTAGTACGGTGACGTCGCGAGCAGATAGACCCCGGCAGGGATCGCGCAAAGCCCGCCTCCCTGCGGAGCTAAAGCTGCGGCGGCGGCACAGGCGTTAAACGCAGGAACATTGTCTGTGCCCCAGCGAATTCCCACATTCGTCGTCGCCGACGCTGCTTTGCTCAAAACAACATGACTTGCATCGGTGACCGATGTAATCTGAGCTACATATGGGGTTGTAGCGAATGGCGCAACGGTCCAATTGACGACCTTGATGTACTTGCCAACGTCTGACAAGGAAAAGTAACTGCCGCTGGCATTGGCCACGTTGCTTCCTGAAGTCAGACTTACCGAAACAGACGCCCCGCCCCCACCCGCCGGCTGGACATCTGCTTTTGCACCATAGGCTAGGACGCTGTACTTTGTTACTGCGGCGTTGGCGCTAGCCGCTTGATGGCCGCTTGGCAGGTCGCCGCTTAGGTTCAGCGCGCCTGTCATCGTCCCTCCAATGAGCGCTACTCCGCCCAGGTTCGCCAGCGCTCCGGCTGCAGTAGAAGTTCCCGTGCCGCCCGCAGTTACCGGAACGGCATTCATGCCGCCTACGGTTATTCCGTTGGCGGTGTAGTAGGCTATCTGCCCGCCAAGCCCGGAGTTGATCGTGCCTCCACCCCCGGTGCTCCCGCCGCATGAAGATCCAGTGTTGGTGATGTACCCGGAGTTATCAATCTGCAGGCAGTTATGGCCGCTGCCTGCTGCGAGGCCGGGAAACTTGATCGCAGTTGTGCCGCTGAAGCTGGCATACAAGGCACTACTGTTGCCGCCATAGACATTGAAACCCGTTCCCGATCCCGCTTCATAGTTGACCCTGACTATCCCCGAAGAGTTCGAGGCATTCACGTACGTATCGCCGCTATTCGTGCTCTGGTAGGCCTTGAAGCTGTCCAGTCCGCCGGTCGCCGAGTTAAGCGCCCAGTTATTGCTTGCGTCCTTCACCATGTACCACTGGCTGTTTCCATTCCAGTCCTTGTAGATGAAGGATTCCTTCTGGCTCGCGGTCAAGCCGGCCCAGAGTGTTGTGTCGATTTCGGCGTCTGCCTGGTTTTTCACCGTAGGCGTGCCTGAGAAGGTCGATGTGCCGCCCACCTGCAGCGTACCGTTGAACTGCGCGTTGCCTGCGCTGCTGATCGTCGCCACGGTGGACTCGCTTGCTCCGCCAGAGCCGAAGACTACGCCGCCTGTGCCCGCGCGGTTCGATCCGTTCAGCACCACTGCCCCGGTTCCTGCTGCGTTGATCACGGTCTGGTTGTTGGTGCTCGATTGCCCATTGTTGTACTGCCCGATCGACAGCCGGTACACGTTATTCAGCTCATCTAGAAGTTGGTAAAACTGCTCGCCCGACGTTGCATCGCTCAAGCCCATTGTCCAGCGATAGCCGTAGTCGGTCTGGTAGCGGTCAAGCAGGCCGCGCTCGTTCCCCGCGCCCGTTCCGAGCCGATAGTGGTTCGTCACTGTCGCATCGCTCTGGCTGCCGTACCAATCCCCCGTCAATCCGTTAAAGCTGCGATGGAACGTGTCCAGAAAGCTGTTGCGCGTTCCATTGTCGGTCAGTTGCCCCGTGAACATGGTCCCGCCGGTCATCCAGTTGTTGTAGGCGCTTCCCGCGTCCGCAACCACCTGGCTGGTCGAGTTTTCATTGCGCAAGCCAACAATCGTATTGTTCTGCGCGTTCGCGCCCAGGTGCAGCGCGGTGCTGCATCCCTCCACATCTCCGCCTGTAAATGTGTTTCCGTCTCCCTGCTGCAGGTTGATTCCGTACGTCCCGGCAACTGGGCTTCCCGCGCTCGTCGGGCAATCGATGTGCAGCCGCACGAATGCGCTCGCGTTCATCCAATCCGTTGTCGCCGGATTTGACACTTGGTGCCCAATCGCATTCACTGCTGTTTGAAATCCGGTGAAGGCATCGTCGAAGAACGTGCCGCCGGTGTAGTTGCCGGTTCCATCCAGCGTCATTCCCGTCTGGTTTGAATTCCCCAGAAAGTACGAGCTTTCGATGTCCATCTCCTGCGTGCGATAGGCCGCCAGCCCCTTTGCCGTCGCGCCGCCCGCCGTAGTGTTGATCGCCATGTTATCCATGTGAAAACCTGGCGTATCCGCGGCGTAAGTTGGGTCGCCCACCTGCACCATGGCGCCGGTGCCGGTATAGAAAAATACCGTGCCGCCCTGGCTTCCGCTTGCGCTGCTGGTCCCCCGCAGCGCGCACCCCCGCAGGGCAACATTCCTCGTCCCCGCAGTTACAACCACCTGTTTCCCCGTGGAGATCGTCGCGCAAGGAAGCAATACCGTCGCATTCGCAGTCGATATGGTCAGGTTCGATCCCATCGAGAGGCTTCCCGTAAAATTGCGCCCATCGCATGTGCCGCCATTTGCTGCACTCAGCGAGTTCAGGCATGCCTGCAACTTGGCTCCGAAATCCGCCCCCGGGAATTGGTCTGCTTGAAGCGAGCTTCCCAATGCGCTGTTTGCCACCATGGCGCCGTAAGTTCCACCGCCCGGCAAACTCCCGCCGCCTCCGGCCAGTTGTGTCCCGTAGCTTTGCGAGCCCGCTGCATTCCACACCGTGTACCCGCCGTAGCCTTTCAGCAGGTTTCCGCCGAACAGCGTCACACTTTGCCCGCCTATCAAATTCACCGGCGCTGCCGTGTCCCAGGTCCCCGCCACGTCCACGCTCGCCGTAGTCGTGCCCGAGCAGCCCACCCCGCCCTGTGCCACAGTGACTGCCCCGAGCGACCCATCGGCATTCACTGCGGCCGTTGCCTGCGCCGTGCAGCTCCCGCTGAATTTCAGCGGAACTTGCGCCCCGTACGGATCGAACCCCAGGCCGTGTTCCGGTCCGATCGTCACCCCGGTAATCGCCCCGCCTGAAGCTGAAATCGTCAGTTGCGGTTGCACTGCATTCCACGTCGGCAACACCACCGCGTTTCGCACCGTCCAGCCCTGTTGCGCGCTCGTCAAATCGAGCACTAGCCCGGTTGGTGGCTCTGCTGTAGCCGCCGAGTTCCCTGCCGCCGCCACCACATCGTCGAGCACGTTGTTTGAGCCGGCGCCAACGGTAAACCCGTGTGTCGCCTGGATCGTAATATTCTGCCAGCGGTTCGAGTCGGCGTTCAGCCCCGTTGGTATCGCCACCGGCAAGGCAGGCATCGCGATGCCCGTATTCACTCCGCGAATGTCTATGTTCCGGAACTCGCTCCACTGCGGCCATTGCGCCAGGTACATCCCGCACGTATGCGTCGAGTGCGCGCCCGTATACTGCGCCATCGGATCGATGCCCGTCGTTAAAATCTCAAGATTTTCAATCTCCGCCACTCGCAGGCCATTCCCGCCCGCTCCTGTCGCTGCCGGCATCGCAATCGCGCAATTGCCCACTGCCCATCCGGCTCCGGTCCCTGTCGCTCCGCTCAACCCGTTCCCACCCGGCGAGAAAATCGAATTGTTCTCAAGCAACCGGCTCACCGTGCAGCTTCCCGCGGGCGCTCTACCTTCCGCCCTGGAGCAGGAAACATCCACGCTCTGGTCCACGTAAATCGTCAAATCGTGAATCCGCGTGTAGCTCAAAAGATTCACGCTATCGCTCATCGATGTCAGTACATCCTGGCCCGGAAACCCCATCAATGCCGACACTTGCTTGCCCATCCCGCCAATCGACTCGCCGTGCCAAATTAGCGTGTTCGTCTTGCATGTGCCCTGCGGAATCGTCAGCGCCACCCCGTATGCCTGCGCGTAGTTCAACGCCGCCTGCAGCGCATTTGTGTCGTCCGTGCTGCCGTCGCACACCGTGCCAAATTCCTTCACGCTGCGCTCAAATTGCTGCGAACTGCCCCGGCGCAAATCCGCTACATAAACGCCGTTCGGATTGCTGAAGCTATCGGTCCCGGTGTACGTCGGCGGAATCTCCACCGCTCCGTTCGTTCCCGCTGCTGCAATCGCCGCCTGCAGTGTCGTCTGCCCGCTTCCCGCTGCGGGCGCCTGTACTCCGTTCACTGCTGGAGCGGCGAGTGACCCGGTCATGTTTCCGCCCGCAAGCGGGACCGCCCTGCCAAATGTCGCATCCACATAGTGCTTGTCCGCTGCCTGCAGAGCTTGCGTCGGATCACCGCTCAAATTCAGAGGACCGCTCATCGTCCCGCCGCTCGCCGAAAGCATTGTCGAAGCCGACGCCGCGATCGACTGGTCCACATAGGTCTTGCTTACCGCTTGCACCGCCTGCGCCGCTGGCATCACTTGCGCCCGCACCTGGCCCAGCACTGCCTGAGCCGCCGCCGGCACCACCCAATACTCTGTACTCGTAGTGCCGTCGCTCATGTGATAAACAGCCGTGTAATAAAGCCCAGCAGGGGTCGCGCCCAGGTTCGGAGCCAAACTCACTCTCATGAATCCGTCCGGCGCAATCGTCACCGTAATTCGCCCAGCTGCTACCGCCTGGTTGTTCGCGGTCGTGAAAGCCGGCCAACTCACGTCCAGTGTTCCCGCTCCGGCTTGCCCGTTCGCCAGGTACACCGTCCCCTGAACCGTCGTTGTGCTGACTGCCTGCCCGTTGGCCACGCAACCCAGCGCCATGCCCATCAGGCCCAGCACGATCAGGCAATGCCCCATCCATCTTCCGGCGCCAAAACACTTGCTTTCCGTGAGTTTCATCCCTGTCTCTTCTCTTTTTCTGGGAATGGGGCCGGGCGCAAGACCTGTTCCCCCTTGCGTCTCGACCACATTCCCCGCCTGGTTTTAACTCAGGCAGCCTTCGGTTTTCGGCTTCCAACTTTCGCCGTGGAGGCCGCTGTCAATTGCTCGTCTCGCCATTCCGGCTCCGACGCCAATTCCAGTGCAAAGCTGCGAAACGGCTTCGGTTTTGTTGCTTCTTCCGCCTTTTCGTTTCTCTGCGCCAGTTCGACCAGCAGTCGACCGCACTGTGTATTGCCGTCTATCGTCTTTTGACACAGCGAATCGACAATCTCGTCGGCTTTTTCGTCCAGCTTCTTCTGCGCTGCTTCGTTCAGGTTCTTTGTCATCTTGAAGGCCCTGACTGCTTTCGCCTTCACCTGCTTCTGTCTTGCCCCTGTCATTTGTCCGCCAGTCCCGGCTCACTATTCCACGGTCATACGCGCTTCCCGCAGAAAAACAAATGGGGCAACTCCTTGCGGCGCCGCCCCTGCACTTCGCTACTCTTCGACTAGCTGCGAAACCGCGATCGTGACCCGATCAAGATTGGGAAAGCCTCGCTCTCCCCTGCCGCTTCATCCCTTATTCAATGTTCTAAGCTTAACGAATAGTCATGGAATTACACGCAATCCAACTTATGCCGAATTATCTAATGTTTTCAGTTACTTGCGCCGCACTCTCTTTCGAAAATCTTTGACAAGTTTTGCCGAAACAACAAGCAGCCCCATTCCAGCCCATCGCAGCCGGCGCCCGTTGAACTACCATATTCCGGTGACCAACCCGCAAACCCTCTCTCCCACCCTCCTCGTTCACGGCGGCGCATGGGCCATTCCCGCCGACGCTGCCGAAGCCCACCAAGCCGGCGTTCGCGCCGCCCTTGAAGCCGGTCAGGCCACCCTCTCTCGTCGCGGATCTGGCCTTGACGCCGTCGAAGCCTCGGTCGTCGTCCTCGAAAACGATCCCACCTTTGACGCCGGCCGCGGTAGCTTTCTCACCTCCGATGCCCGCGTGCAACTCGACGCCCTGCTCATGGACGGTGGCCGCATGAGAGCCGGGGGCGTGGCCTGTGTCGAACGGCTCCGCAATCCCATTCAGGCCGCCCGCCTCGTCCTCGAACAGAGCCCTCACGTCTATTTCGTCGGAGAAGGCGCAGAGCAGTTTGCCCACGCACACGGCATGCCCCTCATCCACAACTCCGAACTGGTTCTAGACCGCGAACGCGAGCGGCTTGCCCACGCCAAGATCCGCCAAGCCGCCGGCCTTGAAGACGAAACCTTCTCCGGTCCCGAAGAAACACCGCCCCACATCCTCCACGACGACAAAAGCCCGGAAACCGCTGCTCGATTGACTTCCATCCTCCTCCAGAAAGAGGACCCCACGAACTGCTCTCACGACACGGTCGGCGCCGTAGCTCTCGACATTCACGGCAATCTGGCCGCCGCCACCTCCACCGGCGGCACGCTCAACAAGAC
>Ga0073936_10011694_pt1 | contig 10591 bp, 6 predicted proteins | sample AliMusrvi5mmetaG_FD_87041 | JGI IMG/M metagenome (GOLD analysis project Ga0073936, IMG submission 87041) | Freshwater lake bacterial and archeal communities from Alinen Mustajarvi, Finland, to study Microbial Dark Matter (Phase II) - Alinen... | ecosystem: Environmental > Aquatic > Freshwater >... | reverse complement strand
CGACATCAAACGCCGGCTCGATGCCATGGGCCCGGTCAACCTCGACGCCATCGAGGAGTTCGACGAACTCGAAGAACGCTACAATTTCCTCCGCAACCAGCACGACGACCTCGTCAAATCCAAGGTTGAGTTGTTAGAAGTCATCGAGCGCATCAACAACGAAACCCAGCGCCTGTTCTCCGAAACATTCGCCCAGGTCCGCCTCAACTTCCGCGACATGTTCAAGGAACTCTTCGGTGAAAAGGCCGAGGCCGACCTCATGCTGTTAGACGAGGGCGATCCGCTGGAATCCGGCATCGAGGTCACCGCCAAACCGCCCGGCAAAAAACTCCAATCCATCACCCTGCTTTCCGGCGGCGAACGCTCGATGACCGCCGTCGCCCTGTTGTTCTCGATCTATATGATCAAACCCAGCCCGTTCTGCGTGCTCGACGAACTCGACGCCCCGCTCGACGAATCCAACATCAACCGCTTCGTCAAAGTGTTGGACCGCTTCATCGACCGCTCCCAGTTCATCATCGTCACCCACTCGAAACGCACCATGGCCCGCGCCGATGTCATGTACGGCGTCACCATGGAGGAATTCGGGGTCTCCAAACCCGTCGGCATGCGCCTCACCTCCTCCGACGATCCGAAAAACGCCTCCCCCGCAGCGAAATCCGCCGCCCAAAAGGCCGCCCTCAGCCTCAATGCCTGACGGCTAACCATTCTCCGGATAGGAGAGGGAACCCGGGGGTGGTGCGACAAGTCCGAGTGGACCCCGCACCACCCCCACTTTTCTGATTGCGGATTGAGCTGCGGCGCTGGCCGGACCGCGAGTCTCCAGACTCGCCCGCCCAAGAGATGAGAAAGTGTGGTGCCTGGAGCGCTCCCCTTTCGCACCTCATGGGCATGCGGACAGGATGTCCGCGGTCCCAGCCCGCCAGGGTGGCTGGCGCATCTTGCGCCAGTCCGTGGAGTTCCATTGTTGCGTGCGGTCTATGACCGCCGCACTTTGCCCCCGCAGGCGAGATGCCACTTGCTTGTCATGCTCCGCGCTTCACCTCTCACCGCTCGCAGCACACCATCCGCCACCACTGAAATAGCCAAAGAATTTTGCTGAGGCGGCACCCAAATTCCTTTCGGGGCAACGAAATTCCGATTCATTCAATGTTTCTTGGTGTCGTCCGGTGGTGGAGGGGGTGGTGCGGGTTCGCGCAGGATCTCCACTTTAACCGGGCGGCGCGGGGCAACACCATCCGCCCTGTAGATCGCGACCAGACTGCGCTCACCCGGGTTCTGGGTCACGTTGCCGGAGTAATAGAGTTTCATGGCACCCGACTTGTCGGCGACGAGGATTTGAAAGGGCATTTCGGCCCCCGGTTTCACCGTGCGGCCAATCGTTTTCCCGGGGACGAGCATCAACGCTTCACCCGCCCACAGAATGCGGACCGCCTGCGGGAAAAGATTGACGATACGCACGGTGCCTGCTGGCGCGCCGAGCGGACCGTCCGGCACGCACAGGCCGAGCGCGTCGCGCCAGGATTTCTTGTTAGGATCGCGCCAGAGAAAGAGCAGGAAATCACCGGCTTCCGGGCGCTGGATGCGCAGCCACGGTTTGGCGTCCGGGCCTTCGCCGACCCGTTTCAGGTCGAAGATTCCCGCGCCCGCCGGTACGGTGGCGGGCGCGCTGATACGACCGAGATGCAAGCCCAACGGCTTGGCGGCTTGCGGGTCCTTGGCAAGTTTGGGGTCCTTGTCGGGTGGGACGTCCTTGCCGCATGACGGAACCACTTCGCGCGGCGGAATGCTGTCAGGCGGCACCTCGAGTTCATAGCGCACCCCGTCACGGATTTCCTGGAGAAACGGCGGACTCTCACCCACCGGAAGAATGCGGACCTTGCGTTCCTGCTTGGAATTCCCATCCGCAGCATGCGCCCACACCGCAAACCAACAACCGGCGACAACTAGAAGAAAGGATTTGATAGACATGACCCTATGTTAGATCTCGGCCGGTGTCAACCAGTGAAATGAAACCATGAGAAAGCGCCGACCGAAGTCGCCCGTCTTGCCCTGCCCACCCGGCTGGGTTGCTTGGCCGTCCCCGGTGGCGAGGCGTGGGTTGATGCCGCTTTCGTCGGGATCGAGCGGTTCGGGCGTGCGTTGGACAACCGCCTCGCACCAGGCGCGGGCGGTCACGTTGCCTTTAGAATCCACGGCGTCGCCATAGGCGCGAATCACGAAGGTGTCCGAGCGGGCGCTGAGCACCGGGCCGATGACCTGCAACACGTCGGCCTGGGTGAGCCAGTTGGGCGCGCCCCACGCTTTGGACGGAGGTTTGAGCGTTTGTTCTAACAACGTTGGATCGGGGATGTGATCGGGGTGGGTGTAATCCGGCAGCGAGGACTTGTTATTCAGGAGATAGGCGCTGGTCATACCGGAGTTGAGGCCGGCCTTTTCGATGGCCGTCTGCAGCGCGCCCATGCGGCCGGTTTCATCCTCGGCCAGGCGGCGATTGACGAAATCCGCCAGTGACAGGAACGGCCCGCGCAGTTTCACCTCGCGCACGATTGCCTCGGCGAATTGGCGGATTTCATCCTTGGTCAACTCGCGGTGGCCGGACCAGACCGCGCCGCGATCCGTGGGATCTCCGTTTTTCCATGCTCCGTCCGGCGCATCGAGCACCCGCGGAAACGGCACGTTCGTGCCCTGGCCATATCCGGTCAGATGGGTGGATCCCAACAACGCCTCCCACGCTCCGACGCGTGTCGAGTTCACATTGAACGCGCCATCAACCATCAACGCCGAGGCCGCCTGATGAAAATCCGTTAGTTTGTCCGCCACTGTTTTCGGGTTGATCCGCGGGGCGAGGCCCATGCGGCTGTTAGGCAGCGGATTGTCCACCGGATCCTTCAGAAACAGGGCCTTGTCTGCGGCAGCTCCGGTGGAGAGGAAATAATGGTCCCACAATGTTTGGTTGACCTCGAACGACAGGTCATAGACGAGGTTGTCGGTGTCGGGCGTGCCGCCGAGCAGGGCCCGCGCGGTGGTCGCCCACGCGTCCGGGCTGGTGGCACGCTGGGCATCGGCCGACCAGCCGATTTGGTTCTGATGGAAGCCGCCCACGTTGGCGGAGGCGCTATCGGTGGCGGTCGGGGCGGTGTGGCTGAGGCCCTTGTAACCACCGGAGCCGAGCCGTGGGTCGGCCAGCGAGTTGCCGATGGCATAACTCGGGTGCCAGACCAGTTCGGAGAGTTTCACATGTTGGAATTGAGCCAGGGAAATCACCCCGGTTTCGGCCCGCGGCACGTCGAACAAGATATAACGGGCGGCACCTTCCTGCGGCGGCCCGAACGGGTTGCCATGGCATTTTCCGCCGGAAATCATCGGCGCTTCATCGGTCCAGCCCACCGCCTGATCGTAGAGGTCGCGGGTGTAGGCGCCGAAAAACCACGGCCCGCCGGCGGTGCCGGAAACCGGCAACGAACCGCCGATGTTTTCCCATGGCGAACGCACGGCATACGACGCACGCGGATTCCAATTTCCTAACAACGCCTCCTGGAAGTACGCGGTGTTGGTCAGCGGCCCCGAGTTGAGCACGTTGGACGGATGTTCATCGAACCACCGCAGGCGCACTCCCTCACGCGTCCGCACGTTGGGAATCAGCGTCGGGTGCGGATTCACCGCGTCTAACAACTCAATCGATGTTTTTTCGGCACTGTTCCAGGCGATGCGCGGCTCGCGGCCGGCACCGTATTGGAGGGAACAGGAAACCACCGCAATCTGCGGCAAACAATCGAAACGCACGGCGGTGGATGACAGGTTATCGGTTGGCTCCAGGATGATTGGGTTCGCATTGCCGACCAACTTGAGGATCGCCCGGGTGTCGTCGCTTTGGTTTTCAATGCCGGTCCTGCCGATTTCCGACCACCCCGGCGTCGGCGCGAACCAATAGGCGACCGGCCTGGTGTCGAGAACGCCACTGAGATCCGTGCCGGAAATATAATAATTGCGCGCCGGGTCCGGCGCGACCTCGCAGCTCAGTTCGTTGGAATTCAGATTGGCCACCCAGTCCCGGTATGGGGTCACGCAATCGTATTCGGCCTGGCGTGCTGGCGAGAACACCAAACATTCGCCCGGTTCAAAACGGGTCTTCGGGATGGCGAAGTAATAGGACCCGATATAGGGATCGTTGTAACCTGCTGACGCCAATATATTTCCGTTGAAGCCGGCGGATGTGCTGCGCCCGCCCTCGAAGGCAAGCCACTGCAATGGCGAATACGGCCACCCGAGAGCCACGCCGTTCGAATTCACTTGGTCCGTCCACATTTCAAACCGACCGTTGCCTTGAATCATGATCATGGAGCGATCGAACTCGAGTTGGATGTTATAGGGATTCCAGAGCACAACCCGGGGATAGTGGTGGAAACGAATCTGATAGCCATTCGTAACCACAAAAGAACTCAGTTGGGTGAAATTGGAGGCCTCCACCAGGATCGGCTGCAATCCGGCGCGGTGATTGCCAGCGAGCTTCACCGGTTGTTCGTTGGCCAGCTTGAAGTCCTCACTGGATTTGGCCGCAGCCGGATCGGTGTCGATATCAGGCAGGCGCGAGGCGACGTTTTTGCCGGAAAACGGGGCGTTCAGGCGTGCCCAGTCGGCTAATAATCCGAAGCGCGGGGCCGCCACGCTGTGGCGGGATTTTCCGTTGTTAGAATCCGCCGGATCACCGACCAGCGGATCATCGACGGCGAGGCCGGGGAGATTTTTCCATGCGGGAATGTCGTCAGCGCTGGAGAAGAAGGCGGTGAGATCGCGTTTGAGACCACCTTTGGAGACATCGGCCAGCACGCCGCGCGAATCGACTGTTAGATCCAACGCGTGTTTGCGGTACCAATCAAGGCCTTCGGCGGTGAGGGCGACGGTGGCGTTGCTGGCAAGACGGCGGGTTTCGGCGTCCTTGAGGGAGACGCCACCTTCCATGGTGGAAGGATCCGCGGCCTGGGACGCCAGCAGGCGGAACCACGCGGATTTGTCGGGAGCATTGTGCTTGACCGGTTGGTCATTTCGGGGGTCGCGGGTGCCGACATTGGCCCGCACGCCGAGGTCGCCGGTCCACCAAGCATGGTGGCCTGCCACGGTGCCATCGTGCCGGAGTAATTCGATTTTCGGGGCTTCCACGATGGCGTCACCATCGCCGCGGGCCAAGGTCACTGGATCGGGGATTTCCTTGGCAAAAGGATCGCAGGTGCCGCTGACGAGCCACTCCAGGACCCGTTGGGCGGGCGGGTCCTGATGAGGCCAGCGGGTATCGCTCAAACCGCCGTGCAGATCGTCCCTTTGATAGAACGATGAGCCGTCGTCGCGGGTCGTGCGCCAGACGCCGGTCCACAGCGGCTGTTTGGGATCACCGGTGAGGATGTCGGCGTTGGCGGAAACCCGTTGGTCCGGGCCCAGGGTTTTCTGCAATTGTCCGATGGCCTGCATGAGAGCCAGGCGAGCGTTGGCCATGGCTTGGACGGTTTGCTCGGCCCGGGTGGTGCGCCTGAGTTCGATGGATGCGAGTCCGGTCAGGCCGAGGATCACGACCGAAAGCAGGATCATCAGGGTCAAGCACGCCACCAGCGCGAATCCTTTGGCGGAATCGCACCTGTTACCTTGCCGTCGTGGTTGTCCCAACACGAGTGTTTGGATACACGCAATAGGGCGGTCCCTCCAGCGATTTTTATCGGGGGGGGGGGGCGTTGGACCGCGAGTCTCCAGACTCGCCAGCCCATGAGGAGCCAATGAGCTGCGGCCAGCCACCCGCCATTCGCACCGCATGGCCTGCGGACAGGATGTCCGCGGTCCCAGCCCACCGTCCTTGGATACAGGCCATCACCCGAAGGCCTTGAGGAAACCGACTTCGATGGCCAGCGGTTCAAAAGCGTTGGTTTCCAGCGTGCGGCGCAACGAATCCAAGGCGTCGAGGCGTTGCAGCAAGCGGGTTGCGGATTGCGCGTCCACGATCCGTTGCAAGGTTGGCGCGCTATCCGGGAAATCCAGTCCGCCGGATTTCACTTTCAGGCGGAGCAGATCGGCCATCCAGGCCATGAGCACATCGAACAGGCGGTTGCGGCCATCAAGGTATTCCACCTCGGCGGCGGCCTTGTGGAATTCCTCGCGGCCTTTCAACCAGGTGCCGTCGGTGGCATCCCGGTAGGCGGCGGTTTCCTCTTTTTCGGCGGCTTTCGCCGTCTCATCGGCCGCCTCCCGGCAGCGCGACAGAAACGTGGCAAAGGTCGCTTTCAGATGCATCGCGGCAACCGGCGTGCCGAACCCGCGGGTCGCCGCATGATTGAGCGCACCGACCAGTTCCCCGCCGCCGTCCTCCAGCAATGGCCGCCCGCCTAACAGCGGAATCCGCACGCAGCGGGAAAGAATCGTCGGCAACAGGCGTTGCGGGTTGGAGGTCAACAGCAGCAGCAGGGTGTTGTTAGGCGGTTCCTCGAGGGTCTTGAGAAACGCGTTGGCGGCCTGGTCGTTCATGCGATCGGCCTCGGTGATGACACCCACTTTGCAGGCACCGCCGGGCGCGGCGAGTTGCAGTGTGTGTTCGAGGTTGCGAATCTCCTCCACGCCGATGCGTCGCGATTTCATCCGCGGCCGCACCACCCGAATCCACCCGCTTTCCAATTCGTCCAGCGGCGGAACCGCAACCACCACCGGTTCGCCGAACAAATCAAACCCGCCACCCGCCGCCATCCCGCTCACCAACTGGATGATACGCGCGGCAAGCTGCTCCTTGCCCGCCCCGTTCGCGCCGCTGATCAGAAACGCGTGCGCCAACCTCCCGCGCTCGCGTGCGGAGGCTATCAATTCAAACGCCCGGTCCGATGAATACGCCATGCGCCACGATGCTCACCGAATCCCGTCCGCCTGGCAATGCGAAAGCGGCCCCGACATGCGAAAGCGGCATCAAGGATAAAAGGTTGAAATCCGGGGCGGATGCCGGGATGCTGCGGGCATGATCCATTTGGACGCGAACGCGAGCACGGAGCTGCTGCCGGAGGTGTTGGACGCAATGTTGCCGTGGTTGCGCGGCGGGCACGCCAACCCGTCGGGAGCGTATGCCGGGGCGCGCCTGGCGCGGCGGGCGATCGACGAGGCGCGCGGCCAAGTGGCCGAATGGCTGGGAGCGGAGCCGGACGAAATCGTTTTCACGGGCGGCGGTACCGAAAGCGTGAACACGGCACTGCATGCGATGGACCGCTTGGTCGGCGAGGGCGCGGCGGTGGTTTCGGCGATCGAACATTCGGCGGTGCTGCGGTGCGCGGAGGCATTGTCGCGGCCGGTGAAATACGCGCCGGTGCATGCCGATTGCCGGTTGGATGTCGCGTGCTTCGCGGGATTGCTGCCGGGGGCGGCGATGGTTTCGATGATGCTGGCCAACAACGAAACCGGGGTGCTCCAACCGGTGCGCGAGGTCTGCGCGATGGCCCGCGAACGCGGCGTGCCGATGCATTCCGATGCAATTCAGGCGGTCGGCAAGATTGACGTCCAGGTGCGCCAACTGGGCGTGGATTTCCTGTCGATTTCCGCCCACAAGTTTCACGGACCCAAAGGCGTAGGCGCGCTCTACGTCCGCCGCGGGATCCGTTTCACGCCATTCATGCACGGCGGATCCCAGGAAAACGGTCGACGCGGCGGCACCGAAAATACTGCGGGAATCGTCGGCATGGGTGCGGCGGCGGCGGCCATGCGGCGGCGCCGCCACGATCATTCCGCGCTGCGCCTGCTGCGCGATGATTTCGAAAACCGGCTACTGGCCACGTTCCCCGGCGTTGCGATCAACGGCAATCCCGAACACCGCCTGGCCAATACCAGCCACCTGTCGTTCGCCGGATGCGAGGCGGTGGACCTGATCCGCCTGCTCGACGAGGCCGCCCTCGAGTGCTCGGCTGGATCCGCCTGCATGGCCGGTAAAATCCGTCCGTCCCATGTGCAATTGGCGATGGGACTGGACGACGCACGCGGCCGCAGCAGCCTGCGCTTCAGTTTTTCCCTGCTCAACACTGCGGATGATGCCGCCACCGCCGCCGGAATCGTGCGGGATGCAGTGGCACGCCTGCGCCAGGGAGATGCCGGCGGATCCGCCCCATGCTGTTCGCCCTGCGCGTCTTGATTGCGGAGACGCGCCGGTCTTTTCTCGATTGGGGCGGGGTTGTTGCTTGAATCCGGCTTGCGGCCTGTTTGAATCGCGGTCGTGAAGGGTTTCATCTCCAGTCTTGTGGCGGCGTTGTGGTTCGGTGCCTGTTCGGGACCGCCGCAGGCGCTGGTCGTAAAACAATACGTGTTGCGCGACCAACTCCGCAACACGAACGACGAGCCAATGGTGAGCATGGAGAAAGAACACCACCTCCGCGGTGCCGTCAGCATGGCGGAACGCCGCCAACGGCTCGGCCAGTATTACACGATCCTGTGGCACGACCCCGCCGGTGCCGGCCGCGGACCGGTTGAGGTGGTTTTCCAATACCAGCAGGGGGAAACCGCCAGCCTCGTGAAACACATGACCAAGAGGTTTCCCGCCGCTGATTCCGCAGGAACCGCCGAGTTCGCGGTCATCGGCGACAATTTCTTCAAAGGCGGCAAAGGGTTGACATGGAAGACCACTTTGCGGCGCGGCGACCGGGAATTGGCCAGCCGCCAGTCCTACATGTGGCGATAATGCGGATTTTCAAGATGGATGGTTGACCTGCGAAGTGTCTGATTTTATGCTTCACAAGGTCGGGCCGTGCGAACAACGGCCACCTCGCCGTGACTCCTGGTAACCTTATCTCAGTCGGAACCTTCGATGGATTCAGTTGGATCCGCTGTGAAGGGAAAGGCTCATTCGTAAACAGCCCCGCGATGAAAACGTTCGGCGAGGCTCGCATCGATGCGGGCGAAACCTGCCTGGTAGTGGATCTCGGCGCATGCTGCGGCATGGATTCCACCTTCATGGGCACCATCGCGGGCTTGGCCTCCCGACTGTCCGACACCGAGGGCGGTGTCCTCCAGATCGCGGCAGCAGGTGATCGCAACCGCCGCTCGTTCCAGGAACTGGGGCTCGATTTCCTGATCGCGATCAATCCGCCCTCACCCGCCTGGGAGGACAGGCTGGTGGCCATCCGCAGCGCGCTGAATCCGCCGCAGGCACCCGGGACCATCGGCCAGATCCAACGGGCGGAACATGTTTTGGAAGCCCACCAAAACCTCATCGGCATCAACGACAAGAATGCCCACACGTTCGAAGAGGTGGTCAATCTGTTGGAAAACGAGTTGGCCGAAAAAAAGAAGTTGGCGGGTCCTGATGAAACGAAACAGGGATAGGCAAAGTCCGGAAGTGCCTGATCGTTCGTGGATATTCGTGAAATTCGTGATGTGAACTGCCGTTTTTGAGGTGAACCCGGCAGAATCCGCAATTATTTTGAAAATCCGGGTTGCCCTGCGGCTACTGATACGGTGAACTCAACCCGTGCGCTACGAACCACTATCCGCCGGTCTTTTCACCCGCAACCGCCAAAATCTGCGCGGCCTCCTCAAGCCGAGCAGCATCGTCATCCTCCATGCCAATGACATCTATCCGCCCAATGCGGACGGTTCGATGGCCTTCAAGCAGACTAGCGACCTGTTCTATCTGACCGGGGTCGATCAGGAGGACACGGTCCTGGTCCTGATGCCTGATGCCGGTGATCCGAAGGAACGCGAGATCCTGTTTGTCAAGGAAACCAGCGAACTCATCGCCATCTGGGAGGGCCAGAAACTCACCAAGGAAAAGGCCACCGAGGTTTCCGGCATCGAGCGCATCGAGTGGGCTCACTCGTTCGAGAGTTTCCTCCACCGCTGGGTGCCGCAAATGGACCACATTTACCTTTCCACCAACGAGCACCTGCGGGCCAGCGTGGCGGTGGAAACCCGCAACGCGCGCTTCATCAAACAATGCCAGGAACGCTATCCGCTCCACCGCTACGAGCGGCTCGCGCCCTTGATGCACCGTCTGCGCATCATCAAGGATGCGGAGGAAATCCGCCTGCTGCAACATGCCTGCGACATCACCGAAGCCGGCTTCCGCCGCCTCCTGGGCTTCATCAAACCGGGTGTCGGCGAGTGGGAAATCGAAGCGGAATTGCTCCATGAATTCGTCCGCCGCGGGTCGCGCGGCTTTGCCTACGCCCCCATCATCGGCTCCGGCAAAAACGCCTGCGTCCTCCACTACGTGGAAAACGACCAAATCTGCCAGGATGGCCAGATGATCCTGCTTGACGTAGCCGCCGAATACGCCGGTTGGAACTCCGACCTCACCCGCACCGTGCCGGTCAACGGCCGCTTCACCCCGCGCCAGCGCGCCGTCTATGACGCCGTGCTGCGGGTCTTCCGCGGTGCCAATGAAATCCTCAGACCCGGCAACACCCCGCTCGACTATCAGAAAGCCGTGGTCGAAATGATGGACCGCGAACTGGTCGGCCTCGGATTGTACACCGCCCAGGAAGCCAAGGACCAGGGACCCGAAAAACCGCTGCTCAAGAAGTATTTCATGCACAGCACGTCCCACCCGCTGGGACTCGACGTGCACGATGTGAGCCCGCCGCAT
>Ga0073936_10011690_pt1 | contig 10593 bp, 2 predicted proteins | sample AliMusrvi5mmetaG_FD_87041 | JGI IMG/M metagenome (GOLD analysis project Ga0073936, IMG submission 87041) | Freshwater lake bacterial and archeal communities from Alinen Mustajarvi, Finland, to study Microbial Dark Matter (Phase II) - Alinen... | ecosystem: Environmental > Aquatic > Freshwater >... | reverse complement strand
TCCCGACGACAAATACCGCGAGCGCAGCTACGCGAATATTGCGGCCGTGCTGTGGGCGGAAACCGGGGAAGCCGGCACCTATGACTTTTTGCGGCGCCTCGTGTTCTCCGTGCTGATCGGCAACGCCGACATGCACCTCAAGAACTGGTCGTTGCTCTATCCCGACCGCCGCACGCCCGTCCTCTCGCCGGCCTATGATTTTGTCGCCACGCTTCCTTACATCCCGAACGATACCCTCGCGCTGAGTTTCGGCGGCAGCCGGAGTCTCAGTGAAATCACGACCGATCAGGTGCGCCGCTTCGCGGATACCGCGCGCCTGCCATCGAGTCCCCTGTGGCCGATGGTGACGGACATGACCGACCGCACAGTCACCGCGTGGGAGAACCTCGATGAAAAAAACCTGATACCGGAAGACATGCGCCAGGCGATCGGTGAGCATATCATGACGGTTGCCAAGAACGTCAGTCAGGCAGTCACTAAATAGCTGCAATCGAGCATCCGGCACAACAAGGAAGGCGGGCGACAAATGGGCGATAATCTCCGAAATCTCGGCAACGAGATCAACGTCCCGCTGCACGTTGACGATGAAGGCTTTTTTGGCAGGGAATGCCCGATGAAGGAATGCCTTGGATATTTCAAGGTGACACTGGGTACAGGCATCAAGGGGCCCGCCTCCTGTCACTGCCCCTATTGCGGGCACAGCGGGGAACACGACACGTTCTACACGCAGGAACAGATCGACTATGCACACTCCGTTATCATGCGCAAGGTCACGGATGCTTTCGTGATGGACCTGAAATCTCTCGAATTCGAGCACAAGCCGAGTGGGCCTTTCGGCATCGGGATCAGCATGAAACTGGAGCCCTCGGCACCCCACCCGATCCGCTATTACCGCGAGAAAAAGCTCGAAACCGAAGTCGTCTGCGACGCCTGTACGCTCCGCTACACTATTTACGGCGTTTTTGGATGGTGCCCTGACTGTGGCGTGCACAACTCGCTTCAGATCCTCACCAAAAATCTTGAACTCGGCAACAAGGAGATCGCGCTTGCCGAGGCGGTCGACAAAGAACTGGGCGACCATCTGGTTGGCGACGCGCTCGAAAACCTCGTCTCTGCTTTCGACGGTTTCGGCCGCGAAGTGTGCCGACAAAAATCCGCCGACATCCACTTCCAGAACCTCGCCGGCGCGCGGCGTCGCGTACAGGAGACTTTCGGCTTCGATTTCGCCGATTCTTTGAGTCCGGACGAATGGCAGCAAGCATTCCGCATCTTCCAGAAACGCCATCTGCTAGCGCACAAGATGGGCGTCATTGATGAGGAATACGTACAGAAGGCCAATGATCGCGGTGCCATCGTCGGTCGCCGCGTTCAGGTCGCCCGCGACGAGGTGAAGTCCTCTGTCGCGATTATCGAAAAACTCGGCCGGAGGCTGTTCGCCGGCGTGCTCCATCCGGTGCCTTAGCCGCAGCGCAATCAGCAATTCATACCGAACTGAAAATGGAAAAGGCTTCTATTCCCGATTCCTTCTCGGCGAAAAATTCCTCTGTCCTGAGATCAGATCTGGTCTCCTCCCCATGCCCCTTTCCAGCAACACGATCTTCAAAGCTTCGGCACACGTATTGCGCACCTGAACTGGCCATCCGGACGATTGATGGGCCATGTTCACGATCGGTCGGCTGATGGCCAGTCGGCCTACTCCAGGGCCTGTCACAGATTCTTGGGGGGAATATACACTGGTCCCACCGCGAGATGTGTGCTCCCTCATACTCGCACTGACTCTGCAGTTATTTGCCCAGAGCTGAGCGAATATTTTCAGCACAATCAATAGGGTAGCGGTAGATTTGCGGGCCGAGGAATCGCAGCACCTGCCAGCCCTCAATCTGAAGCTGGTTTGACTGGCGCGTATCGTGGATGCGTTGGCGCAGTGCAGAATGAAACTCTAACCCGTCAGCGTAGATCAAGATCGGCTTCGGGGTCGTATATGCGAAGTCCGATCTTGTGATCAGGCGACCTCGCGAACTGTAGACTTCGTGCTGCTTCAGCGGCTCGGGCAACCCCGCGGCTCGAATTGCCTTGAGAAGGCGCAGTTCCAGCGGCGACTCACAACCTTCTCTTCGCGCTTCGTCCCATTCTGGCCCCTCTCCCGACGTTGAGTGGGCGTCTGGCGCCTGCGATTTCAACTCACTCGCTGCCGCCGCTTGCAGGTAAGGCATCGCAATCCTCCAGTTGAGGATGCTGTGTACCCTTTGATTTCGATAATTGCGCAGACAGCGGTAGCAGGACACCGGGCAGTCGTGCCCATCCAAGTGCCGGGCGGCAGCTCCTGCAACTTGCTGGAATTCTCGGACCATCGCCTCGATGATCCCTGAGCCTCCAAGAATCTTGTCCACCCACAGGATCTCGAGGGCGCGACCTTCGCCATCCCCATCACGGGCCGTTTGCACCAACACGTCGAGGTCGTCATCATCGAGTTCGAAGTACTTGCGCGCACCTTCAAGCATCGCCGTGCCGATCGACCACGCCCACGCCACGCCATCCTCACCCTGTTGCTCAAGGCCGTTCACGATGAGCCGCAGCGTGTCGGCCTTGGTCTGCTGACCAAGTGAAACTGTTCTTGGTTCGCCTGTACAAACCCTGGCGTGTGGGTCCTGGTCGGCGCGCGGATCGCGAGCCGGTTTGCGACTCCGGCGCCCCGATTCAGGTGTCGGCGGCTGAACGATTTGCCGGACCATATCGCCACAATTGGGGCACATGCGGAAACCGGCAGGGCGCACTGCAGCTCTTGCGCCATCGCCGTCGGAGGGCAGGCCCTGCGGACCGTGGTTGATCCACCAAATTTGTTCTTGCTGGCGAAGTTCCAAGCGCCAATCGCCCATCGACCATGCGGTTGCAGGGACGTCACGTTGCGGATGCGGCCGTACATCATAGCTGCCCTGTTGCCGTTCCTCTTCGCTATCGGGTTCAACCTCTTCGAGCGAAGCCTGAAACGCGGCAGCATCCCAAGCTTCGTGGTTCCCAGCTGATAATTCCGCATTGCAACGCCGACAATTGTTGTTTGACGCTTGTGCCAAGCCGCAATTTGGGCATTCGGTATATCCGAATTTCTCGGGTCCGCGTCCGGTTCCCAGTGCTCCGGGGCGATGCAGAGCTAGACCCCGAACCGACCAACGATGGCCCCGGGCATACACGATTTGACCCGGACAGAACTCACGCTGCGACTGGAGTCGGCCGGCAAAAACAACATCTGGATCAAGTCCCAGAGACAAGGAGCCCGGGTCACCGGGAAATGCATACCCTGGCAGCAATCCGGCTTCAGCCAATACGCTGGGCAAGTAAGCGTATCTGTGGTCGCTGCGCAGTTTCTGCGCCAGGCGCCGGTATGACGACTCGGTGAACTCCTCTGCGCGATTCAAACCCACACGCTGTCCCAAATCGGTCATTCGGCGCACTGCATCGGCAACGAGCGCGCCCCTCTGAGCGAGAGCTGCACGCACTCTTTGAGGAAACGCCGTAGTCACAGCCTGAAGCCAATCTGCCTGAACCCCACTGATGCTGCCGAAGATCACAAGAGCCCGAGCGTTGGCCCCTGCGGCCGCATCGCTTAACTTCTTTACCAGTTCAGCTACATTTGCCTCGATCAAATCTCCGCGCTCGGTCAGAAAAGGCTCCAGACTGTTTGCATAATCCAGCGCCGCCTCCTCCAGCACAAGGCTGTTCACGTGCCTTTCGATGGCCGCGAGATTCTCAAGATTCAGCCTAGGCGGGGGAATTGCACCCGAGATAATTTCATCGGGATGATCGAAGAAATAGCCGTCGTGCGGTGTGCCCCGGGCGAAGCCAGCGACGACACCGGTCCGTGTCTCTCGTCCAGTGCGGCCAGCCCGCTGTGCATAGTTGGCTGGGCTGGGCGGTATGTTCCGCATCGCCACGCCCTCCAAATCCCCTATGTTCACGCCGAGTTCGAGCGTCGGTGTGCATACGAGGACGTTTGGGCGCGGCGGGGACTGTTTGAAACCCTCTTCGACTTTTAAGCGATCCTCGTCGGGGACGGCTGCCGAATGTTCCCCCGGAAAGAGAGTTGGCGCGGAAGACGAAGCGATCAGTCGAGCGTTCAGGTTGTGGTCGGCCACCGGTCCGATGTATGCCCGCATCGACCCTGAACATCTCGCCCGAGCACAGCCGGAATTGACGGTTCCGTTTGCTTCGATCCTGCCGCAGACTTCACACCGAGTAAAAGTATGCGCAATGCGAGCCTCGATCGCTTCGTGCCTGAGCAGAATCCCTTCAGCCTCGTTTGCATCCCTTCCAATCCGGCCACGAACCAGGAATCGTCCGCCGTCTAACATCCACTGAATCGCAGCTTCGAGAGACTGTTCGGTCGCATTGTCCTGCAGAGTTTGCCGCCAGAGGCTTTGTGGACCCGCTGGCATTCCGGTTCGATTCCAACAGCTGAACAGCTTGTAGGTCTTCTTTTGATCTGAGGTCTGGCCCACATCGCGATAGGCCACAGGAATACCAACCTCCCGACCTGGAGTGATGTTGTAGGCGCGAGCGACCGGGTCATTTCCGCGCAAATATCGCTGCATCGCTTCGTGTGCCACTGCTCGCCTAGTCCTGAATAGATCCAACAGTCGCTTCACACCGAGGCTAGCCCGATCAAAGTCGAGGTTGTGATCGCGCACAAGGCGTTCGAAGTCCTCGCCCTGCAGCTCCTCTTCAAGTTGGGAATAACGAATCTCAACGAGGCCCAGGCGTTCCATGCTTTGGCGGACGTTGGGAGCAATCACAAACTCGTGAAGCAGCGCCCCCAGGAAGGTCCGTCTCCGGCGCTCCCTTTCGTCATTCGAGCACCTCGACTTTAGGTCCCCCGACTCCACATATTGCCGGTGGAGCTGCTCTTCAAGCCAATGGAAGTCGTGGTCCGTGGGCGAGCCGGTCAGTGCGGAATGGATGTACCGCCTCAGGCGTAACAAGCGCTCCGCGCCTTCGATGAACCGCGCCTGATGGGCCGCGTCCTGACGGCTGTCCGTGAAAATCAGGAGTTTGCGGCGCTCGACAGGAAGTTCGCGAAGCAGCGTTCTGGAAACATGTGTCAACGCAGATGAATTCCCAAGGCTGACAGGCGTGATCACGTCGAAGCGACCATATCGGCTCCGGCAAACAGGGCAGTTTGTCCCCCGGCCATTGAGGAGACGCACAGGGCGCAGAACTGCTTCGCAACCACAGAAACGAGCTGCGCGGTCCACCGTCAGGCTCAAGCATTGGGGACACAACCAATGCGTAGCATCGACAGGAGTTGCGGCGACCGGCTCTTCAACGGTGTCGCCATTCGATTCTGTGTCCTCTGGTTCTTCGCCTTCGTCAGGCGAGTCTTCGGGGTCGACTTGCACGACAGTCCCCGGCGGGTCGTATACGAAAACCGTTTTGGGGGTAGACCGGCGACCAAGCCACGGCACTACTCCCGCGCCTGACTTGTCGGGATGGCGGCCCACAAAGAAATCCCATCCACATGTGCGGCAGAGGGCAAGAGGCAGTGAGCTGCAACCGCAGGCATCGCAAACTTCCACTCCGGAATCCAGCAGCTTCCCGCATTCTTTATTTGTGCAGCGCCAGAATCGCGCCAGCCCCCGTAGAAATCGATGCACGCGCGGGCGAAGCCGCAGAGGATGCTTCTCCTCCAGGCAGGGTCCGATGAGCAGTGCCATCTGTACCTCGCGAGCGAGAGCCTCCAGTGATACGCCCGCTCGTTCGGGCCGTTCGGACAGCCTCTGCACTACCCCGGAGACTGGCAGTGGGTCCTTAAGCCAATTGAGAAGTAGATATGGCAGCACGGTGGAATCCCAGCACTCCTCCAGGCTGCCAGCAGTGCGGCCCGTCAACTTACGAGCCAAGGCCAATACCGTTGGCGTTGCAGCCGGCGAAAAAGAATCGAGGTCTTCCTGGGTTATGTTTGAGGCCGCCGCGAGGCTCAGCCCACTGGGCAACGCTGGAGCTTCGGTGTGCTCACGAATGACCGATTCCTTGGGCGTCGGCTGGCCGGTAAGTTTCTCAAAGAACTCGGCGACTCCGGTCCGCGGATCGCCCTCACCAGACTGCAATGTTGCCGACGTGCCAATGAACAGAGGATTTGCTTCCCCCAATGCTGCCCGAAGACGCCGGACGAGGCAGGCAACGTCTGTGCCTAGCGCTCCTTTGTAAGTGTGGACTTCGTCCAGCACGACATACCGGAGCGAGTGTTTATGAAACAGGGCGCGCCCATCGCCGCGCAGCAAAAGGTATTCCAGCATCCTGTAGTTCGTCAGCAGAATCTCTGGTGGATGGGCGCGGAACTCGGCGCGGGTGAACCGTTCGTTGTCGGGAATGCTCTCCGGCCGCTGGCCCCACTGACCCGTTTCCCCCGTGTACACGCCAAAACTTACGCTGGTGCCCGTCAGCAGCTTGCGAATACGATTCCGCTGGTCGTTTGCCAGAGCATTCATCGGGTAAACAAGAATGGCCTTCAACGTATCCGGTTGGGCGGCGCGGAGACAAAGATCGATGATGGGCATCAGGAAGGCTTCCGTCTTGCCCGACCCGGTTCCTGTTGCCACGACCGTCGGCAAGCCAGCAATGATTCGCCGGACGGCCTCGCCCTGATGCGCGTAGGGCGTCTCCGCAATCGCACCGAACCGTTCACGGGTTTCCGGCAGGAGTTCAGTGAGAGCGGATGACTGTTGATACGGCAAAGCCAGAGAGACAAACGGTTCCCGGGTCAGGAATCCTTCGCGCTCCACTGCAACGCCGAAATCGCGTTTCAGTCCTTCCTGCCGGGGAGCGAAGGTCGTCGTCAGGAGCTGAAGGTAATCGGTGCGGAGCTGGTCAGCAATGCGAAGGGGATTCATGCGATCACTTCCTGTGTGCGCGGCTGGTAGGGGCCGTTGGGGTCCCATTTCCTGGCTTTGCTCGGGATGTAGGCGATGGCGCCGAGCCGGCTGTATTCAGCCACCCTCTGCTCCAGATTGCGAATCGGTCCCATGCGAAAAGGGCAGAACTCGTCGTCGATCATGTTTACTTTCACTTCGTCGCGGTACCAGACGGCCAGGTCTTCCGGCGGGGCTATGCCGCGATGACGGAAGTAGGCCAGCAGCGCTGTGTCACGGGTGACGTAGGAGCGTGGTTCAAGCTTCGGCTTGCCTTGTTTGTTCCAGCGGACGAAGAAGTCTTCGGGTAGGGGTGGCTGATCTCGATCAAGCAACGGAAACGTCGTCAAAATGTACGCGAATTCGATGGTTGAGAGGTTGTAGAGTTTGGCCACGATTGCATCGATCTCAGCGCGTATCCCTGTGCGCCGGACGGGGTCCTGTGCGGGTTCAGCCAACTTAATTTCTGGAGTAATCGAAACCAACTGGGTTGCATGTGCGGCGAGTTGCCGGTACTCCGGAGAATCTTGTTGCGGTTGGACAAATGGAACAGTCGCCAGAAAAAAGAAGTTCATTGTGGTGGAAATCTTTTGACGTAGAAAAAAGTCAATGAGGAACGAATTCGCCAAGCATACCCAGACCAGTTTCGCAGCATCTATCGATGGCTCTATTTCAGCAATACTGACGGTATCACCAGCCGGTAACCCAATGGGTACGGCACTTGCCAAAAGAGTTCTCTCGTTGGTTTGTCCAGTTACTCGACAGAATCCGGCTCGCAGTGGCAATGGGCCGTAGTCAAGAATTGTGTAGAAATGTGGGATAATTGCCTTTGAATTGAGGTCAAGATCGCGCCAGATTGCGCCGCGTCCCTCGCCAGTTACATATGCTTTCGCTGCATGGTCAAACTGGTGAACCATTCGTCCCTCATAGAGCGGGACATATTGGGCATCTGGGACAATTGGCATCTCGTTTTCGTCATCAGCACGAGATTTTAGTAAGAAGCCAGCAATCGACCGCATTCGCTGGCCGCGAGTGCCTATTTTGTCATCGAGCGGCTTGACTGACGTTATCCGATATTTAGTGCCTTCAGGGACGATATAGCGAACTCCCGGCACGAAATCATCAGGTTGAGAATGGAACCATTCAGATGTTTGCGAAAGGAAAAGGCATCCCTGTTGCTGGCAGCCACGTTCCATTAGCCACTCTCTGCGACGGAAACGCCAGGCGTCGTCAGTCATGTTCAATTCACGATGAAACTCGACGCTCCATCCTCCAGGCCCGGAGATTTTCTTTGATAATGTCGGCACTGCGCCGTAGATGCGCTCTACGAACTCCCGTTCTTTGTCGTCCCGTAGTTCGATAATAGAAAGATAGATAGGACTCGTCAGTTGGATAAACGCACTTGTAATGTAAACCGACCGATGTTTCCTTTCGTCCTCCGTTGAGGAAAGAAAGCTCTCGTTTCGAAGCATAAATGCGGCGGGGAAATACTGTTCAGATGTCATCTGTTTTTCGAACACCACAGTCAGGAACTTAAAGCTCGCATGGATTTGAAAGAATCGCTTTCCCCAGTTTTCAAAAGAATAGATAGCATCAATGCGAGACTGCGAGAGCAGCAGGCGTCGCAGGCCAGTTGCACCTTCAAGTGCGTAGAGCCCTGCCGGCATTAAAGCCGCAACTCTGCCATTTTGTCGCGATAGTTGATGGAAGCGCTCCAGAAACATCTTGAAGAGGTCTGGTTTGCCACCAGTCTTTTTGTCACTGACCAGCACCACCTGATACTTGTATATGCCTCCATTGATCAGTAGTTTGGCGTAGCTCGACTCTAAAGACTCATAGGATTTCCAGCGCCGGAAACCCTCCGATCCAGCGGGGGCGAGTTGTCCAATACGGCGGCTCAACGTCTGGCCCTGGAAGTCGCGAATTGCAGGGTCGTACTGTGCAAAAAACTCCTTCCGCTTCGGCTCGAGCTTGTCCCATGGCGGATTGCCGACCATGGCATCGAACCCCGGGCGTTCGCGTTTTCGAATGCCATCTCCTTCCGTATCCTGCTCTAAGAACAACTCCGGGAATGTCAACTCCCAGCAGAATGCGCGAACTTCCTTCCCTTTGGCAATTGCCATCTCTGCGGAAGTGCGAGTCTTTTCGCTGATCAGATGCTGATCCTGAATCTCCTGCATCCATCGGTTAGGGATCATCGGATCCGCAGCCGGGTCATCCTCATCCAGGAAGGCGCGTCCGATACGCAGGTGATGAGCGTCGACAAACGGGGCCAGCTCCTGTTGCATGATGAGCGATGCCATTTGCTGGTCTTCAAAATCGCCGGGCTGCTCCGTTTCCAGCCGGTCAATCTCGCGAAGATGGCGAAATGCTCGCTGCAGGCGGGCATCCAACTCAGCACGAGAGAAGTAGAGAGCCAACTCTCCTTGATGCGGACCGTCGCCTGTCAGAGCCTTTTTCGTCTTTTTCCGGTAGATGCCGCGCAGCAGGTCGTCCACGGTGATTCCAAGCAGAGAATCGCCCGGCACCAGACGATGGTTGAGGAAAGTGAGCGGATGATCCGACGCTGCAGTTGCAAGCCACAGAGATACACGCGCCAGTTCAACCGCAAGCGGGTTCTTGTCCACGCCATATAGGCAATAGAAGGCAACCAGACGGCGGCACGCGGCCAATTCCGCTGGTTCATCTGTCCACACCCTCGCGACCTCAGCGTGAACGCCCGCATCGACCAGCAACTCGTGCGGGTAAGCTTCTTTTCCTTCGGCCTCTACTCGGGCTTTTTCCTCCGCATAGCTTGATCGATAAGCGGAAAGCAAGTGGTCAGCTAGGCGACGGCAAGCGCCCACCAGAAAGTGGCCGGAGCCCATGGCGGGATCGCAGACGGAGAGCTTCAAAATCTCCTCTGGGCTCTTGCCTTCCGCCAGGGGATCGACCGCACGGCGTACGAGGTATTCCACGAACGCCCGGTTGGTGTAATACGAACCGGATTGCTTGCGGCCGAGACCGGGGCGCAGCACCACGGAGCCAACCGGAATTGGATTCGGCACTTCCGATGTAGATGGAAGGATGCGAATAGGCTTCTTCTTGCCGGTTGTGACGAGCTCTTCGTCCGCTTCTTCTTCCGTCTCCACGTCTGGATCGGCCTCTAAATCTTCCGGCTCATCCTCTTCGTCTGGCTCTTCCAGATCCAATGTGGCCGCGCCAATTTCACCTCGGCGCTTGCGCAGGTCGGCGAGCTGCGATCCGGTCACCAGCACAACGTCGCCGTCGAGACGGATGCGCCATAGCGGCCCGCTTTGCGCATCCACGAAGTCAACCGCACGCTCAAGCAGACCCTCGTAGAGTGACCCGAGCTGCTCCACATCAAGTTCGCGGTAGGAGAGGGTCACCTTGCCGCGTTTGGTCTGGACGTGGGTGAGGGCCTCCAGGACGTAAGCAACAGTCTGGTCGCCGATGCGGAGATCGTCGAATTCGGGGTACTCGCAGTCTGGATCACGGTGCGAATAGAACAGGCCGCCGCCATACGCCGGGATTCGGCCTTCAGGTCCGAGGTCTGCGCCGTCGCGAAGCAGCCGGAAGAGAGCGATGAGGCTGAGCTCAAAGAATCCGTTGGCGGCATCCGCATTCACGCGCGGATCGGTGGCGCGGTCGAGTGCACGGCGAACCAGGCCGCGAGCCCCGGTGAGCGCATATC
>Ga0073936_10011685_pt1 | contig 10595 bp, 5 predicted proteins | sample AliMusrvi5mmetaG_FD_87041 | JGI IMG/M metagenome (GOLD analysis project Ga0073936, IMG submission 87041) | Freshwater lake bacterial and archeal communities from Alinen Mustajarvi, Finland, to study Microbial Dark Matter (Phase II) - Alinen... | ecosystem: Environmental > Aquatic > Freshwater >... | reverse complement strand
GGCTCAACCCCACCGAGTATATCCACCAGTTGCTGGCAACTCTGAAGCCGGACGGTTCCTGGAGTGATATCGACTACGCCGACACGACTAGAAGCCCTTGGAAACCGACAATACATACAAGCCGGCTTGTTGAAATGGCACGGCTTTACGCAGATCCAAACGGCCCGTTCTATCGAGACGCGGCAGTGCGCGATGCCATTCACCCGGTTTTGGGATATTGGTTGAAAAGTAAATACAAGGCCGCCAACTGGTATCATAATGACATTGGCATCCCCACAGCACTTGCCTCCTTCGTCCTTTTATTTGAAAAGGAATTAACCCCTGAAGAAAAAGAGGCCACCCTAAAAATCGTGGGCCGCAAGCCCATCTGCTTGGCCGGCCAAAACCGTGTCTGGATCGCAAGCAATGTTCTCAAGAGCGGATTGATGCGGAACGATGTTGCTCTGATTCAAAAAGCCCGTGACGCCATCATGGAGGAGGTGGTCGTTAACGCAAAGGATGGCGTCCAGGCCGACTTCAGCTTCCATGAGCACGGAGCCCAGCTTCAGTTTGGCACTTACGGCCTTGCCTTTGCGGTGGATATGAGCGGATGGGCGGACGTCCTCCGGGGAACACGGTGGGCCATGCCCAAGGAGAAAGTTGATTTCATCCGCTCCTACCTGCTCGAAGGTTTGCGCTACGTTTGCTGGAAGCAAAGTATGGACATCAGTTCCTGTGGACGGCAGCTTTTTCCGGGAAGTCCCGCTGGCAAATGCAGTGTAATTCTGAATGCGTTGGAAACGATGCAGCGCGCGGACCCCGATCACGCCGCCGATTACAAAGCCGCCATCGAAAGCAGCCAAGGCAACGGTCCTTCTTTTGTGGGCAACAAGCATTTCTGGCGCTCGGATTACATGGTGGACCGGCGCTCAGGCTACTATGCCTCGGTGAAGATGAGTTCCACCCGGGTGCAGGGATACGAGATCGTCAACGGGGAAAACCTGCTCGGCTATCATACGGCCGATGGAGCCCTCTACCTTCACACCCAGGGTGGAGAATACGCCGACATCTTTCCCGTTTGGGATTGGCTCAAACTGCCGGGTGTTACCGCCGCACAAATTCAGGGTGAAATCCCCCATTCGGTCGAACCCAACCTCAGCAGTTTTGTGGGTGGTGTTTCCGACGGACGGGACGGTGCCGCCGCCTTTGAGTGTGCTCGCGGGGGCATCACCGCTAAGAAAAGCTGGTTCTTCTTCAATGGCCGCATCGCCTGCCTGGGCGCAGGTATCTCCAGCAGCACGAACGTGCCGGTGGTCACAACGCTCAATCAATGTCTGCTCCGGGGGGATGTCTTTGCTCAGCAAACGGGAGGACATCAAATCCCTGTCGCAAAGCGCGCTGAACTCACTGACGTCTCCTGGGTTTGGCATGACGGCATCGGCTACTATTTTCCCGCACCTGCCAAGGCAACAGTAGGACCCGCTCCGCAAACGGGCAACTGGCAGAATGTTTATTCAGTCGGCTCCGACGCCCCGATCACCAAGGATGTCTTTTCGCTCTGGCTGGACCACGGCACCAAGCCCAATGGAGCCAGTTATACCTACTTGATCCTGCCTGGCTCCACCCCAAGCCAAGTGGCGGCTTTTGCGCAACAGCCCGACGTGCAGATCCTGAGCAATTCATCGGAGCTTCAAGCCGTCCAGTGTGGCAAGCTCACCATGGCGGTGTTTTACAAGGCGGGTCAATTCGCCTACGCCCCCGGAAAAAAGCTGGAAGTGGATCGCCCCTGCTTGCTCATGCTGCGGGAAACCGGTGTTGAACCGGCGATAACAGTGGCCGACCCTACCCAGAAAGAGGTATGCATCGTCGTCACTCTTAACGGGAAAGCGCTTACCTTCCCGCTCGCACAAGGTATGCGCGCAGGCCAAAGCACCCATCAAATGTGAAAAATCCATTGCTACATATCCTCCCCGCCCTGGCTGTGGGGAATTACACTCTTCAAACGCAGATCACCACCCCCACCAAACTGTGAACCCCATTATTCGCACCTCTTTACTCCTGCTCCTTTTCTGCCTGGTTACGCTGGTCCCAATAGCTCGCGCCACTTCCACCGGTGAGGAGGATCGCGCCTACAGCGTGGAGGTTCTCAGCACCGGTTCCCTGTATCTGTGCCTCACGGGACTCCTCCACTTGGGACTACCACCCTCGGCCCCTTTTTGGACCGAGCCTGCCACGCCGTGGACTCAGCAACGCATTTGGGGCGGAGAGGATGTTCCTGCTGACCATGCATTACACGAAGTAAATCCCAACCACCGCAAAAACCAACCCTCAATAAAATGAAATCCACGAGATCAAAAAATAGATATTCATACTTGTTTCCTTGGGTATGGCCAATTTTTATTCAACTTGCCTTTCTCTATTGTGCGGGAGGGGTGCTTTCTGCAACCGGGGCAACGCTCAGCGCCGGGCCGCAAAACGGGCGGATGGAACCGCCCCGTGAATTAAAAGAATTGTCTGAAGGGTGGCGCTTTATTCGAAGCAATGATTTGCTGGGAGCGGAAGTTCCTCAATTTGATGATAGCAAATGGGAACAGGTAACGGTGCCCCACACCTGGCAAACCTTAGCCAACCCGACCGATTACAGTAACTGTTGGTATCGTAAACATTTCACGATGTCCGCAAGGAAGAAGGGGCAACGAATTTATCTTCGTTTTGATGCGGCAGGCATCATGTCGGAAGTCTATCTCAACGGCATTAAACTGGGACGACACATCGGGGCTTATACAACTTTTGTTTATGATGCGACCGATGCGATCCAATACAATGCCGACAACGTGCTGGCCGTCCGCTGCGACAACAAGAAAGAGATCGAAGGTAATCTTACCAAGGAGACCAAAGCAGCCCACCATTGGGGCTTCGGGATGCCCGCTGGGCTCTTTCGCCCGGTCTGGTTGTTAAAGACCGAGGCGACCCATATCAGCACGCTCGATTACGGCTCTTCGGGTCTCTATATAACGGAATCCAATCTGACGAACGGCGGCGCGGACGTGAGTATCAAAACCATTCTGCGGAACACGGAGACCACTCCGGAGGAATTTGACCTGCGCCATACTGTGATGGATAGGGAGGGTAAGACCATTGGGATTCAGGAAGATCGGCTCAAGGTCGGGGCCTCCTCCTCGTCGGAATTGACGATCAAGGGACGTCTCGCACAGGTCACCTATTGGACGCCCGACAACCCTTGTCTCTACACGGTGCGGACAGAGTTGCGGGTGGCTAATGTCGTGCGGGATGTGGTGTCGACACGCATCGGCATCCGTTCCCTAGCTATGAAAGATGGACACTTTATGCTCAACGGCAATCCGATCCAACTGATCGGGGTATCGTTGCATGCCGTGAGCGAACGAAACTCGCATGCCGTGCGCAATGACGAAACCCGCAGCGATATAGAAAGCGTGAAAGCGGCTGGATTTAACACCCTCTTTTTGTCCCATTATCCCCATCCCCAATATGCCTACGATCTGGCAGATGAACTCGGCTTACTCGTTTGGGCCGAAGATGGGTATGTGAACGGAAGCTACGAACCAGAACTCAGCGCAGGCATCGTTCGTGAAATGATCCGGCAGAATTACAACCATCCCTCAATCTTTTGCTGGAGCGCGTCCAACGAACCCCGCAAGGCGAACCGAGAGGTGGTCAAAACTCTTGTTGACGTGATTCGTTCAGAAGAAGATCCCCGCCGTCTAGTCACCTTTAACATCATGGATGGATTTGATAAGGGTTTTCCGGTTACACAAGCTGACTTTACGACGTTGACTATCTTTCCCGGCTGGTATTATCGAAGCGGGAGCGCCATCTGGAAAGATCCACACCGTTATATCAATCAGTCTGGAGGAGGAAGTCTGCTCACTCATCAGAGCGGCTACAGCGAACGCTATCACAAGATCGGGGAGTTTGAGCCGGAAGGGTATCAACAATACCTCGCGGAAGCGTGGAGCACGCGGGCGTGTGAAGATCACGCTTACGACCTCTACTTTTGGTGGGCGATGAAAGATTTTGAGGCAGGCAACTACCGAGGGGTACTCAACACCAAGGGGCTCGAAACATTCGCTGGGTACCGCAAAGATGTTTATTATCTCTGGCAGGCATGGCTTCGGACTGACGTAAATGTCCTCCACATCTGTGGTCAACACTGGTTTCTTCGAGGCAACAACGGCAACGCCCTTAAGGTCTATTCCAATAGCAAAAGCCTCAGATTAGTCGTCAATGGCGTTGACAGGGGAGAACTTAAAAATGGTGCCAATTATCGCATTGATGATCGGCTCATCAAAAACGTGTTTTATTGGGAAAACGTCTTGGTTCCCGGTCGTAATGAAGTCACGGTAACCGACGGTAAGAATAGCCAAAGCTGCGTTCTCTACTTTACACCGGATGACAAACTTCCTAAGGAGGAGGCCTCGCTCGTAACGGACCTGCAGGCGAGCAATGCCCTGGCGTGGGCGATCAATCGTAGCCCGGAAGACCAATGGCCGGTTTATGCGCAGTTTGATGGACAGTCAGACAACACGTTTGATCGCATCCCCACGGAACTTAAACCCGCCACAGGGAAAACTGTGACGTGGATTACAACGCGCCGCCAAAGCGATCTCGCCAACAGCACCGATCTCTCGTTTAAAATTGCGCCCATGGTCAAGGGGCAAGCCGATGTATGGTTGATAGTCACTAAATCAGACCAACCTGCGGAGTGGATTGCAAAAGCCGGATTCAAGCCGACAGGCACTACCGGACAATGGCGTAATGAGAAAACGTATCTCGTCGATTACGAACTCTTTAAACGGAAATGCAAGGCTGGCGAACTGGTCGAGTTAAAAGCCAGCACTAAACCGATCGATTACGTTCTACTTATTAGTGCAAAGAAAGAATAAATTGTAAATTTCAACCACCGCAAAGACCAACTCTACAACAATGAAATCAATCACTACCTCCCTCATCGCCCTGCTCCTGCTGGCCACCGCATCCCCGCTGCTCGCTCAAGCACCGGCCACCTACGCACGCTTTGTCCCGGAGCGCTTGGATGATTTTGCATGGGAAAACGACACGCTGGCGTTCAGGGCTTACGGTCCGGCCATCCTCAAGTCTAAAGGCAAGGAAGAAAGTGGGATCGACTGCTGGCTCAAGCGGGTCAAATACCCGATTATCGATAAATGGTATGTTGGCAATCTTAAAGGCATCAGCTACCATATTGATCATGGTGAAGGCAACGATCCCTACCACGTGGGCGGCTCGCGCGGTTGCGGGGGCGTGTCCATTTGGAAGAACGGCAGAATGATCAATGCGGGTCCTTTTAAAGAATGGAAAATCATCTCGTGCGAGCCGCAAAAGAGCGTGTTTGAGTTGACTTATGACTACGATGTGGACGGAGCGAAGCTCCATGAGATCAAGCGCATCACGATCGAGTTGGGCAAACGTCTCTTTCTGGCCGAGTCAACCTTCACCGAGGCCGGAAAGCCGGCGGCACTGGAGATTGCCGTGGGCATTACCACGCACGATGGGAAAGCCAATACCATTTTCGACCCGCAAAAGCGCTGGATGGCGTGTTGGGAAAAAATTGAAGGATACGGACTTGCCACCGGGGTGGTCATCGATCCGGCGAGAGTCATCGAAATGCGCGAGGTGAAAGGCACTACACCCGATTCGAGCCATGCGCTCCTTGTCACCAAGACCGATGCCGCAGGCAAGATTGCCCATTATGCCGGATACGGTTGGGAGAAGGCTGGAGAGATCACAACGCCGGAGCAGTGGGAACAGTACCTTTCCGCGTTCGCTGCATCCCTAAATTTCAAACAGACAAAATGATCGTTATGGAAACAAGACACGCTGTCGGAATCGCAGAATATGAACGGATGCCGGCCCATACAACCCACCCGACAACGCTCGCCACGCAGGAGAGCGCCAACCAGCTCAAGCTGGGCAGCCAGGAGACGGCCAACCGCCGGACGATTTTCCAATATATCCACGAGGGCGGCGTCTATCTGACCTATGAAGTCACTGGAAACGTCACTTTCAAACTCGCAAGAGTAAAAGGGCCCACAGCAGTCCTCTCAGGGGTGTTTTTTGATTAGAGAATGCCGACCAGAAACCGAACACGACAAACCACAAACACCTATATGATCTTCTCCCGATTGATCCTCGCCAGCCTGCTCGTCCTGAGTGTTGCATTGCACGCTGCCCCCCCCGCCGAGGGTTCCCGGCGCAAAAGCGAATTGAAATCCCAGACGCCGGACTCGGAAATTCTCCATATCGACATCGACGGGGATGGCAAGCCCGACATCATCGAGCGTTGGTGGAACGGGAAGAGGGTGCGCTGGCTGGATGAAACCGGCACCATGCGTCCCGACGACGAACGGGGCAACATGATCAACTGCGTTATGCAGGTCGATATGGATGGGGACGGCTTTTATGACGGACCGGAAGACATGAACATCAAATGGTGCGATACCAATGGCGATGGGGTGCCGGATGTTCAGGCTTTTTCCGTAAATCCGAAGCTGCGTCCAACAGGGAAGGGCCCAATCGGGGATCCGACCTGGATGCTTTTCATCAACCACGACAAACACGGGGTCTTGGGATGGATGGATTGGAACAATTGGCAAACGTTCAATTCCAATTGCTACGATTACACCGGTAATTGCAACTGGCTGCCCAATTACCACGGCAACTGCGACTTCGTCAAAACGCAAGCCCCCGGGTGGGGCCTGACCGATTCCCGGCTCAACTGGGAAAACCCTTTCTCCTTCTATGACGAGACCGGCGATGGTGTTTCCAAAATGAGCCTTCGCTGGTGCGCGCCGATCAGTGGCAAAAATGGACGCACTGATATCCCGCCCAAGGTGAACATGGTCCAGCTGTCCTACGATTTGGACGGCAACAGCGGTTACGGCAACGAGACTTCCTATGACATGAGCCTGATGTGCCAGGGAGCGGATATTGATATTTCGGGAATGTCGCAAAAGCTGCCGCACTTCAAAGGGGACCCGAAATTTGATTGCTGCTTCCAGCACAACCAATGGCGGCGCATCGAGGAGGTCCAGCGGATGGATCGCGACAAAGGCTATGGGCTGGTTTTCTCCACTCCCTGGAAACAAATCTCCTTTGTGTTCGACGAGGATGCCGACGACCATCGTTGGGAACGGGTCGAATTGATGTGGCCCACCGTCAACAACAAGCCGGACGGTCTCCCGGTTGACATCTATTCCACGGCCCGCCATGACGGCAAAGATGGGCGCACTCCGGGGCTTTGCGCGAATGACCAGGCTGATTCGATGGGAGATCGCGGGGAATTCGACCTGGATGGCTCCGGCCATTCCCAGCTCTATGTGGGAGCTTTCGACCGCAAACTGCATCTTTTCGGAGCCGAATGGGGCGCATGGACGGTGGACAAGAACGGCGAGTTCCACGGCGGCAAACACACACCGAGCCCAAAGCCCGTCGCCTCCAAAATTGGCGAGGTGGTCAAATACACCGATACCGATGGAGACGGCTTTATTGATACCATCGAGTATGATTACACCAGGTCAGGCAAACCGGAATTCAAGGTCTGTCTGCTAGACTACAAGAAGGAGGGGAGCGATCCCCAAAAGGCGGGCCTGATTGATCCCGCAAAACTCGGATGGAAGGGGATGCACGAACTCTTCAACAAGCTGGCCCAGGATTCCTGGCTGGAAGCGATGGAAATTTACCAGGCGGCGTGGAAACGCGGCCTGACGACCACGGGAATGGACCGGCTGGCCCGCGCCTCCTCCATGCGCCAGAGGCACATGAATGCTTATTGGATCAAGGAAGGGGTCTTCCGGGAATTGTTCAAGCGGGTGAAGGAACAAACGGCCCAACACCCCGCAAATCGCGAAAAACTCCAGCGGTATTTGGCCGACTATATTGAAGCTTATTACACCGGGAAACTGGATCGAACCGTGGAGTTGATCGGACAATCTCCGGGTTCCATTCAATCTCACTACTTACCCCCCAGACTCCCCATCTTATGAATCTACGCCTCCGTCCCCTTTTGATAACGCTGGCGCTTTGTGCATGCTTCACCACCGCCTGCTCCGCTGCTGATCCCGACATTGAGCGCCTCAAGTCGCAGATCGTCGCGCAACTGTTGGAGAACCCGCCCGACGGCGATGTCCGGAACACACAATCCCAAATAGCAAAGCGCGATCCCGCCGAATACGTGCACAAAGTGCTGGCAACGCTGAAGCCGGACGGTTCCTGGAGCGATATCGATTACGCGGACCAGACCCGTGGCGCATGGAAGCCGGCGCAACACACTAGTCGGCTGGTCGAAATGGCGCGGATTTACGCAAATCCAAACAGCCCGCTGCATCGAGACGCCGTTTTAAGCAAAGCCATTCATTCGGCCCTGGGATATTGGCTGCAAAAAAAATACCAGTGCTCCAACTGGTGGTACAACTGCATCGGCACCCCAACCGCCCTTGCCACCTTCCTCTTTTTGTTTGAAAAGGAAGTCACCCCGGAAGAAAAAGCCGCCGCCCTTAAAATCGTCGGCAGCTGCCCGATCGGATCGACCGGCCAGAACCGGATTTGGATCGCGAGCAATCATCTTCGTGTCGGGCTGCTGCGGGATGACCCGGCTCTCGTTCAAATGGCCCGCGACGTCATAATGCAGGAGATCGTAATCTCGCCCAAGGAAGGCCTGCAGGCGGATTTCAGCTTCCATCAGCACGGACCCATGCTTCAGTTTGGCAATTACGGCCTTTCGTTTGCTATGGATCTTACCGCGTGGGCGGACGCCCTCCGGGGGACGCGCTGGGCCATTTCCGGGGACAAACTCGACATTTTCCGCGCCTACCTGATGGAGGGCCTGCGCTACGTCTGCTGGAAGCAGAGCATGGACATCAACTCATGCGGTCGGCAAATCTTCCGGGGAAGTCCCGCGGGCAAATGTAAGGTTATCGTAAACACGCTGGAGAGAATGAAGCGCGTGGACCCTGGCCATTCCGCCGATTATCAGGCCGCCATTGAAAGCAGCCAGGGCAACGCGCCCGTAAACTCCTTTGTGGCCAACAAATATTTCTGGCGCTCGGATTACATGGTGGACCGGCGGCCTGGCTACTACGCCTCGGTAAGGATGAGTTCCGCCCGGGTGCATGGGTTCGAGGCTTGCAACGGGGAAAACCAACGCGGCTATCACACAGGCGACGGAGCGCTCTATATCCTCACTCACGGCGCTGAATACGGTACTGAAAATAATGAGATATTCCCCGTTTGGGACTGGCGCAAATTGCCCGGCATTACCGCCGCACAAACCCAGGGGGCAATCCCCCTTTCCATCGAGCGCAACAAGAGCGCTTTTGTGGGCGGGGTTTCCGACGGGAGCGATGGGGCCGCCGTATTGGAATGCTTGCACGGGGGCGTCAGCGCGAAAAAAAGCTGGTTCTTCTTCAACGGGCGTATCGCGTGTTTGGGCGCGGGGATATGTAGCGGCACGGACGCGCAGGTGGTCACCACGGTCAACCAGTGCCTGCTCCGGGGGAATATCCTCGTGCAGCATGCGGGCGGGAAACAAGTCTCCCTCACAAGCCGCAGCGAGCTCGATAACGTCTCCTGGGTATGGCACGACGGCATTGGTTACGTTTTTCCCTCCCCTGCAAAGGCCACCGTGGGCTCCGCTCCGCAAACCGGTGCTTGGCGGGATGTTTTCACGGCCGCCCCCGATACCCCCATCACCAAGGAGGTGTTTTCCCTCTGGCTGAACCACGGCACCAAACCCGCGGGAGCCAGCTATGCCTACTTGATCTTACCGGGCTCCACCCCAAGCCAGGTGGCGGCGTGCGCCCAAAAGCCCGACGTCCAGATTCTGAGTAATTCATCGGAACTTCAAGCCGTCCAGTGTGGCAAGCTCACCATGGCGGTGTTTTACAAGGCGGGTCCATTCGCCTACGCCCCCGGCAAAAAGCTGGAAGTGGATCGCCCCTGCTTGCTCATGATGCGGGAAACCGGTGTTGAACCGGCAATAACAGTGGCCGACCCCACCCAAAAAGAGACATCCATCGTCGTCACTCTTAACGGGAAAGCGCTTGCCTTCCCGCTCCCTGAAGGTCTTCGCGCAGGTCAAAGCACCCATTAATGAATAGAAAAACCATGAAAAACTCCAACTTCAGACATTTCGCACGATGGCTCGTCATCACCGCCCTGCTGCTGGCGCCGGTGGCGGCGTGGTCTGCCACCGGTACGCCGCCGGCCAACGGCGAAGAGCTGAAGGCTCGTGTGGCAGACCTTCGCCGCCACTATGCGCCGTTTCTCGAGAGTCGGCCCGGCGTCGCGAACATGCGCCATCGCCAGGACCTTTGCGGCAATGACTGGCTCTCGCAGTTCCAGGTCAAGCGCGTGTCGGAGAAGCTGGTCAAGAAGCTGGCCCCGCGTCCGGAGTCGCCCGGCTGGGAGAAGGCGGATATCGACACGGCGGGTTGGGAGCGGACGAGTGTTCCCGAATGGCGCTACGACTACATCGGGAAGATGTGGCCTGCGTCGTGTGTCCTGTGGTACCGCAAGACCTTCCAGGCCAAGAAACCGGTCGAAGGCGAACGCGTGTTTCT
>Ga0073936_10011682_pt1 | contig 10596 bp, 11 predicted proteins | sample AliMusrvi5mmetaG_FD_87041 | JGI IMG/M metagenome (GOLD analysis project Ga0073936, IMG submission 87041) | Freshwater lake bacterial and archeal communities from Alinen Mustajarvi, Finland, to study Microbial Dark Matter (Phase II) - Alinen... | ecosystem: Environmental > Aquatic > Freshwater >... | reverse complement strand
TCGCAATGTCGGTGTTGAGACGGCTATTGATCTGGCGGCCAGATTTGGCACGCTCAAAAATTTGCGAGATGCATCACTTGACGAAATAAATTCCGTTCGCGATATCGGTCCGGTGGTGGCCAAGAGCATTTTTGGATTTGGACGCGAGAAAAAAAATCAAGATTTAATTCATCATTTACTGGCGAACGGCATTAAAATTACGGAAATTGAGCGAGCCGAGCCGAAGGAGGGAGTGGTCGGCAAGACGTTTGTCTTTACCGGCGGGCTGGAATCAATGACGCGCGATGAAGCCAAAGATCTGGTTCGCAAATTTGGCGGCAATATTTCCGAGTCAGTCAGCTCCAAAACCGATTATGTGGTGGCGGGCAGTGACGCCGGCTCCAAATTGGAGAAAGCGGAAAAGTTGAAAGTCAAAATATTAACCGAGAAAGAATATTTGAAAATAATTAGGTAATATGGACGAAAAAGATATTCAAAAAATTGAGAAGACAAAAAATCTTGGTAAGGCCGATGTTCACATTCACTCAAATCATTCCGATGGTCGGCCAACAATTGCCGAAATATTGGAGTATGTCGAGACCAAAACCGATCTTGATGTTATCGCTATTACCGACCACAACACGATTGATGGCGCGCTCGAAGCGCTGGAATTGGCAAAGCAAAAGAAATATCGCTATGATATCATCGTCGGCGAAGAAGTCTCCTCAACTGAGGGTCATATTTTGGGCTTATTTTTGAGAGAAACTATTAAAAAGGGGATGTCGCCACGGCATACTCTCGAGGAGATCAGGCGGCAGGGTGGACTGGCGATTATCCCACATCCTTTTGAAAATATGCGGATGCGGCTGCCAAATCAGCTGACAACGGACGGTGTCGGGCTGGTCGCACTTTTACGGGAGCGCAAATATTACAAAGCGATAGAGGTAGCCAATGCTACTCCGACACTTGGTGCTGAAAATTTGCGAGCCTCATTTATAAACAACACCATTTTGGGCAAATCGGAAACAGGGTCCTCTGACGCGCATATCGTCGAAGCGATCGGACATGGCTACACCCTGTTTGAAGGCAAGTCAGCACAAGCTTTCAGGCATGCTCTTTTTCATCATCAGACACGGGCAATGCATAAAAAATGGGGCTTCCGGGCTTTGTTCAAATACGCTTTCTTTTTTATACCGATCGGCTTCCGTATGAGCTGGTATACACTTCTGCATGGTCGGACGGCGCAGAAGCCACAGATAACGAATTTTCCGGAGAAATAGCTAAGGTTGAACTCAGGTCGCCATCGTGATAAGATTTTAAGTGTCCAAATCATAAATGGATAGCGAATTTTTCTAATAGCTAATAGCGAATGTCATTACAATGGCTAAGTTAAGTGTTGAAGAAATTGAACATATTGCCAAACTTTCACGGCTGGAGCTGACAGCCGAAGAGAAGGAACTTTATGCCGGACAGCTTTCGGAGGTTTTGGGCTATGTCAGTCAGCTTAATGAAATCGATACTGAAAATGTCGATGGCACATCAAACGTGACAGGTCTTTCCAATATTTACCGTGACGATGCGGTTGAACCGTCAGGCATTTCTCATGATGATATCAAAATAAACGCGCCGGAGTTTGACGGCGGCAATTTTGTGGTGCCTGGCGTCTTTGAGTAACCAAATGTATACCAATAACGAATCTCACTAATAGCGAATAACGAATGAACGAATTATATTCACTTACAATCGCTGAGGCTTCGAAACAGCTGGCTGAAGGAAAAATCACTTCGGTCGAATTGACGAAGGCGATATTTGAAAGAATCAAAATAGTTGAGCCGAAAGTCGGCGCCTACATTACGCTTTGCGAGGAGAAGGCGCTGGAAACGGCAAAAGAGAGCGATAGGCGAAGAGCAAAAGGTGAAAAGTTAAGCCAGATTGACGGCATCCCGATCGCAGTCAAAGATTTATTTTTGACCAAAGGGGTCAAAACGACGGCCGGCTCCAAGATTTTGGAAGACTTTGTCCCTGTTTATGAATCGACGGTGACCAAAAAACTTTGGGAAGCGGGAGCGGTACTGATCGGCAAAGCCAATCTGGATCAGTTTGCGATGGGCTCATCGACCGAGACTTCGGCTTATAAAACTTCAAAAGAATTTGATTCAACAACGCGCAACCCCTGGGATTTAAACCGAATTCCCGGTGGATCGTCTGGCGGCTCGGCGGCAGCGGTGGCTGCCGATGAATGCATCGCGTCGGTTGGGACCGATACCGGCGGCTCAATTCGCCAGCCGGCTTCGCATTGTTCAATCACCGGTCTCAAACCGACTTACGGCCGAGTTTCCCGCTATGGTACAATGGCGATGGCTTCGTCACTTGACCAGGCCGGACCGATGACAAAGACGGTCCTTGACGCGGCTATTCTACTAAACATCATTTCCGGCCACGATAAATTTGATTCAACTTCATCCAAACAGGAAGTGCCGGATTATTCAAAACTTTCCGGTGATATTAAAAATTTAAAAATAGGAATTCCTAAAGAATTTTTCGGCGAGGGCTTGGATCCGGAAGTTGAAAAGGTAATTCGTGAAGGAATTGAGCAATTTAAACGGCTTGGAGCATCGATAGTCGATGTATATTTGCCATCAGTGCATTATGCCCTGGCTGTATACTATATATTGATGCCGGCCGAGGTCAGCTCCAATCTGGCCAGATATGATGGGATTAGATACGGACATTCGGCTATAAAAAGAGAAAAGCGAAAAGAGAAAAGCGAAAGTTTGCTGGAAGTATATATGAAATCGCGGGCGGAGGGATTTGGAGCGGAGGCGAAGCGGCGGATAATGCTTGGCAGTTATGTTTTATCGGCCGGTTATTACGATGCATATTACAAAAAAGCCCAGAAAGTCCGGACAATTATAAAAAAAGAATTTGAAGAAATATTTAAAAAAGTCGACATATTAGTTACGCCGGTTTCGCCGGTGCCGGCTTTCAAATTTGGTGAAAAATCTGACGATCCGTTGGCGATGTATCTGTCCGATATTTTGACGGTGCCGGTCAACCCGGCCGGCCTGCCGGCGATGTCGGTCCCTGCCGGATTTGTCAAAAAAGAGGGCAAGGATTTGCCGGTCGGCCTTCAGCTGATTGGCCCGATGTGGAGTGAACAGGCGATTTTAAATGTCGGATACGCATTTCAAAAAAGTACCGATTGGCATAAAAAGAAACCAAATATTAATAATTAATCTGTCATTCCCGCGCAGGCGGGAATCCAGTCTGGATCTCGCCGGGATCTGGCTTTGCCTGCCCGAGGATGACGAGGAAAACAATGGGCAAAAAATCACAGATGAGGAGGGAAAAGAAAATTCGGGAAGAGAAAGAACGGAAAGTCATTCTCTCGGAAATCAACAAACAGAAAAATCCCTGGTCAATATTTTGGATGAGGGTTGATTTTTGGGTTTATGTGGCCGCTTTTATCGCCATCATCGCTTTTCCGTTTGTCCATCCTGAGGTTTTCAATCCGGATAGCAAGGCGATTATTCACACTTCGATGGGTGATATCGAAATCGGTTTTTACAAGAAAGACGCGCCCAAAACGACCGAAAACTTTATCGGTCTGGCCAAAGAGGGCTACTATGACGGCTTGCTCTGGCACCGTGTTGTCAAGGGATTTGTGATTCAGGCCGGTGATCCCAAGGGCGATGGTTCAGGCGGAAAAAGTTTGTGGGGCAACACCTTTGCCGACGAAATAAATCCGACCAGCTTAGATTTATCTCAGACCACGATTCAAAATAATGAAAAAAATGGCTATACTTATAATAATAGTTTAACTTCGCATAAGATCGTCAAAGGTTCGGTGGCGATGGCAAACTCCGGCCCAAATACAAATGGCAGCCAATTTTTCATAGTAACGGATCAAGATCAGCCCAGTTTGGACGGTCAATATACCGATTTTGGCTATGTCATTTCTGGCCTTGACGTGGCTCAAAAAATCGAGCAGGTAGCGGTCGATAAAAACGACAAGCCGACCAGTCCGGTGTATATTACTTCGGTGGAGTTGAGGTAACCAACAATGGATAGCGAATGTTCTAATAGCTAATGTCAAATATCTGATGAGCAAGAATTACAAAACACAATCTCAGCAAACTTTTTTGGAGATTATCGTCGTCGGTATTTTCAAGGTTTTGTGGTGGATTATCGCATTGCCGTTCAAGGGGTTAAAGGGCAAAAAGAAATCGGGGCTGGGCGCGGAAGAGAAAAACTATATTGCAATCAAGAGGCAGGAAGTGGAAAATTTTCTGAACTCCGAAAGCCCGATTGAATTGAAGCACGCCGTGATGGAGGCGGACAAACTGGTTGATTATATTCTCCAAGCCAAAAATTATCAGGGCGAAACATTCGCCGACCGTTTGCGCTCGGCCGAATCATTTATCTCAAAAGACATATATAATAGTATATGGACGGGGCATAAAGTCCGCAATCAGATCGCCCACGAGCATGAATTAAGAATAGAGAATAAAGAATTAAGAACAGCGGCAGAGAACCTATGAAGATATCAAAAAACGAATTGATTAGAGCGAAAGTAAAAGCAACGATCGGATTGGAAATTCATGTTCAGCTCAAAACTAAGAGCAAGATGTTTTGCCGTTGCGACAACCAATCTTTTGCCGAGGCTACGGATGGCATGCAACGCCCAATCAAACCAAACTCTGTCGTTTGTCCGGTCTGTCTGGGCCTTCCCGGTGCTTTGCCGGTGGCAAATGAGCAGGCGATCTTATTCACAATAAAAACCGGACTGGCGCTCGGCTCGAATATTGGGCGTATTGCCAAGTTTGACCGCAAACATTACTTTTACCCTGATTTACCAAAAGGTTATCAGATCTCGCAGTATGATGAACCATTTTGTGTTGGGGGGCAGGTCGAGGTAACGAGTAACGAGGAACGAGGGACGAGTGGATTGAGCAACACAATTCGATTAAACCGTATCCATCTCGAGGAGGATGCCGGAAAATTAATTCATTCCGGCAACAAAAGTTTAGTTGATCTGAATCGTGCTGGAACGCCTTTGATGGAAATTGTGACCGAGCCGGATATTACTTCGCCCCAGATGGCTGGTGACTTTTTGCGAAAATTGCAAAAGATTGTGCGCGATCAGGTCCAGGTGTCTGAAGCGGATATGGAAAAAGGACACCTGCGTTGTGACGCGAATATTTCAATTCGGGAGGAACAAGGAACAAGGAACGAGGAACCAGCCATGTCCGAAATTGTCGAATTGAAAAATTTAAATTCATTTAAATTTGTCGAGAAAGCGCTCACAATAGAAGAAGCAAGATTAAAAAAAGAATATCCAAATTGGCCGGAAAAGCGCAAAAAAGTGACACGTGGTTATGATTCGGAAAAAAATACAACTTACGAGCAGCGGGTGAAAGAGGAGGCCTCGGACTATCGCTATTTTCCCGAGCCGGATTTACCCCCGATTGATACAACCCGATTTGACATAGAATCATTACGAAGTGAAATTAATCATTCGGAACAAGAAATTATCGCCGGATTAGTTTTCGACGGCGTGGCAGAATCTGACGCAAAAGTCCTTGTGGCCGATAATCTGAGGTTCGAATTTTATCAGAAAATCGCTTCGTCACTCAAAAATAATTATTCTGAAATTGCCAAAGTGATTGTTCACAAATATTTCCCTTTTGATATCGAGGTTTCGGACTTGAATTTCGCGCAAGAGTACGGCAAAGCGGTCGTCGGGTTAGCCAAGAATGAGCTGACCAAAAATACCTTCTCGCAAGTTTCTCAGCAAATTCACAGCGGAAATACTTACGATAAGATTATCTCTGAAGTCTTGGCCGAGGGGCTTTCAGAAGAAGATGTTTTTGAAATTATTGCCAAAATAATCGATAAAAATCAGGCGGAGGCCGAGCATTATCGCCTCGGCAAGGTGCAGTTATTCGGCTTCTTTATGGGGCTGGCAATGCGTGAGACTAAGGGCAGAGCCGATCCAAAGATATTAACCAGATTGTTAAAAGAAAAATTGGAAAACTAGATGATTAAGACTTATGCGTTTTAATATCATTGTGTCATCCCAAACTTGATTTGGGATCCAGATATTATTTGACTGGATTCCAGCCTTCGCTGGAATGACACCAAGCGTGTAAACCCTAATGATTACAAAACTGCAAATCATATACAAAAATTACAAAAAAAGGAATGTATGAAAGAGGATAAAGAAAACATCAAGAGGGAACTTTTGAAATCAATGCTGTCGCTCTCGACCGCCGGCTTCGGCTTGGTGGCGGCTTTGGCTTGGAACGAAACGATTCAAAGTTTGATTAAAGAGATTGTGCCGGTCGACAGCTCGGGGCTCTTGTCCAAGTTTATCTATGCCGCCATTGTGACATTGATAGCTGTTCTTATCACTTATTATCTTGGCAAATTGCTGGGTAAACTCGACAAAGAAAAGGAGCAGTAGAAAAGTTTTTGTTTTCGGTCTATAATAAGAGAGTCATTAAATCTGGAGGTATATGGACAGAGAAATATGGATTCAGGTCTTGCTGGCCGTTTCAATCGTAGCGGTTGGTTTTCTGATTGCGGTATTTTGGCGTTTGCTCGGAGTTCTGGCGGATGCCAAAAAAGTTTCAGCGATTGCGGCCAGACGAGTAGAACAGGCCGATGAGTTGATCGACAAAACCGAAAATGGCGTCAAGCATATCGCTGATACGATGAAGGGAATTTTATATTCGATGGATATTGTCAAAGCAATCAGAGAAAAATTTAATAGTAAAGAAAAGGAGTAAAATGGCGAATGAGAAAAAGAAGAGCGGTAGTGCGGTTCCATTTGTTGTGGGTGCTGCGATAGCTGGAGCGGCAGTCGGAGTGGCGGCCGGTGTTTTATTGGCGCCACAAAGTGGTGAGGAAACACGCAAGGAAATTGTGAACAAAGGCAAAGAGATCTTGGAAAAGGGCGAAACAAAAGGCAAAGAGATTTTGAAAAATGGCCAAGAACTGGCTCAAAAAGGCGAGGAAATGGCCAAAGGCAAAATCAAAGAAGTGGCAAAAACTGTTTCTGATAAAATGAGCGAAAAATAAAAGTAATGGATTACGGATTTTCCAAATTACCGATTACAAATATTTGTACATTTGTAATTAGGATCATTTGTAATCCGTTATGAAAATAAAAGGAGCTATCTTTTATGACGAAAATTGATTATTTGGATCAAGGCGATTCCGATAAATATCGGTCAAATAGAGGTCGCAAAGGGGCGCAACTTGTTTTTGTGATTCTGGCTGTTTTGTTGATTTTTATCGCCGGAGGAATAGGTGGCGTGGGCGGAGTTCTTTTGTTCTCAGCTCATAACGGCGCATTGGCCGAAAAGCTCGGTATTCACTGGAAAAATTTATCAATTCCGACCACTACAACTCAAAAAATTGTGGTTGAGGAGTCAAACGCCATTATTGACACAACCAAAAAAGTTTCCGATTCCGTTGTCTCAATTACGTTAAAAGGAACTCAAACTGATATGTTTGGGCAGGTTTACCAGACCTCGGGCGCAGGGACCGGATTTATCATTACTTCTGACGGGCTGATACTTACTAACAAGCATGTAGTCTCGGATACGACCGCGAAATACACTGTAGTGACGTTGGACGGGAAAACTTACGATGCGACTGTCCAATCGCTAGATCCGGTCAATGATTTGGCGGTAGTCAAAATCGATGCGCGTAATCTGCCGGTGGTCGAGCTGGGCGATTCTGATCAATTGCAGGTTGGTCAATGGGTGGTGGCAGTCGGTAATGCGCTCGGTCAATTTCAAAATACGGTTACCTCGGGTATTATTTCGGCCAAAGACCGAAAAATCGATGCCTCTGATTCATCGGGCGCAAGCTCTGAGACTTTGAGTGGTCTGCTTCAGACCGACGCGGCTATCAATTCCGGCAATTCGGGAGGGCCACTTGTTAACTTGGCCGGGCAGGTTGTCGGTATAAATACGGCGGTAGCATCGGGTGCGCAGGGAATCGGTTTTGCTATCCCGATAAATGCGGCCAAATCGGCGATTGACTCAATCAAAAAGACCGGTAAAATTATTCGCCCGTATATTGGAGTCCGTTATCTTGAGATCACGCCGACGATAGCTCAACAAAATAGTTTATCGGTTGATCATGGCGCCCTCGTTCAGCGCGGGACCAATTTGACTGATTTCGCTGTTGTGCCAGGCTCTCCGGCCGACAAAGCCGGAGTAGTCGAGAACGATATTATTCTCTCAATCGACGGCACAAATATTGACCAAAATCATACCTTGCTGAGTTTGGTCCAGACACATCAGGTTGGCGACGTCATTACCCTGCATGTTCTTTCCAAGGGCAAAGAAAAAGATGTCAAACTGACGCTGGAAGCCAGTAAATGATACGGATTACAAATCATCCGAATTTACAGATTTACAAATAGAACGGTAAAAAATCCCCTGTTAAACGACAGGGGATTTTTTTACTTTTGAATTATCAGATATCGGTCAAGACCGGCCAGGTCTTTTTTTAATTCTATTTCCCCGCTTTGAAATATTTTTTTCGAATAACTCAATAACTCCTTGGCGTTTCTCGGATCAACCTCCAGTAATAACAAACTAGTTTGTTGTAGGAAGGGAGAAACCTCGTCTAGAAAACGTTTAATGATGGCGGTGCCGTTTTCTTCTGCGAATATTGCGGTGGCAGGCTCAAAGGAAACACTATTTAATTTGTCATCTCGAGCGATCGAAGAGAGTCGAGAGATCTTACAATTACAAAAAGATTTCTCCGCCCCCGACCGGAGGGTCGGGGAGTCGAAATGACAATTCCTTAATTCTTCATCCTTTATTCTTAATTCTTGTTTTGGGACATAGGGTAGGTTGGCGATAATCAAATCAAACATTTTGTGAAGTTTTCGGTTGGAAAATAGGTCAGAATGGAAAAAATGCAAATTGTTATATTGTTCTATTGTTCCATTGTTGCCGAGCAAGCGACCGGCATTTTTTTTAGCGATGGAGAGAGCTTGTTTCGAAATATCGGATGCGAACATACCTAATTTCTTATTCTTTATTCCTAATTCCTCAATCGCTTTTGCGATTGAAATGGCGAGGCAACCGGAGCCGGTACCAAGGTCTAGAATCTGGAATCTAGAAGCTGAAAGCTTGGGATTATTCTTAATTCTAGATTCTAGCTTCAAGATTCTTCCAAGAGCGAGGGAAACGAGTTCTTCGCTCTCAGGGCGGGGGATGAGGACGTCAGGAGTTATGACAAAATCATACTTATAAAATTCTTTATGTCCGGTGATATAGGCGATCGGCTCGTTATTCATTCGCCTATTTATCTTTTTTTTAAAATTGAATAATTGTGCTCTCGTTAATTTAAGTTCTGGATGGGTGAGCAGGAAAATCTTGTCTTTTTTAAGAACTTCGCACAATAAAATAGTCGCGTCCAATTCTGCCGAATCGATGCCGGTCTTTTTGAGTTCAACAATTGCTTCTTGTCGCACTATCCCTAATTCCTTATTCATAATTCTTAATTCACTCATTTACAGCCGCGATTTTTCTGGTCTGGTCTTCGGTAATAAGGGCGGAAATAATCGGCTCAACATTGCCGGCCATGATATTTTCGATCGAATGCCATGACTGATTGATACGATGATCCGTAATGCGGTCTTGCGGGAAATTGTAAGTTCGGATTTTTTCAGAGCGGTCCCCTGTCCCAATCTGCGAGGCACGCATGTCGGTACGCTCTTGATGCTTTTTTTCTTCCAGATTAGCCAAAATACGCGAACGCAAGATGCTCATAGCTTTGTCTTTATTTTTGAGCTGGCTTCTTTCGTCCTGACACTGAACAACGGTATTGGTCGGCAGGTGAGTGATGCGGACGGCGGAATAGGTTGTATTGACCGATTGGCCGCCGGCTCCACCGGAACAGAAAGTGTCGATGCGCAAATCCTCCGTTTTTATTTCGAGGTCGGACTCCTCCGCTTCGGGCAAAACGGCCACCGTCACAGTTGAGGTGTGAACTCTCCCCTGTTTTTCTGTTTCGGGAACCCGTTGGACGCGATGAACGCCCGATTCGTATTTCATTTTGGAGTAAACTTTCTGGCCGGAAATTTCGAAAACAATATATTTGGCCCCGCCGATGCCCGAGGTTTGCGATTCGAGTAAGCTGACTTTCCAGTTTTGTGTCACGGCATATTGCGTATACATTTTGAATAGTTCCATCGCAAAAATTTCCGATTCATCACCGCCGGCAGCCGGTCTGATCTCAATAATTACATTTTTCTCATCATTTGGGTCTTGGGGCAAAAGAGCGACCTTGAGCTCGGCCTCGATTTTTTCTTGTTCATTTTTCAAATTTACCGTTTCTTCATCGGCCAATTCTTTTAGCTCCTCGTCGTCGCTGTCCAAAACTGCTTCATTTTCTTTGATGTTTTCCAGAATATCAAAATATTGTTTGATCAATCCGGCCAATTCTTCGATTTCATTTTTCTCGGCCGCAATTTTCTTTGTTTCAACTTGATTCGCCAAAATAGCCGGATCTTGCAGTTTGCCGTTTAGTTCGTTGAAACGCTCTAGTATATTTTGTAGCTTTTCGAGGTTCATAATGATTCCTAAT
>Ga0073936_10011681_pt1 | contig 10597 bp, 4 predicted proteins | sample AliMusrvi5mmetaG_FD_87041 | JGI IMG/M metagenome (GOLD analysis project Ga0073936, IMG submission 87041) | Freshwater lake bacterial and archeal communities from Alinen Mustajarvi, Finland, to study Microbial Dark Matter (Phase II) - Alinen... | ecosystem: Environmental > Aquatic > Freshwater >... | reverse complement strand
TACGAGATATTGCCGTGATAGAGGGTGGGTTGGCGGCCGGGGCGGAATTCGAGGGTTTTGGCGACGAGCGGATCGAGGAAGGCGCGGTTATGGGAGACGATGAGGACGCTGCCTGGATAGTCGATGAGGGCGCGCTGCAAGACGTCCTGCGATTGCATGTCCAGGTGATTGGTGGGCTCGTCGAGGATGAGGAAATTGGCGGGGGTGAGGAGCATGCAAACCAGGGCGACGCGGGAGCGTTCGCCACCGGAGAGGACGCCGACTTTTTTGAAGACATCGTCGCCGCGGAACAGGAAGCAGCCCAACAAACTCCGGGCGTGTGGCATACTCTCGCGCGAGGCTGCTTTTTCAACGGTCTCGAGAACGGTTAGATCGGGATTGAGTTCGTCGGAATGGTTCTGGGAGAAAAACGCCGGCGCAACCTTGTGGCCAAAACTGTGGCCCCCGGCGTCGGGTGCCTCCCGAGCGGTGATGATCCGACAGAAGGTGGATTTGCCAGCACCGTTCGGGCCGACAATGGCAATTTTTTCGCCTTTGTTAATTTCGAAGTCAAAGCCGCTGAACACATTGAGCGCTCCATAACTCTTGGCTACACCGTCGAGCTTCGCCACCAAATGCCCCGAGGACGGCGGTGCCGGAAACTTGAATTTTACCATCGCGTCGTCCTGCTCGGGTGCCGGGATGCGCTCGATTTTGGCCAGCAGCTTGATGCGCGATTGGACGAGGGTGGCCTTGTTAGCCGAGGCGCGGAAGCGGTCGATGAAGCGCTGGGATTCGGCGATTTCGCGTTGTTGGGACGTGTACTGTTTGAGGAGGATTTCGCGGCGCAGGACGGACTCGCGCTCGAAGAACGAGAAATTGCCGGCATATTCCTCGGCGCGGCCATGGTGGAAAGCGATCGTGCGGGTACAGAGCATATCCAGCAACGCCCGGTCATGCGAGATGAGCAGGATCGCCCCGGGGTAGTTCACCAAGTATTGCTCGACCCACAACTGGGTGTCGATATCGAGGTGGTTGGTCGGCTCGTCCAGCAACATCACCTCGGGCTCCTGAAGGAACAACCTGGCCATGGCGATGCGCATTTGCCAGCCGCCGGAAAATTCGGAGCAATCCCGGGTGAAGTCGCTTTTCTGGAAGCCTAACCCCTGGAGGACGGACTCGATGCGTGGTTTCATGCGTTCGGGGTTGGTGGCGTCGAGTTGGAGTTCCAGCTCGCCGATGTCCTCCAACATCTCGGCGTAGGGCGAGGAGCGCGGGTCGAGCTTCGTGAGTTCCCGCGATAATCGCTCAATCTTTGCACGCAAGGCGACCGCCTCGCCGAACGCCGACTCGGTTTCCACCCACAGTGAGCGACCGGTAACGTGGATGCCCTCCTGCGGCAGGTAGCCGATGCGGGTGCCCTTGGGCGCATGGATGGCCCCGGCGCTGGGCGGCAGCAGCCCGGCAATGCATTTCATGAGTGTGGATTTGCCTGCGCCGTTGTGTCCGGCAAAGGCAATGCGTTCGCGTGGTTGCACGGAAAACGCGAGGTCATTGAAAAGCACGCGGGCGCCAAATTCGACGCGGAGGGACTGGACTGAAATCATCGGGGGCGCAGGTTGCACACTCCAGCGCGAACGTCAATGCCGGAGATACGCCGGGGAGTGCGGTGGCTCGCCACCGCCTGGGAGGGGGCGGGCTTGCCCGCTGCGGTGCGGAGCTGAAGTTGTTTTTGAATATCTCCGAACTCAGTGTCCGACCTCAAGGTGCCAGCCGTGGGTCGCTTAGCTTTTCCGGCACGCTGCCCACTGCGAGTTTGGTGGCGGTGGCCGGCACGCCGCCGAGCGCTGGGCGGATGCTCATTTTAACAAATCCTTCGGTTGCTGGTTCGTTCAGAGCCAGACCGAGACGGTTAGCCGTGGGAAGGCCCGGATTATCGAGGCGGCGCACGTTCCAGTTGCCGCTTGCGGAAAACTCGGCGTCCACCTGCAACACCGCTCCGCCGCCGCCATCGATGAGGAAGCATGCCTTGCGCTCGCCGCCTTCTACCAGGTACCACTCTCCAAAGCCGACCAACGCTGTGGCAAACGCCGCGGGTTTTTCAAATCCGCAGCGGTCTTCGATGACCAGGCTCGCATTGCCTTCACGCTGATAGGTCCATTGCCGTTCGAGTTTGCGCAAGCCGGTTTGCGGATAGGCGGACGCCAGATCGATCACCAGTGTGTCGCTTGTGGCGCTGAAATCACTGCTGAGCACCCGACCGCGGCTCTTGGCCCCCTCGGCCTGCAAGGTGCCCGCCACCACCGGTACCCCATGACCGAAGGAACTCAAAACCGGCACGCGATAACGCTCGCTACTGAATGTCTCCGCCCGATAGACAGTCGTCCCCGGATCAGACAGAATCGCCTGGCCCTGCCACACCACCACGGTGCTGCCGACGTCGTTGTGGTTGTGATGCTCGGCATTGTGGCCACCTTTCCACGCAGCCGCCAGGCCGCCGGGGCGGGCCGGTCGCACCACGCACACACCGCTTTCGGCAAACCATGAGCGCAACGGCAACGGCAACGGCGCGAACGCCACTGCGTTGCCCGCCCGTGCATCTTGCCGAAGCGCCAGATCCAGTATTGTCTGATAGAGCGGGAGCGATTCCGCTAGAACCCCGGCCGCAGCTCCGCTAAACGCCTGCCGGTCGAGCAGCCAGCGGACTTGCTCGAGCAAGCGAGGCTCGGGGTGCGCAGTGAGCGCGCAATCGGCGAACGCCGGAAAGATCCCGGCCGAGATTTCCAATTGCGCCGGGGCGGTGGCGATGCGCCGCAGCTCCGGATCCTTGAAAAGGTCCACCTCGCCCCCGGTTTGGCATCGCAACATTTCTGCCAACACCGCAAAGTGACTGAAACCATAGTTCCAATAACCCACCCCTTCGCTGCAATAACCGTCCTTGGCGAAACCGGATAGATAGGTTTTCATGTTTTTGACCGCCCACTCGACGGCCTTGGTGCGGGTAGCCCGCTCCGGCACACTGGTTAGGATAGCACCCAGCGCCCCGGCCGTACACACAGCGTTCCAATTATTATCGGCGTTTGCCCACCAATGGCCGTCCACCACCGCCTTGGGTGCCGTGCCGTTGATGGTCTCTAACACCGGGCCGATGAGCCGCCGCGAGACGTTTTTGCGCATCAGTGCCAAGGTGGGCGCGGGCAAGCACCCGTCCAAGAGCCAGGCCGCCAACGCCATCTGATGGCCGTTCATCGCCACCGCCAAATCCACATTCGGGCTGCCGCCCTTGAATACCTGTGCGTCGTGATCGTGGGCTGGCAGCAGCCACGACGGATCGGCGCACAGGCTTTTAACGGTCTCATCGATAGCGGCCACAAACCGGCCTTGGTGTTCGAGGCATTCGCCGAGCACCAGGCGCTTGAAGCGGTCCCAGCGGCGCGAGTGCTGCGCCTGATAGCGCGAGCGATCGCCGTTGGTGAAGTAATCGAGATAGCGCTCGGCATCAAACGGCGGCATCGGTGACTTGAGCCAGGTTTCCGCCTGTTTGATGGCGGTGGTCGCCTCTGGAGCCTTTGCCAACGGACCCCACCAGGTGCGGGCCGCGGCGGGCCGACCGATGCCGCATGGGTGTTCCGGCAGTCGCCCGGCGATGCCCGGGACAGCCATCGCTGCCCCGGCTGCTAGCCACGCCACACCACACACTGGAAGCCAATTTTTCATACCATGCAGTACGCCTGCGGCCATGGCAGGCTTTCATGCAATGGTCTGACCGATTTCTTGCTAGGTATCGTAGCGTTTGACCGGGTTGACCGGGTTGACCGGGTTCACCAGGTTGACCAATGCACCGTCGAGTGAGGGAAACTGAAATGCCAAGCCATCCGCCACCAGTGCGTCTGGCAGGGCCCGCTGGCTGTCTAGCAAAGCTGAGCTAAACCCACCGAGGGCGAGTTTGAGCGCCCACCCGGGCACTGGCAACAGGGCCGACCGATGCAACGCAGCCGCCAACAGGCGAGTGAACTCGGCATTGCGCTCCGGGCATGGCGCAGTGGCATTGACCGCGCCATGCAAGGTATCGGACACCACCGCATGCACGATGGCCGCGCGCAAGTCGTCCAGATGAATCCACGCCAGCCATTGTCGGCCCGAACCCAGACGCCCGCCAAGCCCCATGCTGAATATCCGCCGCATCCGTTCGTATGCCAGCCCGCCACGCCCTAACACCACACCCAGCCGCAGCCGCACCACCCGCACACCGAGCGCCTCGGCTTCCACTGCGGCTGCCTCCCACTCGCGGCACAGGTCCGCCAGATAGCCCGTCCCCGCTGCCGAAGATTCAGTGAGAACCGCCTCCCCAGCGTCGCCGTAATAGCCTACCGCCGAGGCATTCACCAACACCGTCGGCCGCGCCCCGGTCGGTAATCGGGCGATAGCGGCCACCACGCTGCGGGTCAGTCCGACCCGGCTAGCGTGCATGCGGCGGCGCGCCTCGGGTGTCCAGCGTTGGGAGACCGACTCGCCAGCCAGATTGATCACCGCGCGATGCCCGGAAAAATCGAGGTTGGCTGGTGTCTGCCAGCGGTCGATACCGGGGATGGCTGCGGAGCCGGAGCGGGTCACGCCAGTGATTGATAGGCCGCTTGCGCCGAGCAAGGCAGGCAATCCGCGCCCCACAAACCCGCTCACTCCTAGGATTGCAACGCGTTTGGGATGATCCATCCCCCACCTTCCGTCAAAACCCATCCCCGCGCAAGCCCCGTCAGCCCCGTCAGCCGGGTAAGCATCTGCATCGGCGACTACCATATTGTCAGAGGCGGCGGGCGTTCGGCTGAGCTCGCCGAACGCCCGGCACCTCATTTCAAACAATACAAAGTGTTAAGTCAAAAGTATCTGGCGAGGCTGCGACCGCCTCAGACACAAGAAAAGAAATTTGACCTAACAACACAATCATTGGCTTTCCAAGGACTCTGGGAGCCAGCTCCTTTGCCGCAGGTACTTATTTTTCCGGCACGCGATACATTTTTTTACTTTGTGATCGCTAGAGTGAGGCTATCACTGCAAACTCAACCCGCTATGACTCATAAAAATTTCAGTGTCTTCTCGTCTTTCCCGAAAATTGGCATACGTCCCGCCATTGATGGTCGCTACGGCGGGGTGCGTGAATCGCTCGAAGACCAGACGATGGCCATGGCACGCAGCGCCGCCGATCTCATCTCAGCCTCGCTGCGCTACCCGGATGGCTCGCCGGTGGTGTGTGTGATTGCCGATACCTGCATTGGCGGCCTGCCGGAAGCCAGCGCCTGCGCGGAAAAATTTGCTCGTGAGAACGTCGGCGTCTCACTAACTGTGACGCCGTGTTGGTGTTATGGTTCGGAGACGATGGACATGGATCCGCTGTTGCCCAAGGCGATCTGGGGCTTCAATGGCACCGAGCGACCGGGCGCGGTTTATTTGGCTGCGGTGCTCGCCGGCCACACTCAGAAGGGGTTGCCGGCCTTCGGTATCTACGGCCGCGACGTGCAACCCGCCGGCGATCCAACCATTCCCGCCGACGTCCGCCACAAACTCCTCAGCTTCGCCCAATGCGGCCTCGCCGTCGCCCTGATGCGCGGCAAGGCGTATCTATCCATGGGCGGCACTTCGATGGGCATCGCAGGCTCGATGGTGGATTTCGCACTGTGGGAAAAGTATTTTGGCATGCGCGTGGAAGATATTGATCTAACTGAGTTCGTGGGCCGCATCAACAAAAGCCAGTTCGATCCTGACGAGTATCAACGCGCCCGTGCCTGGGTTGCAGCCAATTGCCCGGAAGGTGCCGATTACAATGGCGAGGCGGGCACCCGTAGCCGCGAGCAGCTCGACGCCGAATGGGAGACGAACGTCAAGATGGCCCTCATCGCCCGCGACCTGATGGTGGGCAACCCACAGCTCGCCGCCGCCGGCCTCCACGAACAGGCCCGCGGCCGCAATGCCATTGCCGCCGGTTTCCAAGGCCAGCGCCAATGGACGGATCACTTTCCTAACGGCGATTTCCTCGAAGCCATGCTGTCCTCGTCTTTCGATTGGAATGGCAAGCGCGCACCCTACATCGTGGCCACCGAAAATGACGCGCTCAACGGCGCTGGTATGTTGTTCGGCTGGCTTCTTACTAACACGGCACAGATTTTTGCGGATTTGCGTACCTACTGGAGCCTCGATGCCATCGAGCAAGCGTCCGGCCAGCAGCTCCGCGACCCGTTGGTTGGCGACGGCATCCTCCACCTCATCAACTCGGGTGCCGCCGCCCTCGATGGCACCGGCCAATGCACCGATGCGCAGGGCCAGCCGGTGATGAAGCCACACTGGGCCATCACCGACGAGGAAGTCGCCCAACGCCTCGCCGCCACAACTTGGCATCCATCCATTTCCGTATACTTCCCCGGCGGCGGCATGAGCACCCGCTACCGCACCCGCGGCGGCATGCCTGCCACCATGCTGCGCCTCAACCTCGTCGATGGCCTCGGGCCCGTCCTGCAACTCGCCGAAGGTTACACCATCGAATTGCCCGACGCCATTCACGATGCCCTCGACCAACGCACGAACCCGACCTGGCCGACGACCTGGTTTGCTCCCATTCTCAATGGCAGCGGCCCGTTCCGCAGCGCCTACGATGTGATGAACCATTGGGGAGCCAACCATTGCGTGATGACCTGCGGGCACGTCGGCCACCTCTACATCACCCTCGCCGCTATGTTGCGTATCCCGGTGTACATGCACAACGTGGACGAAGCCCGCATCTTCCGCCCCAGCGCTTGGAATGCTTTCGGCACCGCCAGTCTTGAAGCCGCTGACTTTCGCGCCTGCCAAACCTACGGACCGCTCTACGGCAGAAGATAACAAGACTAGGTCTGGACTGCTCCCAGACGTCTCTATCCTCGCCTCCCCAACGCTAACACCCATACATGAACCCCAAAGCACTTCTAATCGCCAGCGGCTTGTTCGCCGGTTTTACGCCTCATGGTTTCGCCCAGTATCCGGGTTGGCAGCATGAGGGGCCGCTCTATCTGATCACCACACCGGATGGAGCAAACCTGCCGGCAAGTGCATCGGAAGAGAACTTCCCGGTCTTGATTCGCTTGAACCAACGGACCTTTAACTTCGCCCAGGCCAAGCCCGATGGCGGAGACATCCGCTTCTCCTCTGCGGGCAAACCGCTGGCCTATCAGATTGAGGAATGGGACCCGGCCACTGGCAACGCAAGCCTGTGGGTACGCATCCCTCTCATCAAGGGCAACGCGCGCCAGGCCATCAAACTGCACTGGGGCAAGCCCGATGCGGCGAGCGAATCCAACGGCAAGGCGGTGTTCAATGAGTCCAACGGATTTGTCAGCGTCATGCACCTCAATGATCCCAAGCAGCCCACGGATGAGGTCGGCACGCTCACGCCCACCAATCTGGGTGCAACCTCGTGCCCCGGCATGATCGGCAAAGCGCTGAATTTCGTCTATGGCCGGCCCGGGGTCATTGGTGGCGAGGCCATCACCAACTACCCGAGCGGCAACAGTCCATCATCCACCGAACTTTGGTTCAAGGACAACAAACTGCCCGGCCCCTGGGGCAGCCGGTTTGTCTGCTGGGGTAACGAAGGCAGCGGCAGCAAATTGCTCATCGGCATCCTTAGCCCGTTGCATATCAGTTGCGGCGTCGAATGCCCAGGCCCGGTGGCCTTGCACCAATGGATTCATGTGGTCCATACCTACGCGACGGATGGTACCCAGAAGGCATATATCAATGGCCAACTGGCCGCCACGAACAAAGCCGTCATGGATTTCAAAAACCCCTGCCGCATGTTTATCGGCAATTGGTATCGCAACTGGGAGTCCGATTGTGATGTGGATGAGGTGCGTATCTCGAAAGTGACCCGCTCGGCCGACTGGATCCAATTATGCTATCAAAACCAGAGCCCGTTGCAGACCCTCGTCGGCACCCTGCCGCAACCGGGCAATGAGTTTTCCGTCTCGGCTGCTGTGCTCAAGGTGGATGAAGGGAAATGCGCGAATGTCTCGGCCAAGGCTGGGGGCGCTCAAAAAATCTATTGGATTATCAAGCGCGATGCCACCGAGACCGTGGTGGCGGTGGATCAGAATACCTACACCATCGACGCCGGGCGCGTGGAGGCCGATACTTCCTATATCTTGCGCTTCAAGGCGGTGTATGCCGAAGGAGCCAAGACCAAGGATATTCCGGTGACAATCAAGGAAGCCATACCTGAGCCGGCTTTCACCCTGAAAGCCCCGGCACAGTGGAACGGCCGCGATGCCATCGAGGTGGTTCCCCAAATCAGTAATCTCGCCGCCATGCAAGCTAAAGGCTCGGGCGAATTGCATTATACTTGGTCGGTCTCAGGCGGTGCCGTGATCAAGCAAATTGCGCCAGATAGATTACTCCTCAAACGCTCGCAATTCAGCGGTCTGCTCACCGTCAAAGCGGTGATCGACAACGGTGGAGCCTCTCGCGAGGCGAGCACCTCGCTGCAAGTCAGCGAACCCAAGAGTGATCCGTGGATTCAACGGACACCCGAGAAGGACGAGCAGCCCGAGGAGGGTCAGTTTTATGCCAGGGATGACAAGAACGAAGGCACGCTCTATTACAACGGCACACTTGAGCAAGCAGCCGCATCGGTGTTTCTGAAACTTTATGCAGATGACAAACTGGTGAAGACCGAAACCACAAAGCCCACACCGGAAAATTCCTATGCCTTCACGATCAAACTCAAACCGGGCCTCATCAAATACAAAGTCGAGTTCGGCACCAAAGCGGGCACTACCGAAAGTGTGGCTCGCACCGTCACCAACTTGGTCTGTGGTGATGCATTTCTGATAGACGGACAGTCCAACGCGCTCGCCACCGATACAGGTGAGAAGTCCCCACCTGAGACCAGCGAGTGGATCCGCAGTTATGGCAGACCGGAAGGCGATCCGAAAGGCCCACACAAAAACCTCTGGTGCCTCCCGGTCTGGAAAGCCGGAAATGGCGAAAAAGCCGAACTCGGCTACTGGGGCATGGAACTCGCCAAACGCCTCGTGGCCAGCAACAAAATACCCGTCTTCATCGTCAATGGGGCGGCTGGCGGTACCCGTATCGACCAACACCAGCGCAACGAAGCAAAACCCGCCGACTGGGAAACGATCTACGGACGCATGTTGTGGCGGGTGCAGCAAGCCCGCCTAACCCATGGCATCCGTGGCATCCTGTGGCACCAAGGTGAGAACAACCAGGGAATGGCAGGACCCACCGGTGATTTCGATTGGAAGGCCTATCAGCAATACTTTGTGGACATGTCGGCGGCCTGGAAGCAGGATTTCCCCAACATCCGCCACTATTATGTCTTCCAGATTTGGCCGGGTGCTTGTTCCATGGGCGATGGCAATATGATTCGTGAGATGCAGCGCACGCTGATGCGGCTGTATTCAAATCTGGACACCATGCCTACGCTGGGCATCAAGCCGCCCGGCACATGTCACTATCCGTTAGCCGGCTGGGCGGAATTCGCCACCCTGATGCAACCCCTTATCGAACGGGATACGTACGGCAAAAAGGTCGCCGAATCCATCACCGCTCCCAACCTCAGAAAAGCCAGTTATGCCAACGCTGCCAAAGATGCAATCACTCTGGAGTTCGACCAACCGGTGATCTGGCTGGATGCGCTCGCCAGCCAGTTCTGTCTGGATGGGGAGAGGGACAAGGTCGCCTCGGGTGCCGTCAAAGGCAACGTGGTTACGCTCAAGCTTAAAGCCCCCACCGCCGCAACGAAGATCACCTATCCAGGTCCTAACTGGAACCAGAACGACCTGATCTTCGGTACCAATGGCATTACTGCCCTTACATTCTGCAACGTGCCGCTGGAGAAATAATGTCGCAGCTCAGGAAACGCACATGACGTTTACTGAGTTTTAACTCATTCATCGTCCGTTGTTCGGTTTAACCTTCCGGGGCCAAGTTCCTCGGGAGGTTAATGGCTGATAGAACTCGACCGCTGAGTTGCTGGGGGTCAATTGCCGGGACGCTTGGGCTCGTCAAATGGGTTGACGGTGGTGCCTACGGTTTCGCTGGGCGCGGCGGTTTCGTCGGTGATGATATCGTCGAGCAGGCGCTTGATGCCGGCCTCGGCCATTTCGCTGCGCGGATAGATGTTGCGGGCTTTCAGGTACCAAGCGAGGGCGGTGCCGGTTTGCTTGGGAGTACGGCTCTCGAACTGGTGGGCGCGGTCCAGAGCTCTGGTAAAATCGGCGACCTTGGAAGAAAGCAATTCGATTTCGCGGCCGAGTTTCGGGTCATCGGGGAATTGTTCGCGCAATTGGGCGAGTTGCTCCCAGGCGGTGTAGTTTTGGCCGACCTTGCCAAACTCGGCAGCCTTGCCGAGGGCTGCCTCGATCTTGGTTAGATTAGTGATAATTTGCTTGAAGGCGTCCTCGCGTTTGGCATCGCCCTGGATGACCGGTGCGAATTCGTACTGGCGTTTGGCGATTTCGCGGAAGTTGCGTTCGCTCAGCAAGCGGTCGAAGTCGTTGCGGGCGCTGAGCAGCGGGGCGGCATCGGTGATGAGCTTGCGGAATTCTTCGAGTTTGGGATTGGTGGGCCAGAT
>Ga0073936_10011680_pt1 | contig 10599 bp, 15 predicted proteins | sample AliMusrvi5mmetaG_FD_87041 | JGI IMG/M metagenome (GOLD analysis project Ga0073936, IMG submission 87041) | Freshwater lake bacterial and archeal communities from Alinen Mustajarvi, Finland, to study Microbial Dark Matter (Phase II) - Alinen... | ecosystem: Environmental > Aquatic > Freshwater >... | reverse complement strand
CAATCAAATAAGGCAGTATTCTGCTTAACAGAATAAAAAATATCACATAATTAAAACCAATATATAAAAAATGGCATTAGGAAAAAGTATCAGAATTTACCTGAAAGATGGTAATGTAACAGGAATAAAATTTGGGGAAGTTGTAAACCAGACTATTCAGTCGATTTCGTGTCCTAGAAGCAGGGTTAATGAACTTTCAACCGAACAGCAAGCAAAGCGACCCGGCATTTATTTTCTATTTGGTTTTGATGAACAGACCAATGAGCCCAAAGCATATATCGGTGAAGCCGAAAATGTTTTTGATCGTTTGCAGAGCCATATTGCCAATAAAGAGTTCTGGAATGAAGTGATCTTATTTGTCAGCAAAGACGAGAATCTCACTAAATCTCACGTTAAATATTTAGAAAGCAAAGTGATTCAGAATGCCTTTAAGGCCAAACGATATAACCTGGATAATTCCGTTCAATCACAACTTTCGTCACTTCCACCGGCTGACAGAGATGCGATGGAGGAGTTTTTCATTTATGTGAAACTTTTATTGGGTGTTTTGGGGCATAAACTTTTGGAAGAGTTGGTTGGTTTTGTGCAGGTGCCTAAAACACTTGAAATTAAGTTCACAGATACTCAGTCTGAGAATAATTCCGGAATATCTGAAAATGATAATTCCGGAATTGAAGAATTATTCTTAAGTATTGGAGGAATAAATGCTTCAGCCTATAATACAGATGAAGGGATTGTAGTTAAAGCAGGTTCACAGGCGACCAATAATCCGGCTCCAGGGTTACAGCCAGGATACAAAGCCCTCAGAGAGAAATTAATAAGTAGTGAAACTTTAAAATTAGAAGGTAACAGGTATATTTTCCAAACTGATTACCTGTTTAACACTGCTTCCCCTGCAGCAGCCATAGTTGTTGGGTACTCTATAAATGGGAGGGATCACTGGAAGGATAAAAAAGGGCGATCTTTAAAGACAATCGAAACTGAGAGTTTGAATTGACGTCAAAATTAAATGGAATTATTCACCTGGAATTGTAATACGGCTTTTCGTAAGTAAGCAGATTTTATTCTGGCCGAACAACCGGATATCCTGATTGTGCCCGAATGTGAAAATAAGGAGCGTCTTGAATTCGGACTTTTTACCGGGCAACCCACCGATAGTTTTTGGTATGGCGATCTTCCAACAATAGGTATTGGTATTTTTACCTATGGCGATTTCAGAATCAAATTGCTCGACATCCATAATCCGGATTTTAAATATGTTATACCGCTCTTAATATATAATGATAAAATTAGTTTTGCGGTTTGTGCAGTCTGGTCCCAAAAACCTGTCAATAGTGATAACTATCCTGAACAGCGATCATAATCCATTAATGGTAACCATCAATCTCAGTTCCAATTTACTGGGCTCCAATTTGGGATAATACTTTTTTTAAAAATTTCCCCCTTTTTCATTAATTTTTTGTACCTTGGATAACGTTTATCCCTTTTAAGTGTCACTGCAGTTATTGATTAAATCATACAAAAATCAATCTATAAGTTTATTTCATGAGAATCGTTAGTATCTTTGCGGGAGATTATTTTCATTTCATTATAATGACGAAGCAGAAAATGAACTGAAAAGATTACTTAATCTTTGGAATGATCCTGAATACTTGCATAATTTCATATATAGGCATAAACATGATATTGCAGGGCATAGTGTTGAGACAATTGTACAACAAATTCTTGATAATATTGAAGAGATTGAACAGAGGCTTTACGAGTTTGCAACAGGTGAGTTTGGGAAATTAGACGAATTCTTCAAACCACTCGATAATTTGGAATACCAATTTAAGGTTTTATCGCGGCAAAAAGGACGAAAAAATTATCTGAGAATTTATGCTATTAAGATTGATGAGAATTGTTTTGTGATCACCGGTGGAGCCATTAAATTCACCCATTTAATGGAGGAACGCGAACACACCATCAAGGAGCTGAAAAAGCTGGATCGATGCAAGCAATTTCTGAAAGAGCACGGTGTATTTGACAATGATTCCTTTTATGGATTTTTATACGAACAATAATGAATAATAAAGAAAAGTTTCTGAATTTGGTTTCTGAAACCGACAATTCGGTCCTGGAACAAATTAAGTGGAGAAGAGACAACCGGCTATGGATAAAACGTTCTCAGGCTATTGCATTAATGGTTTTGAGCATTCTAAAAGAGAGGGGAATGAGTCAGAAAGAATTAGCTTCTAAAATGGGAATCTCTCCTCAGCAAGTCAATAAATGGCTCAAAGGAAATGAAAACTTCACTTTTGAAACTATCAGTAAAATTGAGGAAGCCCTTCAAACGGAATTAATCTTTATTGTTGATCCGCATATCGATTTTTCAAGGATAATTGAATCTTATCAGTTTTTGAAGTCGCCGCAACTACAATCTTCTGATTATAAGAAGTTAGTTTGTACAGGAAGTAAAATGTATGGGTTCAACCAGGAAAAGCCTGAGTTTTTTGATCATTTTTAAATTATGGAAGAATCTAAAGTAGGATTTAAACTAAGGAAAATTGTAACCAATCAATTTGCCACAATCGAAATGGATTGCATGGATGATGACGCCATTAATTTCGGTGCCGAAATTAATTTTGGTATCGATGACAGAAAAAAAATGTTGGCTTGTTTCACCCAATTTCAATTTATATACCAAAGTTTACCTTTTATTATTCTTCATGTATCGTGTGAATTCGAAATTACCGAAACATCCTGGAACAGTTTTATCGATGATCCAAACCATAAAATACATTTTCCGGTTGCTCTGCTTCAACATCTTGCAATAATTACCATTGGTTCAGCCCGCGGTATACTTCACGCAAAAACTGAGAATTCAAATTTTAACAAATATTTTTTGCCCGCTATAAATGTGAAGGATTTTGTCGAAGATGGGATTTCATTCAGTGTAGGTGATGAAAAATAGACCAAAACGATTAAAGTAATCCTTAAATTATTCTGTTAATGATTATCGCCCCAAGAATTCAATTTCTTTCGGGATTTTGAGTTCACTACGACTTTTAGAATGTATTTGTCTATTAATATCGTTGCAAACGATCAACTGTTACCCCTCCCTGATGAATCGGGGCTGGCCGTTTCAAACTGCCAGCCCCGACCTTCGGGGAGGAGGAGGTGTTAATTCCTTCTTTGCCTTTAATTTAATGCCGCCGGAGTCTCCTTAATAGCCCCCTTCCCGCGCCCAGTGTAATTTACAATGGCCCTTGCATTTTTATAGGAATTGAAAAAATCGGGATTGCTCTCCTGAAATAACAGCATCAAAACATCAATCTCATCTCTGAGTAACTTTTCCTGTGCGGAAAAAGTATTTTCGATATTGTCGGTAGAGGTTTTCGAAAGAGAGGTGGCCACCCTTTTTTTCGGAATTGCCAATGCAAACTCAATAAGTAATTGTTCCATCCCCTTTAATTCAGCGTCACCGATAAAATAACGAACCATCTCGTCTTTATGTGATACTGCCATTCCATACAGTAGCATTCCAATGTCATACATCACCGAATCAGCCACCCTTAACAGATTCGAAGGGGTGTAATCAGCCTTAGCTTTAATTTCCTCATCATTCACCAATGCGGCATAACCTTTCAAAGCAGCCGAAAACTTCGTGATACTCTGTACGAGCATCCCGCGCTTGACTTTTTTGTGCACAGTCAAGCCTGTAGTTTTAGCCTCCTGAATCTGTCTGTTCTGATTAATAGTTGCCAATCCTGTTTCAAATCGTTCCTTGGCTGTTGCAAGATCGTTTAGTGAACTCACCAGTGCAGAATTTTCGTCGAGCACTGTAACAACAGATCCAAACATTCTCCATTTGTTCAATTGCCGTTTATTCATACTGACAAAATTTATTGGTTAATAATATGCACTAATTCAGCGCGTTATTTTTACTTTATAAGTTACGACAAAAAATTTTAAAAAAAGAGATTATTTTTCATGCTTTTGAGGTGTCCTTAAACAATCGTAACACTCAATTAATCAAATACAAATCCGTCGTAAACGGTTAACGACGGATAAAGCGTCAGTTAAAACCTTCGTGTTTTTAAAAGCAGCCGCTTTTTTACACATCAAAATAGCTTTATTTAAGGCGTATCAGACGCTGTTATATTCCCGGAAAAGAACTACTTATCACCAGCTTACCAATGAAAAATGTAAATCTGTTTTTCACAATCGTCACACGATTATGTACTTGTGTCAGCACACAATGTAACGTTGTCAGCGTACAATGTAAAGGTGTCTGAGCACAATGTAAAGGTCTCAGCAGGCATTGTAAGATTGTAAACTGACATTGTTACAGTATGAGCAACTATTGTATGATTGTAAACTGACATTGTTACTGTGTCAGTGGGCATTGTAACACTGTCAGCAGCCAATGTAACGCTGTCAGCGGGCAATGTTAGTCCGAGGTAATATTAGTCCGAGCCCGATAGTCCGAGCCATATTAATCCTGATTTTGCCTGCAGTAATAAGCTGGTGATAGTATTCTAAGCGCGGTTGAAAACCGCGGGACCCGGGTCAGGCGAATTGCATTCGCCTAATGCAAAAATCTTTTCAGATTACAATTGAACTACGACGTCTCCTGTCTGAGTCAGTTCCTACTTTTGACTCCTGAACAAAGAACAAGTTTATGGAGTCAGAAATACCCTTACTTAAAAATTACTATGGAGGCAGACGAATGTCTTTTGAATCAAACCGACCTTCAGCGGATATCCCATTGTCAAATATATTTATCGACAGAACAAGATCGTATCTCAATGAGAAACATTTGTTTGTCGCCAGATTCAATCAGATCCCAAATTTTATCAATGAGATCAGAATTAATTGCAAAAAGGCGAATGTCTGGTTTGCAAACAATTATCAGCGGGAAATAAAAGACTCGCATTATGCAAGGATTTATTATGGAGAAAAACAAAGCGCCCAAATCGACGACATCTTCTATTTTTTGTACGATGATCTGATCGTCTACTTCGATACGCAGAGTTCTATGGTCCGGTTTCTTTACCGGAATACCGATATTCTTAAGGTTGAGGCAATAATCCTGGAGATCAAAAAATTTAAGGAACGGAAAACCACGAAGAGTTCCGAGATATCACTATTGGTTAGTACCCGGTCCGGCATTGAGTCCAAAGTGATGAAAATCACTAAACCCAAACTGAGCATTGCCGACAATTACAATGATGACTTTAAACAAATCCATCACACAATTCTGAAACGGCTTTCAAAGAAGAACGATAAAGGTTTGGTTTTGCTTCATGGGAAACCCGGAACAGGCAAGACTTCCTATATTCGTTTTCTGATTTCATCGGTTAAAAAGAGTGTGATTTTTTTGCCTCCAAATATGGCTAATGCAATCACGAATCCTGATCTTATTTCAATTCTGATCGATAATCCCAACTCAATTTTTGTAATTGAGGATGCTGAAAATATCGTTGTTGACCGGGAGAAAAATGGAAATTCACCTGTCTCAGCTTTACTAAATATTTCGGATGGTCTGCTTTCTGACTGTTTAAATATCCAGGTAATTTGTTCCTTCAACACGGATATCTCAAAAATTGATAACGCATTAATGCGAAAAGGTAGATTGATTGCCAAATATGAATTTAAAGAGCTTGATGTGTCCAAGGCACAAGCGCTCTCAATGAAGTTGGGCTTCACAACAGAGCTTAATTCTTCAATGACGCTAACTGCCATTTACAACCAGGAGGAGAAAGATTTTCAACAGAATAAAGGTGTTAATTCAATTGGATTTAAAGCATAATTAATAAGAAATTAATCCATGGAAATTACCTTTATTTCAGATACACACGGTTTGCACGACCGGATAAAATTGAATCCAGGTACTGTTCTGGTTCATGCCGGAGATATTACTGAATATGGGACAGAAGAAGAAGGTGTCGAATTTCTGGGTTGGTTCTCAAAGCAACCTTTTACCTACAAGATTTTTATTGGAGGAAATCATGATCTGTTTCTGGAGGCATTAACGCTTCGAAAGATGAAGCAATTAATTCTTGCCAATATCATTTATCTTCAAAATAACGGGACTGAACTAGAAGGTATAAAATTTTGGGGATCGCCGGTTACGCCTTACTTTTTAGGTATGGCTTTTAATGCACGGGCAGGGAAGGAGATCCGAAAAGTCTGGAGTAAAATACCGCTTGATACTGATATATTGATTACCCATGGACCACCTAAAGGAATTCTGGATGGGGGTTTAGGATGTGAAGATTTGCTTCTTCAAATCGAACGGGTGAAACCAAAGATCCATTGTTTTGGTCATGTGCATGGGCAAAGTGGTTCCACAATTGTAAACGGGACAAAGTATATCAATGCGGCAGTGGTGAACACTCGTGATCAGATACGGAATCCGGATTATAAGATTGTCGGGTTGTACTTGTCTGTAAATTATAATCCAGCTTAACCGGGGGATTTTTTACTTATATGATTTTGCTTTTACCGGATTATCAGGGTATCTTTACATTGTAAAATAGATTGATTTATCGGAAGATTTAATTAAGATAATGCAATGGTTTCAATAACAATAGAGCTTAAGGGGGAAGATGCTTTAAAGGCCTTAGAGGATTTGGAAGAAAAGGATTTGATCCGGATTGTTAAGGAGCCGGATCAAAATTTGTATACACTTCCCGGAGAACCAATGAGCGATGAAGATTTCAGAAATTGGATTGAATTTGCTGAAAACACCCCTTCTTTAACCTTAAATGAGGCGAAACAACGATGGGCAGATCAAAAGAAAAAATTGCAAAAACTCATTCCTTAAGGCTAACAGAGCATGCTTATCAGAATATCAGCCAAATAACAGGTTATATTGCCTTTGTAAAGCATGAACCTTTTAACGCTATTCGTGTAGGAGAAGCAATATTTAAGGCAATTGACCAAATTGCAAAGAATCCGATGGCATTTCCCGAATGTCAGGAATTACCCACCAAAAACAAGATCTACCGCAAAGCTATTTGCCTGAATTGGTTAATCATATTTAAGGTAAGATCAACCGAGATTATAATCCTTGGAATTATCCACCAACACCGAAAACCATCCCGAATAAGAGGTGTTGGCAAGTTAAAATAGCTCCGTAAATCCCCAAAAAAATCAGATAATTTCTAACTAAGACACCCCTTGTCTTATCCGGCTCCTATTTTTGATGCCATAACTAATTAAAGAGTAAGGTATGCTTGAAAATTGGAAAGAATATCACGATGAAATTGAAAAGATTGCCAGTAACTCTTTTCTTGAATTGTATTCATGTGAAAACGAAGAGATCATTACAACAACCCGCGAAAATCTGTTGAAGTACTGCCATTTAGATACATTGGCCATGGTTAAGGTATTTGAGGTATTGCAAAAGGTTTAAATTTTATACGAAGGCCTTCCCGACTTTTTCCGGAACTCGTTATATCAGTCCGAGCCCGACTTGTTCAAGTCATGTAGAAGTCGGACCCGGACTATCTGAATACAAAATCCAGCATCACTTTTTCCCCCCTGATCTCTTAAATCCTGGATTCAATATTGGCAATTTGCATCTTTATTCTCCCTGATTCTTGTACGATTCTTCCGGGTCAGCCACTTTATTGAGTGGTGGCTTTCCATGGGAAGGAATCTCTTTATTCTAAGTTAAATTGATTTCTTCCAGTGATTTAAGTATAACCACCGGTGCTTTCCCCATTGCCAGCGAAAGTTCGATAAGCTTTTTTAGGGTGTAGTTAAATTCCCCTTTCATAATTTGAGAAACGTAGCCCTTGGAAACGCCAAGCTGAACGGCCAGCTGGGATTGGGTCATATTGTTAACTTTCAGATATTCGGTTACCTGTCGAAAAATCTCATTCTGAATGGTTTCCAGCCAATACTCAGGGCGGTTCACTAATTCTTCAGGTTGTAACATAATACTAAATCTTTATTGATTGAAATATTCCCTCTTAATCCGGCGAAAATGGTTTATATCTTTATGCTGTGTCGTCTTTTTGCCTCCGCAGACAATAATCCTTCCGGTCTTCTCTTCATGGAATAGGTAAACCCGCAAATGACGGGTTTTAATCTCATATTCCTTTACCAATTCTCCCTTTGGTGTAATATTCCTGAATTTTTCTTTTGGCAATAATTTCCCCTCAGCGATTTCCTGCAACCTGGCTTGTATCGTCACCAATTCCGAGGCATAGGAGACCTCTTTCGCTATTTTTTGCTCAAACTCATCAAATTCACAGTGGTTATTCACTATTAACTTGAAGATTTTTAGTCGATCAGTAATTTCACTTATATTTTCCAGTACAAATTTAAGCATAAAAGTTTAGTTGTAACTATACTAGGCGATTTTTTTGCATTATTTTAACTAGTCAAAAGTGACATAAGAATGAATATAATTATTTGGCAAATCCTGGATTCAATATTGGCAATTGGCATTGGAGTAAATTTTTGTTACCAATTATAAAGTTACGAAAAAAATCCTGTGAATTCTTCTGTTTCTTTTCATATAGAGGTGCACCCGGACATCCCCTGACCGACTCAGCCTCTACTTTTACGACAGTAAGAAAATAATAACTTTTAATGGTTTTTGAACTCTGCCCAGGCTGGAAGGAGTTTTGGTGTTATTTATTTAACGGTTTTTCTGAAGGCATTTAATAATAAAAATATGATCGAAAATTGGGAAGAATTCTATGAGGAGATAGAAAAACTATCATTGCCAGAATTGGAGACAATGATAAAGGAGCTGTATCAGAAATTTCAAAAAAGTAGATCTTATAGTGATGATCTGCTGAACGCTTGTTTATCACGACGCAAATATCTGATCAACAGGAATTTTATATTTACTCCCGAAGCCGTCTATCATATCGAGCGAGTGAATTCCATATTAACTAAGAGTACAGCTAAGGTGTTAAATCGCACAGAATTTCTTTACCGACAAATGGTGCAACTCAAAGCGAAAGGGGATGATTTCCTTGATGATTTTAATGTAGATGGAACAGTTGCCGTCGGTTATAGTGGAGAAGAATCGATCTTAACATTTGATAAAGATGAAAATAGCGGACAATCTGATTACCACGCAATGGCAGATGTGCTCGATTTTACTAATAATGCTTTTGAGTATTTGCGCAGATTCTCGATCTCCGATGGGGGCAATTTAATTCATGAGGAAACAGAAGACAAATTTATAATTGATCATACTCTGGAATTAAATTGGAATATTGAGCTTTTAAGTGCTCCGGAACTAAGCTCCATAGAATACTTTTGCTATGCTTCACATATCCTTTTTGTTGATTCACGTTACTCTCTATCTGATATCATCCGCATCAATGACTTTAGGAATGAAGTTAAAGTGACCCACCAGAACTGGGGAGAAAAATTAACTGTTTGATAAAATGCTGAACCAATTATCGCATGAAAATAGCAGAATTACGAATTATCAATTTGGAACTTGTTGTTGCATAGTTAAATAAGGGCGTCATCACTTGAACAGTCAGATCAATACCAAAAAGAAAAAGCAATGGGAAAAATTAAACTTAAAATTCGACAAATCATTGGAATTGTGCATAAGGTTGTCAAAGAGAGCAATTCGATAAGAACTTTTATCGGAAGGGTAAGATTAATAATACGTTTAAGGCGCGAGCTTAAATTTGTAACGAGGACCAAACTCGAATTAATCAAATACCATAATTTTGAATTTGCAGCACATATGCGTGACAAGGAAAAAGACTTTATAAAACAATTAAACAAATTGCTTTAATCTACGCCAAATTTTGACATAGTCTATCACTATCTTTGATTAAACAAAACATCAGAAAGTATGTCAACAAAAGAATCGCTTTTGCGTTACTTCCATATTACGAATAAGTTACGGAAGTCTCCGGCAACATTTAATGAACTTGACTCCTATCTTCGGCAACAATCGGAGCTGCAAAGTATGAATTTTAATGTTTCGAAACGACAGTTTAAGCGTGATTTGGAGGATATCGGATCGATCTTCGAGATTGAGATCAGCTATGATTTTAAGCGTCGGGTTTATGCTATCGATGAAGAACTCCAGTCTGAGGTCAGCCGTCGGAGGTTAGAGGCTTTCGATACCTTCAACGCTTTGAAAATCGGAGAGAATATATCCAAATCTATACAGTTTGAAAACCGGCGGCCACAGGGGACTGAAAATCTTTTTGGCCTGCTACATGCCATCAATAATAATTTGCAGATCCGGTTTACTTATCAGAAATTCTGGGAGGATGAACCATCACAACGGCTTGTTGGTCCATTGGCTCTTAAAGAGTTTAAAAACCGGTGGTACCTCATTTCAACAAACCTGGATAAAGACTCTTCTAACGGTATTATTAAAACATTCGGGTTAGATCGAATATCTTCACTGGAGATTACCAAAAGTAAGTTCAAGTACCCTCAGCATTTCAATATTGAAGAATACTTCAGGCATAGTTTCGGGATTATATCCCCGACGGAAGAGAAACCAACTGAGGTGATCCTCTCGTTTGACCCGGATCAGGGAAAATACATCAAAACGTTGCCTCTTCATCATTCGCAGCAGATTATTGTGGATAATTCTGATGAATTACGAAT
>Ga0073936_10011677_pt1 | contig 10601 bp, 9 predicted proteins | sample AliMusrvi5mmetaG_FD_87041 | JGI IMG/M metagenome (GOLD analysis project Ga0073936, IMG submission 87041) | Freshwater lake bacterial and archeal communities from Alinen Mustajarvi, Finland, to study Microbial Dark Matter (Phase II) - Alinen... | ecosystem: Environmental > Aquatic > Freshwater >... | reverse complement strand
TAGTTTTTGAGAAGCTCGTCGAGCAGTGCGTTGGTGATGAGTGGTTTCATTGGGATGTGCTGGTTCTGTTGATGGGGCACATCAGCGGAAAGCACTTACACAAAAATTATGACACCCCCATCCTTTGCTAGCACTTTGCACCCTGACCGTCAACTTCATTTTCCCCGGGAGGCTGGCGGCAGTAAGACAAGAATCCCAATCATCCATACTTACCATCAGGATGATTGCTGTATCCGGCTTGAAGAGTATTGATGGCACAATTCGAGCTCTTGGGACTTATTTGATTACACGCGCAATTATCTGTGCTTTAGGACTGATCCTCATCCGGATCAACCGCCCATTTGCTTCTCAAACCCTGTATATATCTTGCCGCATTGAATCTGTGATATCACACGGATCGACGAACGAAAGAACCTATCACCGCTGGACATTACTGCGGCACAGACGGGTCTTGCTTTGGCTAAGTTGAAGGGGGCACCTCACGATTCCGCGTGTAGTTTCTCAACTTGACGGTCGGGCAAAAAATACATTACGGCGGGCGTGGCAATCAGCACCAGAGCCAGAGGGACAAATACCCAAGAAAGCGGGATGGCTGCGAGGTAGATTCCGATGGCGACGAGATTCTTCAGACCCATGCGCTGATGCATTGCGCAAAGTTTTGCATCGTCGCGATGATGGCATGCGATGGCCTGGCGCAGGACGTAGAACCCAATGCTGCAAGCTGTGGCTGCGGTGCCATAGAGTCCGACCGCCAGAGGCGTGGCGTGGCTCTGACCCAGATAAGAGGTCACCCATGGAATGAGCGAGAGCCAGAACAGCAAGTTCATGTTCGCCCACAGAATCCGGCCATCCACTCTTTGCGCCAAGTGGATCAAGTGGTGATGGTTCAACCAATAGATGGCGACAATAGTGAAGCTCAGCACGTAGCTCAGTAGCCCAGGCAGGGCCTTAGCAAGCCCGGCAAGAGAGGGGTCAAGTGGAGATTTCAAATCCAGCACCATGATCGTGATGATGATGGCGATGACTCCGTCGCTGAATGCTTCAAGGCGCGTGGATTTCATGCGTGCAGTTTGCCTCAGCAATCGAGCATCGCCAGAAAAAGTTCGCGGCTTGGCCCTGCACAAGGCCCGTAGAGCTCCAGATGCAAAGCTGACGACAAGCGGTCCATCATCCACAGACTGCCGGTGGAGCTCTTAGCAGATCAGGCTGACTGCCCTATCAGGCGCGGCGGCGGCGGCCCAAAAGGCACAGCCCGCTGATACCGAACAGGCCGAAGGAAGCTGGTTCAGGGACAGGAACATCCAACGACACACTATCGAAATGCCCATTGCGTGTTACAGCACCCTGCGCAACACTATAGATCAATACCTCATAAGAGGCGTAGGCCACTGATGGACTGGATGTCAAACTTCCGCCTGTCGGCAAGGAAACCCAAGTGTTGATAGCCGTGTTCAAATATTGGGCGCTAGACAGCAAAGTTCCGCCACTGGTAGGAGTGCCAACAGGGACCGCTCCTGAAACGGCACTGCTGAGTGTGTAACCAGCGTTCAAGCCATAAACTGCGATATTCCATTGGCCACCACTGCCGACTTGACCGGTGTCCGATGCACGGTTCAAGGACATTGTGGCGGTAACTGTGCCAGCTATGGCATTCGGCACAGACACCACCTGGTAGATCGAATCGATTGAGTTGGCAGTACTGACGTGGTCCGTGGCGTAATCAGACCCTGGGGAGAGTATACCGCCCGTCCCGGGAGTATCAACCGACCACGAGTCAGCACCATCCGCATGAAGCGTCCAACCGGTGAAGCTTCCAGAATCGAAGCCCCCATTGGTGAGGACAGAGGTAGCCTGGGTTTGCCTTGCGCAGAGCAAAGACAAAGCAAAAGTCGCGGTTCCCACCAACAAGTGATTGCTGCGAATAAGGGGGGTGCTGTGTTTCATGGGAGGGAAGAAGGCAGGCGTGAACTAAAGCAGTAGGTGTACCGTATTTGGTCGGCAGGACAAATTTACTTGTCCTGCAGGGGTTCTAGTTGCAATAAATTGAGAATTACGACAATTATTTTCATTATTTCTCTAGTTTGCACCTTTTTTTGAGGAGTGAAGAGTGAGGTAGCATGCCTGCGCTCGGCTATTTCCCTGCGGGCTCAAGGGCCGGCGAGTTGCTGATGGTGATGCCCTGCACATCGTCAGTGAAGACGGCCGCTTTAACGCCGGCGGCAACTTGCGGCTTGAAGTGGTCAAGCTCCAAGTCCCGCACGTCCACAAAAATGGCGGAGGGGCGGGCATCCTGAGCCTGAAAATTCAAATGGATATTAGCGAGTTCCAAACCACGGACGTGGCGCGCGAAAATTCCATAGGCGGGCAGCGTGCCTAGGCCGCTGGGTTCGGGATAGCCGGTGCCGAGTTCCTTGGGACTCGCGGCGGCATCATTGGCCGTGCCGCCGCCCGTGCTGGTGAGCCGGATGTTTTCCAAGCGTATGCCCTCCAGCGGTTGTTCCGGCAAGCCGCAGATATGGATGCCGCTCATCTTGTCTACGCCATCCGCGATGACATTGGAGATCAGGATGTTTCTGGCGCGACTGTTGGTGGTAAGGTCCGGAGTGCGGTTGCGGTTGCCCGTGGTGACGTAGATGGCGTAATCCCGCACATCCATCATCGTCAGATTAGTGACGGTGATGTTCTCCATGAGTCCGCCGTCCACTTCCTCGAGAGCCAGGCCGTGGCAACTGCGGAAGGTGCAGTTGGCCACAGTGCAATTGCGGAATCCACCGCTGGATTCAGTGCCGAACTTGATGCGGCCGAAAGCGTTTTTCGACGGTTTGAGCGTGCCATCTAGCAGGGTACCTTCCGCGAAGCCCGAAACCTGGCAATTGACGATGGTGAGGTTTTCCGTGAACAGCGCCTTGCCAAGTGCATAAGTGCTCTTCGGGCAGATGCCATCGTCATTAGGCGAATTCACCCGGCAGTTTGACACCATCGTGTTGCGGCAGCAATCCAGATCCATCCCGTCGCGATTGGTATCGAGCGTGACGTTGTCGATCGTCACATTGTCGCAGCCGGTAGTTAGAATTCCGAAGTGTCCGCCGTGAAATATCGTCACGTCGCGGATGGCGATGTTTTTGCAGAGCTTGAGCGTAACCGCCTTGTCGCCTATGCGAACCGGTGGATAGGTCTTGGTCTTGGGCGTATTAAAGTGAGAGTATCCGGTCATTTCGTCCAGAATTGTGCTATAGGCCGACAAGCCGCCGCCGTTGATCATGCCATGGCCGGTGATGGACACGTTGTTTAGGTTTTCCCCCCAGATCAGGCTGTTGTGAAAATACGTGTGTACACCATCCTGATAGGCTATTCTCGGAAACGACTCCGTCTCGTCGTAAGCATTCATCTCCTGCGGTGCCCCCAGAATGGTCGCCCCCGCGTCGATACACAGATTGATGTTACTGGCGAGGTGAATGCTGCCACTCAGGTAAGTGCCAGCAGGGACAAGCACCGTACCGCCACCCGCCGCCGATGCCGCCTGAATGGCACGGTCAATCGCTGGGCTGTCGAGTTGCTTGCCATCCCCTGCCGCGCCGAAGCGCCGGACGTTGAAATCATTGGTGCCACCGGTCTCTGCAGCGTGCAGGATTCCGAAGACACAGAGGAGCAGGACTGGAATATTCCGGGTGAGGGTGGATGGTATTTTCATTTTTGAGATAAGTTTGCACCTTGTAGGTCGCGCTACGTTGATTGTCTGTTCGATTTTGGCAAGACCGGTCAACGTCAAGGTTAGAGTTTAATAGGGCTAATTGCCCATCATGGGCCGCCTTGGAAAACGCTGGTGTCACCCGGGATCTTTCATCTGCTACCTGGATTGCGGGCAGTGATACGGAATTCGCTGGGCGAGCATTGCGTCAGAGCGTGGAACACGCTGGCGAAGTACGCGCTGGAGGCAAACCCGCAGTCGAGCGCGATGCCGGTGATGGTGTCGTTGCTACCCACTAATAGTTTCTTGGCTTTTTCCACCCGCAGGTGTTGCAGGTAGCCCATGGGGGTGAGGTTGGTGAGCTTGCGGCAATGATGGGCGAAGCGGGTGCGCGCGAGCCCGGTCTGCGCGGCCATCTCCTCAAGCGTCCAAGGCTCTGCCAACCTGCGTTGCAGGCGCTCCAGAAACATCGCCACGCTGCGCTCACCGAGGGTCAGAGAGGCTTTGCGTGGTGGGTTCTGGGTGCGCAATAGGTCCAATAAGAATACCAACAACTCGTTGACCAACAGGGTCAGGCGCGACGCAGGCACGGCTCCATTCTTGGCGGATCCTATCAGTTGGCCAATCTCGGCGAAACACCGGCCAATCTCAGGCGAGCCCGGCCATACCGGATGCTCGTTTTCCCGCAGCAATGCCGTTAGTTCTTTGATGTCTGCGGGTGCCAGCACCAGCCACGGCGGCCAGCGCCACGCTTGGTGCGGCTGGCGCACGCCGAGATCAAGGATCAGCCAATACAGCCGGCTGGCTCCTACAGATGGATTGCCAACGCGGTGCGGCTGCCATGGCCGGGTGATGGTGAGGTGGCCGGGTGCCAGTGGGAATGAGCGCCCATCCACCACAAACCCGAGGCGGCCATTGTCGAGATAGGTGATTTCCACCCCCTCGTTGCGGTGCTCACCGAGCCCCCACGACTGGTCGTGGCTGGCATCCCAAAAGCCAATGCTGCATACCTGCGGCAGAAACCCGTGAGGCATTGGCCGGCCCGGATAGGTGCCGCGCACCAGAGCTTCCAGCCGCAATTCACCCGCAGCCGCAGCCGCCACCAGTGGCTCACAGGTGTCGGCGCGGTGCTTCTGGTCTGAAGCGTGGAAGATGGCAGTGCGTTGGCTTATGTTTCAAAATTTACCACTGGCCACAGACGAAAGACAAGCCGGTTCTGGCTCGTTATCGTCACAAGCGTCGACTCACCCGTTAACCCATCATCCATGATGAAAAATCTTTTCTGCATCCTGTGTTTGCTGACGCTAAGTCTCGCTGCTGTGGGCGCGGAAAGCCAACCGAATGGCACAGCAAGAGTTCTGGTGTTCTCGAAAACGCTGGGTTATCGGCACGAATCGATAGCCAACGGCATCACCGCAATCCGCGAGCTCGGTGCTGCGCACGAATTCGCAGTGGAGGCGACAGAGGATGCTGGCGCGTTCACCGCCGCGAATCTGGCCAAGTTCAAGGCTGTGGTGTTCCTGAGTGTGACCGGCAATGTTTTGAACGCGGATCAGCAGCGGGCGTTTCAGGATTACATCGAGGGCGGCGGTGGCCTTGCCGCGGTGCACGGCGCTGTGTTCGGCCCGCTGGCCTGCGAGGACCAATGGGCGTGGTATGGTGAAGTGTTTTGCTGCGCGTTCATCAACCATTCCTCAATCCTGCCTGCGGTGGTGCTCATCGAGGACGCAGCCCATCCCGCTAACAGCGGACTGCCCGCGCGCTGGGAGCACACCGACGAATGGTATAACTTCACCGGCACCCCGCGTGGTCGCGCCCACATTCTAGCAACCGTGGATGAGTCCACCTATGCCGGCGGAAAAATGGGCACGGACCACCCCATAGCATGGTGCCGCAAGGTCGGCAAAGGAAGGAGTGGTACACCGCGCTGGGCCATACGCCGCAGTGTTTTGCCGAGCCCTTGTTCCAGCGGCAACTTCTCAACGGCATCCGCCTGGCGGCGGGCTGGACGACCGGGGAATTCACGCCCAACACCCGGCCCGGAACCACCAAACCCTGACAAACCCTCTCTCCCGACTAACAAAATAAACCACGGACATGGCCAGATTCAAAATATCCCTCAACATGGAATTCTGCCGCTCGGCAGACAAATCGTTTGAAGCGGGCGTGCGCATCGCCTCGGAACTCGGCTATCAATGGATAGAGCCGATGGTTCACACCGGCTGGGAACTGCTCAGCGAGGTGAACTATTTCCACTCGTTCTCGATGGAGGAAGACCCGCTGCTGATGAAGGAAATCTGCGACCGTTATGGCATGCGCGTCTCCAGCCTCTCCGCGCACTCCCCGCTGATGAAACCCGAGGCGGCGGTGGACCGCCTGACCCGCGCCGCAGTGCTCGCGTCGATGGTCGGGTGCGATTTCCTGAATTCCGACGAGATGGTCAAGCCCGCGTGGATGGATGACGCGTTCGCACACGAGACAATGCGCTACACCCTAACAAAGATCGCGCAGGTTTGCGCGCGCCACCGCAAATATCTCTGCATCGAGCCGCATGGGGTATACACCAAGACCGCCGACGGCCTGCTCAAGATTGTCAACCTGGTGGACTCGCCGTGGATTCAAGTCAACTGGGACACCGGTAACAGTTATCTTGCCGGAATAGAGGATCCCTACGAGGCATTGCAAAAAGTGCGCGACCGAGTGTTTCACATCCACGCCAAGGACATCTCGTTGGCCCATAGCGCCGAGGAACGCGGCAAGGTCACCGGCACCCCGGTGGGATGCGCCTGCGGTGAGGGCGTGGTGGACTGGGAACGCGTGGCAAAAATCATGGAACCCGTGGACAGGGAGATTTTCCTCAGCGTGGAATGCGGCAAGATCGACGAGGCCCAACGCAGCCTCGGTTTCCTCAATCAAGCACTGGCCAAATGGCTGGTCTAATACATGGAAAATCCAAAAAACTAACCTACCCGCCATGAACCAGAACCCCAGCACTCCTCCCGGTAACTCCACCGGAATTTCCCGCCGCAAGTTCCTCCGCAACTCCATAGGAGTGGTCGGCGCGCTGGGTTTCCCGACGATCATCCCGGCCACCGCGCTCGGCAGAGACGGCAAGGCCGCACCCAGCGAGCGCGTCCTCATCGGCATGATAGGCTGCGGTGACCGCAGCCGCGCAGCAGCACAATACCAGGTTGGCGGCCAGGCCGAAATCGTGGCACTGGCCGATCCTAACAAGAAGGCTGTCCGCGGTTGGGCGGGTGAGGTCCTGAAGGACCGCAAGGTCCGCGAGTATTCCGACTTCCGTACATTGTTGGACAGTGAGGTGGATGCGGTGCATATCGCCACCGGGGATCACTGGCACGTTCCTGCATCGCTGTTAGCCGCGCGCGCCAAAAAGCACATCTATGTCGAGAAACCCCTAGGACTGAGCATCGAACAATGCCTCGCCTGCCGCGAGATCACCGACGAGCACAAGACTGTGGTGCAATACGGCACCCAGAACCGGTCGATTCTTTATGTGCGTGCCGGGATAGAACTCGTGCTCAATGGCCACATTGGCGCGATCAAGGAGATTCATGTGTTTGCGCCGCGTGGGGAATCCGGTGGTTCCGCCACCCCGGTACTGCCGGTGCCGGATGGTTTTGACTATGAAATGTGGCTGGGCCCCGCGCCAGTCACGCCATTCTGCCATGACCGCGTGCTCACCAAAGGCCCGCGTAACGGAATCTTCCACATCAACGACTACGCCATCGGGTTCATAGCCGGATGGGGCGCCCATCCCTATGACCAACTCCAGTGGTGGCTGGATGAAATGAAGATCGGCATGCCCACCCATGTCGAGGCCACCGGCACCATCCCCACAGAAGGATTGTTCAACACGGTCACTCACTGGGACGCTGTTCTATCATATCCCGGCCTGCCCAAGGTCAGGTTTGCCGACGACCAAAGCATTCTGCAGCACCTTCCGAAGCTCGGCGGTCTGACGCCAGCGGATCACGGGACGCTCTTTGTGGGATCCGAAGGATGGCTCTATTTCCACCGCAACGGCTTCCAAGGGTCATCGCGTGAGTTGTTAGCCAAACACAAGGCCCCAGGTCCGCACCGTGTGATCAATGCCGGCGCCAGCCACCAAGACAACTTCCTGGATGCCATCCTCGGGAAAAACAAGGTTGTATCACCGCTGGATTCCGCGATCCGCTCTGACATCTGCTGTCACCTCAGCGAAATAGCCATCCGCACTGGCAAGCCGCTCGGCTGGGACGCGCAAAACCACACGATCACCGGCAACCCGCAGGCGGTGCCGCTCATGCGGCGAGCTATGCGGGCGCCATGGAATGTCCTGAATCCGAAATACACTAGCTGACATTTCTACCCACCATCACAGAGGTTTTCTGATAGACATTCCTGCCACAATGAAGCTTCCATTTTGTTTTCCGCTGGTTCTTGCCATGTCCACCATAGCCACTGCCGCTGATGCCCCGCCGCAGGTTTCCTTGCGCGTGCCGGACGGGCCGCAAGTCGCCCTCTGGCAAAAGGCCCCCGCGCCTAACAAACCATACGTCGCCCAACTCTTCGCGCCGGGAGACAAGCCCATTCCGCTGTTGGACGATTCCCCGCCGGACCATTTCCACCATCACGGGCTGATGCTGGCGCTGGGGGTGGAAACCACCGACTTTTGGACAGAAAAAGGCGTGGATAACGCCGGCAGGCAGGAGGTGCTGGAATCTGCGACTGCTGCTTCAGGGGATGGTTTCAGCCAGCGCCTGCGCTGGCTTGCCACAGACGGCACTCCGTTGCTAAACGAATCCCGTTGGGTGCGTGTCCGCGCTACTGGGAAGGGCGCGGAGGCCGTGCATTGGCTCGATTGGGAATCCACGCTGACTCCAGCTGCCGGACGCACAGGTTCCCGCTTGTGGGGCCACCATTATTTCGGCTTGGGCATGCGGTTTCTTCCCGCATGGAGCGGCCATGGCGAATTCATCTGGCAGGACACCACTGGCCAAACCGTGGTGCGCGGCGATGAAAGACTCACCCCTGGCGGGTGGTGCGCGGCCCACCTCACCATCGATGGCCGTCCGGTCACCGTGCTGATGATCGATGATCCCGCCAATCCGCGCCCGGCACGTTGGTTCACCATGAGTCAGCCGTTTTGTTATCTGGCAGCCGCTCTCAACCTGGAGGCTGATCCACTGGTCCTCAAGGCCGGTGAACGCTGGACCTTGCGATACAGCCTGGCCGTCCTCTCGACTCCAGCGGACCACGCCCGCCTCGCCACGCTCGCAGCCGACTGGAAAAAATCCAATATATTTTCTGATAGCAAATCAACAACCACAATCCAGCCATGAACAGCGAACCTAATGCCACATCCTCCACCATGCCACGCCGCCAGTTTATCAGCCAGACGGCCGCCACACTAGCCTCCCTTGCCGTCGTGCCCGGCATCGTCCGCGCCCAGACACCCGCAGCAGGCTCCACCCGCCGCCTCGGAGTCGGCTTTATCAGTTGCGGCGGCCGCGCTGGAGAACACTTCAATATGGTCTGCAGGCTGCGAGATGAATTTAAAATGCCCGTGGATCTCGTCGCCTGCTGCGACATCTATCGACCACGCCTCGAACAGAAAATGCAAAAGTATGAAATCAAGCGCGGCTATGACAACTATCAGAAGTTGTTGGAAGATCCGGCGGTGGATATCGTCTGCATCGCAACCCCGGACCACCATCATGCTTCCCAGGCGCTGGCTGCGGTCAAGGCGGGCAAGCACGTTTATTGTGAGAAGCCCATCAGCCACTGGAGCCAGTTCGAGGCCACCCGCACCCTGGCCGACGCGGTTGCCGCCTCCAAGGTGGCGTTCGTCTGCGGCACCCAGGCCATGACCGACCCGGCATGGAAAAAGATGAAGGAATTGATTCAGGCCGGGGCCATCGGCCAACCGATCCAAGCCGAAGTTGGATTCTTCCGGACCGGCGACTTTGGCGAGCGCGGCATGCCAATCGACGACCCGAATGCCAAACCGGGGCCCGATCTCAATTGGGAGGCCTTCCTTGCGCCAGACCGTCCGAAAGTGCCGTTTTCAGTGGACCGTCTCTTCCGCTGGCGCTTGTTCTCCGATTATGCGGGTGGCCCGGTCACCGACCTCTATCCGCACTGTCTGGCTCCGGTCGTGGATATGTTAGGTCTTGGATTCCCAGAACAGGTGGCCGCAATCGGCAGCATATCCCGCTACCCGTATGAACTGCGCGAAGTGCCCGACACCTTCCAGCTCATCGCCCAATACGCGAAGGGGATATCACTCTCACTCACCGGCACGCAGGGCAACGACTATCAAACCACACCGCTACGCGGGTCCGGCCAGCGCTGCCCGGTGATCCGCGGTTGGGATGGCAGTTTATTTGTCGATCCTAACAACCGCGAGATCGTCTGCCGGTCCACTGCTGGATCCGCCCGGACCAAGGCCCTCGAACGCTTCCCGATCGGGGGCTCGGAGGACAATGTGTTGTTGTGGAAAAGCTTGGTCGAATGTGCGCTCGAAGGTCGTCAGGACACGATGAGTCCGATGGATCTGGCGTTCCGCACTCAGACCGCCCTACAGATGGCTATGGTCGGCCACCTAAACGGCAAGACCATCCGCTTCGAAACTGCCAAACGGGAAATCGTCATCTAACATTATACGACCAACCTAATGGTCATGACTCCGATTTTTCCAGAAGTAAGTTAGATAATTACCCACTTCACGCATCAAGTCTGAGCTCATCCATAGCCTTCTTCAAGACGGAAGCCTATGCGGTGGGCAAAGTGGAATTGATCCTGAGCTTCCTTGTGAAGGTTGCCCTGATTGCCTTTGAGCGCGAGGATGTAGTCCGCCTGCTTGTCGATGATGGCCTCGGCGATGTGGGTATGGGTGCCCATGGCATCG
>Ga0073936_10011674_pt1 | contig 10602 bp, 9 predicted proteins | sample AliMusrvi5mmetaG_FD_87041 | JGI IMG/M metagenome (GOLD analysis project Ga0073936, IMG submission 87041) | Freshwater lake bacterial and archeal communities from Alinen Mustajarvi, Finland, to study Microbial Dark Matter (Phase II) - Alinen... | ecosystem: Environmental > Aquatic > Freshwater >... | reverse complement strand
GGCCATGTTGGTGCTGACCGCCTCGCCGTCACGCACGTTGGCCACATCCCGTAACAGAATGATCTTGCCGTCCACCGAACGCAGCGGCAGGTCGAGAAACCCCTGGATGTTTTCCGGGCTGGCATTGATTTCCACCGGCAGCTCGCGGCCACCCTCGCGCAGCGTGCCGGAGGGAAGCGTTAGATTCTGGCGGCTCAGCGCGGCGCTGATTTCCGCGGCCGTGATGGTGAAGGCGTTCATGGCCGCCGGGTCGAGGTCCACCATGATTTGCCGCGCCGCGCCGCCGTAGGGCAGCGAGATGCGCATGCCCGGAACGCTTTGCAACTGCGCCCGCAACGCCAGGCGCGAGTAGTCGTAAAGTTGGCCGCTGGTCATCGTGTCCGACGCCATCACGAGCTGCACGATGGGCACGTTGGACGGGCTGGTGCGCACGATCAGCGGCGGGGTGGTGCCGGGGGGCATGCGGCGCAGGATCGTTTGCGAAACGCCGGTCACCTGGGACATCGCGGTGTTGATGTTGACGTTGGGCTGGAAGCGCAGTTTCACCAAGCCGATCCCGTTGGAAGTCTCGGAGCGGACTTCCAACAAGTCGTCCACGTTGTTGAGCGTGGCGATCTCGGAAAACGAGGTGATCTTCGAGGCCATTTCCGCCGCGTTCAAGCCGCTGTAATTCCACACCAGGGTGATCTCCGGGCTTTCCACGCGCGGCAGGATGTCGGTGGACATCTTCAGCCCCGCCATGATCCCGAACAACAGAATCAGGATCGCTATCACCCCAATGGTGTATTTGTAGCGAAGGGCGAACAGGACAATCCACATGGCGGCGGAAATGAATGGGAAAGTTCGGATTTGGGCAAGATTAGATTTGCCGGGGACTGGGCCGCGCGCAATGCCCGGCGGGGCAGAACGGCCCTGGCCGCTGCGGCGCGTAGGCATCGTGCAATAATGACCGTCGATCAAGGCGTCCGGGATGGGATTGTAGCGGCGCTCTGGGAGCGTCGCAGCCAAGGAGAAGCGCTTCAGCATGCGCCAGCGACTTTTCCCGCAGGGGAAAAGTAGTCACAGACCGCCGCTACAAGGCTGGGGAAAAATCCCCGAGTTTTTAGTTGCAATTGAGACGCAATAGCAACTAACGTCTTGCCCGCCGCCCGGATTGGGTGCTTGATCGTGATCGAACCACATTCTTATTAAAATGAAATTGCCATTTCCTGTCGTTTTTCCGCCGGTTTCCGGCATGGTGAATCTCTCGCTGGTGCTCATGATTTGGGCGGATGCGAATGCCAGCGAGCCGCTTGGAACGGGTTCAGCGGCTATGGCGACGTCGCCGGTGGAGTCGGCCACAAGCACGCGTTACGGCTTGTTTGACCTGCTCGACCACCGCAGCAGCTATGAGGACGGGGCGTTTCCCGAGCCGTTTCTGGTGGACGACTCGGTATTGGAAACCGATGAATTCCGGCTGGACTGGTTGCGCACCTGGGCCGACGGCCAACGCGGCGATATGGCCAAGGCGGAGTTGGAGAAAGGGTTTGGCTTGTGGACCTTGGAACTGGAAGTCCCGTTCGAGCAAACGCGCTCGGAGGGCCAAACCCTGCGCGGCCTCGGCAACATCAATGTGGGTGGCCGGCATCCGATCTATCAATTTGTCTCGGACGACGGATTGATCAATACCACCTTCGGAGCCGCGGTGGAACTCGGCATTCCAAGCGGCTCGCAGGTCAGCAACAACGCCGAGCTGGTCCCCAAGATTTTCAACGACCTGAGTCTTGGCAGGCATTTCACCATCCAGTCCGTGCTGGGGATTTCCACGCTTTATGGCGGCGGTGCCGACGGCGGATTGCAAACCTTCGAATACGGGTTTGTCTTCGGCTATTCGATTCCGCACCGGGATTTGCCGTTGCCGGGCATCCGGCAACTCGTGCCGCTCTTCGAATTGCAAGGGCAGACGGCACTCAACAAGGATTCGGCGGGGAGTAACAGTCTGCTGGGCAACCTGGCGATTCGCGCCAATCTCTCTCCCATCGGCGAGGTCCAGCCGCGGCTCGGCTTGGGATATGTCTTTCCCATCGGTCAGGGGGCGCGACAGGACGTGTCCTCGGGATTCATCACCAGCCTGGTATTCGAGTATTAAAGACTGCTTATGAAACAACGATGCCAACGGGAAACGGAGCTGGGACGCAGACGGTTTCTGGGTTTGTCCGGACTCCTATGCGCCGCTTGCACGGTCGGCGGCGGGGCCGCCATGGCCGATGCGCTAAGCGCGGAGCGAATCGTGGACGCCGGCCCGCTTGGCGACTATGCCAGGGAAGGGGTCCATGACCGGTTCCGCGCACTGGGATTTTTTGTGATCCGGAGAAATGGCAAACTGCTTGCGCTTTCGGCCATCTGCACGCACAGGAAATGCAAACTCACGGCGGAGAAGGACCATTCCTTTTATTGCGACTGCCATGGTTCCACCTTCGATCCGAACGGCAGGGTGACGGAAGGGCCGGCGAAGCGCGACCTGCCATTCCTATCGACTCAGGTGAATGACAAGGGGCATCTGTTGGTGCATGTTTCCGCCGGATGAATGAGATGGGCACGGATGCCTCCGCAAGAGTTTGGGCTTGACTTTCGAGACGCGTTTTGACAGAATACCCGCATGGAAACTTCCGCATCCGGCGTGAGCCTCCCGGCCAACGCCCGGCAGTGGCAAAGGCGATTACCTATCAAATTGCGTTTATGATGAAAAACCCAGCCCTGCTTGTGACGTCGGTATTGGCGGTGACCTTCGGCGCCGTGGACGCCGGTCCCCTCGACTGGATCAAGGGTCTAACCCATCCCGCGGCACCGACTCCGATGCCGGTGATCCCCATCCCCGCCGACGTGACCAGGATCGACGACGCGATCCGGGCTGTCTATGCCAAGGAGATGGTGCCCTCCGGCGACAAGGATCCGGTGATCGAGGACGTCAGCCCGCGCGAGGGCCCACCAGGTACGCAAGTGACGGTGACCGGGCGCGGCTTCGGGGCCAGCCAGGGGCTCAACGCCGTCAGCCTCAATCTCACCGAGGCGCAACCCCTGGTGGAGGTGCTGGAGTGGAGCGACACCAAGATCCGCTTCCTGGTGCCGATCCACTGCACCTCTGGCGACGTCAATGTGGTGCTCTGGGACTACCTGCGCACCGAAATAGCGCCCAACGGCAGCTTCCGGCCGGTCACCCGCAATCCGAGCGCCTCCAACGGCATTGCATTCCAGGTTCTGGGCCAAGAGGAAAACATCAAACTGGGGCACGCGATTTTCTTCGGTTGGACCCAGCTCAACGAGCAGGCCTCGTCGCTGCTCCAGATCCCGCGGGCCAAGATCGCGGTGGATCCGGCGCGGTGGCAGAAGTACGGTTTTCTGCCTCGCGCCGACGAGGTCGATGAGGGCGAGGCTGACCGCTTTTCCACCAAGACCCCGATCGTCGGGGTGAGGTTGCAACGAGGGATGGACGGCCAGTTTCGGGTCGGTTACTCGTGCGCCTTCTGTCATACCGGGCGCGATCCGGCCAACGGCAAGATTGTCCCGGGGCTGCCCTCGAGCACACTTCAGTTCGGCAAGCTCATCGCCACCGCCGAGAACCTTCCCGAGGACATGCGCCAGCAGGCTCTGCGGTGGCCTGCGGGCACCGCGGACCTCTCCTTCCGCTTCTTCCCCGATGGCGTCGAGAATCCCCTCGCCATCATGCAGGCACGCGGCATCCACGGTATGCGCTTGTGGTCCAGCGCCGGAGTTCCGATGCCGGAATACCAGCGCCACTCCAACGCCTGGCTGATGCAGGGCTCTCCGTTTATGGCGACCTTGAAGGTTTCGGTGGCCTTATGCTGCTACCTGACCACGCTCAAGCCGATCAAGAACCCCAACGTGGACCGGACCAAGGCCGAGTTGGGCCGCAAGGTGTTTTTCGAGGCCCGCTGCAACACCTGCCATGACCCCTGTCTGGGGCTTTACACCAACCAGCGGGTGATCCCCTTTGATGCCATGGGCTCCAACGGGCCCGCCAGCAACCGGATGCGCGACTCCGGCGGTATCCGCGTCACGAGTCTGATGAGCCTGTACGCCACCGCACCCTACCTGCACGATCACTCGGTGGCAACACTGGACGACCTGCTCAACCCACTGCGCCTAGTGCCGGGAAGCGCGATCTACCGCAAGCCGGTCACCCCCGGTCCGGCCCATCCGTTCGTGATCGACGACGAGAAGATGCGCAGTTCTCTCGTCGAGTTCCTGAACTCAATCTGAACATCCTCAGATCAAGGGGAAATGGTTGCGTCGGCCAGCAGCTCGGCAGCGGGCAAGGATGCCCGCGCCACGGTGGTCCGGACATCCTGCCCGGATTCACATGGACTCATCAGTTTCCCAAAATAAAACGGCTCACTTGCCAATCCTGGCTGTCACCTTCACAGCATATAAGGCGTGGTCCGACGTGGTCTTGGAGCTGACCAGCACTTTCATGCCGGGTTTGAGTGCGGCGAAGGTGGTGTCCGCACCGTTGACGGTTACCTCGGTGGCATCGTCAATCGCATAGGTCTTTTTCCCGTCAACCGTGATCGAGTCGCTTCCCAACTTGCTGATGGTGGGAGTCTTGGCGACCTGCTTCGGCTGGGGAGGGCCTGCCGAGCCGCCTCCGCTGATGATGGTCTTGCCGCAATTGCAAGCGAAAGCGCCTGAGGCGCAACCGATAAACACACTGACGATCAGCAGCTTTTTCATGATTTTTGGGGTGGATTTCAGCTCGAGCGACTCGAGGATTGGGCTTTTTGACTCACTTGTCAAGCGTGTTGTTGAACTTTGTGCGACTTGCTGTAAACCACGATTGCGTGAGCAGGACGGCTGACAGAATTTGCACCGCCGGTGGCGTGGGGGCCATCGTGCTGTGGAGCTGCACCTTCGCGGTGGCTCGCAGCTTGTCGGAGCAAGTGGGGCCGTTGACGGCCGGCGCGGCGGTGTACCTCATCGGCGGCTGTGTCTGCCTGCTGCGCCGGGGCCTGTCAGGCAAGGCAACGGGTGGGCTGCTTGCGCTGCCCCGGCTCTATCTGTTTGGCTGCGGGTCGCTGTTTGTCATTTACACCGCCGCGATTTACCTCGCGGTGGGCCTGGCCGCCGACCGCGCGCAATTGCTGGAAATCGCCCTGGTGAACTACCTGTGGCCGACTCTAACCATTCTGTTGGCGCTGCCACTGCTCCGCAAACGGGGCGGCCCCTGGCTGCTGCCGGGCACCGCGCTGGCGGTGATGGGCGTTTGCCTGGTGATGACCCAGGGGGACCAGGTGTCGTGGACATCGCTGCGGGAGCATCTGCGGGAAAATCCGCTGGCGTATTTGCTGGCGCTGGCGGCCGCGGTGGCCTGGGCCTTGTATTCCAACCTCGCCCGGCGCTGGGCGGTTCCGGGCGGCGGCGGGGCGGTGGAGTTTTTCCTGTTAGCCTCCGGCCTGGTGTTGCTCGGCCTGCGCCTGCTGGTTGCCGAGCCGACCCGCTGGGGGCTGCGGCCCGTGGGCGAGGCGCTTGGCCTGGCCTTCGCCACCGCTCTGGGCTATATCCTGTGGGATGTGGCCATGCGCAGGGGCAACCTGCTGCTGGTGGTGGCCCTGTCGTATTTCACGCCGCTGTTTTCCACCGTGGTGAGTTGTGCCTATCTGCGGGTGACACCCACCCCCAGGCTGTGGCTTGGCTGCATCCTGTTGGTGTGCGGGTCGTTCCTAACATGGCGCTCGGTTTCCGACAATCCGGCACGGGTTAGAGCGTAATGCGCAATTGAACCCATGCAATCCATGACCGAGCATCCCAGGCCAACCGCTCCGCCGGTTTCAAGTCCCCGCGGGCCTTGGCCTCCATCGCGCGCTTGGTTGCTTGCGCTTGCCTTGTTCGCGGTGCTGGCCGGAAGCCGGACCTGGGCCGACGAGACCTTTGTCTCTAACGGCGTGAAGATGAACTATGCGGTCAAAGGCGCTGGCGAGCCGGTCATCCTCATCCACGGGTGGCTATCCAGCGGCTGGATCAATTGGCAACTGCCGGGAACCGCGGATCTGTTGGCCAAGGACCACCGTGTGGTCTGGTTGGACCTGCCGGCCCACGGGCGCTCGGACAAGCCGACCAAGGACGAAGCCTACGGCCCTGAGTTGGTCGAGGATGTCGTTAGGCTCATGGATCATCTCAAAATCGGCAAGGCGCATGTGGTCGGCTACTCGATGGGTGGCATCATCGCCGCCAAGCTGACGGCTAAGCATCCGGACCGGGTGTTGTCGGCAACGCTTGGTGGCATGGGTTGGTTGCGCGAGGGCAGCCTGGAGCAAAAGGTCTTCGCGGCCGGAGGCAGCGCCGGCAAGCCCGTGGGGATTTGTTTTCGCAGTCTGGCCAAACTGGCTCTAACCGAACAAGAGATCCGCTCGATCCGGGTTCCGGTGCTGATCCTCTTCGGTGACCACGATGCGCTCAAAATGCCCTATGTTGAGCCCTTGAAACGGGTGCGGCCGGATTGGCCGGTGATTGACATCCGCGATGCGGACCACCTCACCTGTGTCATCAAGCCGCAGTTCAAAGAGGAAATCCGTGCCTGGCTCGCCAAGCACGCCGGCCATACCGCCGGAGCACAACTCCAGCGGAAACCGTGAAATCCTGTAATCCGTGGTGGTCATAGGCCGTCAGTGGGCTAGCGCTGTGTCGGCGGTGATGGAACGCTTGCCCTTGATGATGCCTTGCATGAAAAACTCCCGATCACGCAGGGGGGGGTCTGCAAGGAAATGGCGTTACGCAAGAAGGAACGTTATGAGTTTCGGGCGCTTTTCCGCGTGCTTGGGGTAGCCTTCTCAACGGCGGAATCCCTAAACTCGAAACTGAAAAATATCCTTGTCACTGCGTCGCCAATAATGGTACACGCCAGGCGTGAAAACGCCGCGGCTTATTGCGAAGACAAAACGCGCCTGGGGCTTGGCGCTGATGGCCATGCTACCGCTCAGTGCCTGGGCCGCGCCGCCACCGCAGCCGGGCAATCCCTATGCGGAATGGGAGCACGGGCCGACCAAGGACGCGAAATTCTTCCCCATCGCGGTGTGGCTGCAGGAGCCGCGCAATGCCAAGCGCTTCCAAGACCTCGGCATCAACCTCTACGTCGGCTTGTGGCAGGGGCCGACCGCGGCCCAGCTCGCCGCGCTTAAAGCCGCGGGCATGCCGGTGATCTGCGAACAGAACGAGGTCGGCCTAACCGACAGCAATCGCGACATCGTCGTCGGCTGGATGCACGGCGACGAACCCGACAACGCACAATCGCTTGGGGCAGGCAAGGGCTACGGCCCGCCGGTGAAACCCAGCGACATCGTGGCGTCCTATCAGAAGCTCGCCAAAACCGACCCCACGCGCCCGATCATGCTCAACCTCGGCCAGGGCGTGGCATGGGACGGGTGGCACGGCCGCGGCGTGCGCAGCAAGCATCCGGAGGACTACGCGGACTATCTGGAGGGTTGCGACATCGCGTCCTTCGACATCTATCCGGCGGTGCACGAAAACGTGGAGGTTGCCGGCAAGTTGGAGATGGTTGCGGGCGGCGTGGACCGTCTGCGGGTGTGGGGCAAGGGCCGGCGCATCGTCTGGAACTGCATCGAATGCACCCGCATATCCAACGTCAACGTCAAGCCGACGCCAGCGCAGGTGCGCTGCGAAGTCTGGATGTCACTCATCCACGGGTCGCAGGGCCTCATCTACTTCGTGCACCAGTTCAAGCCCAAGTTCATCGAGGCGGGTTTGCTCGCGGACGCGGAAATGGCCACGGCCGTGGGCGAAATCAATCACCAAATCAGCGGGCTGGCACCCGTGTTGAACAGCCCGACGCTGGCTGATGCGGCCAGTGTGAAGTCATCTAATGCCCAAGTGCCCATCGACATCATGGTCAAGCGCGTCGCTGAGGCGACTTATATCTTCGCCGTCGCCATGCGCAACCATCCGGCCACCGCCACATTCAAATGCAAGCAGCCCACGGCGACCAAAGCCGAGGTCATCGGTGAGAACCGGACGCTCGATCTAACCGATGGAGAGTTCGCCGATGCGTTCGCACCCTACGCCGTTCACCTGTATCGTCTCCGCTAAGCTCGGACATCCGGACATCAGCCGGGAAGGCAAGGGTGGAATCGGCCGCAAAGGATCGCAACGAACGCAAAAGAAACGACTTTTCTCTACCAATAACCCCTAACCTCTAACCAATGGCGGTTTGCGGGGCCTCACTCGACCTTTTTGAACGTGACGGGCAGTGCGGTCTTTGGAACGATTGCGACAACCCACGGATGAGTCAGCACCTGTGTCACGAACCTGTCCGGGGACGGTTTGCCGTCGGTATAGGTGACCACCAGATGTCCGTCGCTTTCCGTCGCGCTCACGACCCGGGGTTTGAAGCCGCCCGTGGGTCGCTGTCCAGCCGCGATGAATACCGCCATCTCGCGCGTTTCGTCGATGGCTTGGGGCAGCGGCCGACTGAGGCGGCCCCAAAAGCGGGCCCACCTCTCCTGCGTCCTGATGAGCTGGGTGGAGAAATCCGCGTCACCGTCATATTGGCCGCGCCATTGCGGCAGTTCGGGCGTGGTGGGGATCCGGATCGTGAGCGACTCAGGGTATTTTCCCCGCATGCCCTCGTATGCGGCGGGCGGCAGTTCGGCGCGGGCGCATGGCAGAGCGGCAGCGGAGGTGGTGAGAGCGGTTAGGCATCCCAGGAGTTTGAGTCCAACAATTCGCGCGATCCGAATTGTCGCAGGGAATCGGCTTCGGGATTGAGCGGTCATCAACATGCTAGATACGAGGCCCTCCAGTCCTCGATGGCAGACCATATCAGAAATTGTGATGGGTGGGCGAGCTTCGAGGGGGCAGGGGATTTCATTGCCTGTAGGTTGGATGGTTATGCCCATGTCAGGCCCCGCGTATAGGCGGAACTGGCACAACTTGAGCGGAGCAGGGATGTGGCGCTGGGCAAGATGCTGCGGTGTCGGGCGCGATGCTTTTCGGATGGGGCAGCGACCGGGCCTTGGGGCTGCGAGGCGGGCTTTCTAAATGTTGGACGATTGCTGCAAAACCGGCCTTGACAAATTCGTGAAGCGCCACGACTAAGTAAGCCAACCTGCGTCTTTTCAAATCATGATCCGAATATCCTCTCTCATTCAAGCCATTGCCTTTGGTTCAACCCTCCTGCTAAGTAGCGCGGCCAGCCGAGCCGAATCGGCGGCCGAACTGGTGGCCAAAGGGGAAGTGTCGGATCTGGCGTTCCGCCCCGCCGAGGCCCTCAGGTACTATTTGGCGGCCGAGAAACTGGAGCCGAGGAATGTCCAGCTTTTGGTGCGCATCGCGCGCCAATACCGCCATTTGATGAGCGATGGGAAGACCCCCGAGGAGAAGCTCAGGTTTGGTGGCATTGCCTTGGATTACAGCCAGAAGGCGGCGGCGCTCGGGCCGAATGATTCGGATGCCCAGCTTGCGCCGGCCATCACCTACGGCAAGATGCTGCCCTATCAGGGGAGCAAAGAGCAGGTGGATGCCGCACCGCGGATCAAGGCGGCGGCCGACAAGGCGCTGCGGCTCAATCCGCGCAATGATTCGGCGTGGCATGTGTTGGGCCGCTGGCACCAAGGGCTGGCGAATGTGAGCGGGGTGAAGCGCGCGCTGGGCGGTATGTTCTATGGCTCGCTGCCGGAAGGCACCAACGCGGAATCCATCGCTTGTTTTGAGAAGGCCATTGCGATCAACCCGCACCGTCTGCGGCATTACATTGAGGAGGGGCGCACCTACGCCCAGATGGGGCAGGTCGCCACCGCCAAGCGCTTGCTTGAAAAAGGCATCGCGATGCCCAACACCGAGAAGGACGATCCGGAAATGAAACTGCGCGGCCGTGAGACGTTGGCGAGTCTGCGCTGAATTCGAATGCCGGAGATGGAATCCTGATCGGGAAACAGGGACCACGGATTTGGGATTTCAGATTTTTCAGCACCAGAACCCGCGTTGCGCTGGGTGTGGAATTGGGAGTAACTTTTGGTTGGAGGCTCCGGGCAGGATGCCCGGGCCACGTGGCGCGGGCATCCTGCCCGCCGCCTGTAACAGCCAAGTTAGTCGGGAGGTCCGTAGGAGCCCTGCGGTCAGGCTTGGGGCATTGGGCTGGCGGGTGACCATTGGGGCAGGTCGGCGAGGGGGCCGTCGATGAAGGAGTGGTGCCAGAGTTGGGTGGCGACGACGGCGACGAGGCCCATTTCGATGGAGAGGCGGGGCAGGGAACCGGGGCGCATCTGGCGGAAGGCCTTGCGCCAATGCTGGACGGCGGCCACATCGAAGTAGCCGGTGCGCCGCAGGGATTCCTCGCTGAGCAGTTCGCCGACGAATTTGGGTTCCGGATCGATATGGAAACTGTCGAGCGGCGCGCGGAAGATGACCTTGTGGCGGCGCGCGATGGTGGGCGGCAGCCAGCGCTCGGCCAGGAGACGCAACAAGTGTTTGTCACGCAGTCCGCGCAATTTCCAGCGCGGGTGCAGCTTGGCGGTGAAGTCGAAGACATCCTCGTCGAGGAACGGATAGCGCGCCTCGACGGAGGAATGCATCGCCACGCGATCGCCCTTGGCC
>Ga0073936_10011665_pt1 | contig 10605 bp, 14 predicted proteins | sample AliMusrvi5mmetaG_FD_87041 | JGI IMG/M metagenome (GOLD analysis project Ga0073936, IMG submission 87041) | Freshwater lake bacterial and archeal communities from Alinen Mustajarvi, Finland, to study Microbial Dark Matter (Phase II) - Alinen... | ecosystem: Environmental > Aquatic > Freshwater >... | reverse complement strand
TCCCCATGCCGTTGACCACCGACCGACTCGTTCTCCCGTTCACCGCCGAACCCGCCGGGCTCACCGACACGGCCAAGGCGTTCTATGCCTGCCTCCAGACCCGCGTTGCCGGCGGGTTCCTCGCCCTCAAACGCGCCTTCCGGTCAACGGCATAGCGCCGGATCAACGGCATAGAACGTCACCCGTCCAAGAAATGTTTGTCGCCCCTCCGGTCCGTCCGCGAGGGCATAGCCCCTTTTGTTCCATCCGTCCTGGCTGGAGCACTTTTTCCTTCCGGAACGTCCGAATTAGCACTAACCTTTCCCCCGTCGATTCGCCGTACCCGTGTGCGCCTATGCGAAATGCAGTGCGGCGGCTCGTCGGCCAACAGAAATCGGACTCAGGCGGCCGATTGTCGGCCAACAGAAATGAACCGCCTAAGTGCAGACGTTCGGACAAGACAAAATGATTTGATGCCAACCGCCGCCTGAAGGCGGCGGAAATGAAGCCGGGGCAGGGGAGACGAATCAAGATTGAACCCAACCGGGAAAAGGTGGAGAATCCGGAACGAATGAATGGAAACTGATCCGAACCAGGCGGCGCACTTTACGCTCGCAAGCTCGCGAAAGTGACCGCCAACGTTGGCAGAGAGAGAAAGGAGACCGAGACATGAAGGAAGACATCGAACTCGACCCGGTTGACACAACCGAAACGCGTGTGCGTGAGGCGTTGCAGAAATGTCGGAGCGTCAAGTGGTGCTCTTGGGATGAGATAGCCACAGAACTCAATGCGGGCAGATCAATCAACTTCTCCGCAAACGAGTACAAACTAGCGTTCACTCATTTGCACAAACAGGGAGTCATCCACATTGTGGAAACAAGTGACGGCGTCGTCAACGTCCACGTCAACAACCCCGTTCGACAGTGAGGAGGTTTGAGGTATGCGAACAAGTTTTCTCGCGCTCGTCATTCTTTGTCTGTCTGGCTGTTCCGGTCGGTCCGTTCTTGACCGAATTGAGACGTACAAACCGCCGACGTTTCCGGCCTACACCGCAGGTGGTCAGTTAGTAGACAGGGACACTTACGACTATAGAATCAAGCAAGGGAAACCGAGTCCGCCGTCGTTCAGGGATGCCCTTGTGTGTGATCTGTGGCAAAGAATGACCACGGATTTGGACATAAAGGGCATCAACCAGCATCATGTATCCGAGGACGATGTTCGACGTGCCATTGGTGTTTATGTTGAGAAGGATTGGCAGGACATCGCTGGAAATCGCCCTTGGACTCACAGTAACTTCTTGAAGAGTCTGACCACATCCGAAAGGCAGGAATTGGCGAAAGAGGTCGTCCGATACATGGATCAGAATGGTGTCCGAGACAGATGACCGTAATCGGCAAACTCAAGGGTAACATGGATGATTTCATGACCTATGGATAACGGTCAGCAACGCGCCAAGTGAGAGGAACCACATGACAATCAGTATCAACACACAGGATCCAAGTGGCATGGTCTTCATCGAGGTTCGGGATGACCTTGGAAACAGTGCATGTTTCCATCTTCAGCAGGCAATATTTGCGAGGCTGCGTAACCCCGACACCCTGATCTCCGAATTCAGAGAGACCATTGAACGGGAGGCAGACCGTATCGCGGAACTGCTCGGTATTCTCAAGGACGATCAAGGTTTCAGAGAACTGAGAGAGGCGTTCCGCTCGCACCAAGAAGACTAATCCATCCTGCCAACCACGCCTCGCACCGTACCGTGAACCCGCGGCGGGTTCACGTCCGGTGAAGGCCGTCGTTGGCCACAGAGAGACGGAGGAAGAATCATGAGTAAGTTCGTCATCGGGTTTGTCACGGTGGCTTGCGCGGCGACTCTGAGCGCGTTCGGACAGAACAAGGTTGTCTTCGACAACCAATCAGGCGACCCCGCACTCGTCAGACTAATCGGACCAACGAAGACAGAGGTGCAAGTCCCCAGTGGTGCCAAGCAAGGGGTTGATGCGGCGGCTGGCAAGTACACCATCAAGGTCAGATACGGTACACCCGGCAGTTACCGGTACTCGAAGGGACAGGAGTTTGAGGTCACGGAGACGGCCACGGCAAGGTCGGAAACGACCATCACGCTACACAAGGTCGTGGCGGGGAACTATGACGCGCATCCGATCTCGGAAGCCGAATTCGGGACCACAGCAGAACCCCATACTAGGGCGCAGAATAGGCCAACCACAACTCCCGCCGAGGCGACATCCGCCGTAGGCACCAACGCTCTCTCTATACCAAGCGACCTAATCGGGTCAACCATGTCAACTGCTTACGCCAACCTGGACAAGAAGGACCTATGGCGAGTGCCTTGGGAAACAACATTCGATAAGGACCGACATGTGCCAGTTGTTAAGGCCCTTCTGGAGAGGAGTTCCGACGTGCGATGGGCACGCATCCTCCTCGATCCTCGGATCATCGGTCCAAACCAAGAGGAGTACTACAATTGGATTGCAGGCTCCCTGATGCGCCTATCGGGTGAGTTTCAGGCACGCCCACTTGATAAACCCTTCGAGTATGTTCCCGTTGACGCAACCGTGCGATCAAAACTGCTCGGAACTGTGGCAACACGGAAGACCATCGAAGATATCTACGGCAAACCAACACGTGTCGATGCAGTCAGAATGGGCGACAAGGATCTCGACCTCATACTCTACGGCATCATTGGATTCTACACGGACAGTGGAACCTCCGAAATCAAGGGAGTGTACCTGCCGTACGTTTTCGTCAAACTGGGATTCCGAGACTTCGCCACACTCGTGTTGAAGGCTGCGGGAGAACCACACGAAGACACAAAGAAAAGGCCAACAACGCCTCCGACCGTACAGTGATCCGCTGCGCGTCTCACTGCCGGTCAAGGCGAGCGTTGTGACAGGATGACAAAGACACCACAGAAGGTCATTCTGAGCGTCGGCTCGATGGCGATCGGACTGGCGATTCCGTTTTCGATCAGTCTGTACTCCTGGCAGTTCCTCGCATGGCTCTATGGCCCCACTTCAGGTGTCCTTGAGTTCGGGGCGAAGCACACTGCGATTCACGTCGCCTTGTCAGCGGCGGAGCAGGGTCAGACCTAGAAACTAGAAAATAGGTGACGGTGACGATTGACGGTGGTAGGGTACTGACATGCCAAGGCCATGGAGAATCCGATACGCGGGCGCGAAGTACCATGTGACGAGTCGCGGGAACGGGCGTGCGGAAGTGTTCACCGGGGCGGCGGATTATGAGCGCTTCCTGGAACAACTTGACCATGCGGTTGAGGAAGACCGAGTGATTCTGTATGCGTACGTGTTGATGCCGAATCATTACCACCTCTTCTTGGAGACGCCGCGGGGCAACCTAGCGCGGTTCATGCAGCGGTTGAACACGGCGTACAGCATGTATTTTCGGTACAAGAAGCAACGGCCGGGGCACTGTTTTCAAGGTCGGTACGGCGCCAAGCTGGTGGACGGGGACGAGTATCTAGTTCGACTGACGCGGTACATTCATCTGAACCCGGTGAAGGTCAAACGTTACGCAGCTGCAACAAGGGAAGAGAAGAAGAACGCCTTGGACGGCTGGAAGTGGAGCAGTTATCGAGGGTATGCGGGGCTCGGACCGGCGGAGGATCGGGTGAACTATCGCTGGCTACCATTGATGGGCCGTCCTACCACGAACGGCAATCGAGCAGCCTACCGCACGTATGTGGAAGGACTGCTCCAGGAGACGGACGAAGTTCTAAAAGAAGCCGACGGCCGGAGTCGGTATGCGTTGGGCGACGAGGCGTTCCGGCAAGAGGCGGAACAAACGTTGCAGGACCAGATGCAGGACACGTATTTTGCGGAGGATGTCATTCCCGCGAAGCGTCGGACGGTGGACGTGGACGACGTGGAAGAGACCGTGGCGAAGGCGTATGGGCTAGGTCGGGAGGACTTGCACAGCCGTCGCCGCCATGCCGCTGAAGCCAAGGGCGTGGCATTGGAGTTGTGCTGTCGATTGGCCGACACAACTCAACGGGCCTTGAGTGTCCGATTCGGCTATGGTCATGAGAGTTCGGTTGGAAAACAGCGCCATGCAATCGCGAAACGTCTGGCCGAAGATAAAGGATTGCAGCGTCGATTCAATCGCCTATTTTCTAGTTTCTAGGTCTGACCCGAATGGCGCTTAGGTCTGACCCGAATGGCGCCATGATGGGCGCACACAACGCCTCGCAACGTATTGTCAACCCTGGCGGGTTGCCAAACGTTGAAGGCGAGCGTTAGAAGAAGATGAAATACAAGATACGACAGATGATCGCTGGCGATTACGACGCTGTGGTGACCTTGTGGCGCGACACTCGAGGGATCGGACTGGATCAAGACAGCGACTCACGACCTGGCATCACGCGGTACCTGAGACGAAATCCCGGACTCAGCTTCGTGGCGATTGCTCAAGACGTGATCGTCGGTGCCGTGCTTTCTGGTCATGACGGACGGCGTGGGTATTTGCATCATCTCGCCGTTGCCACGGCACACCGCAAACTGGGCATCGGCAAGGCGCTGACTCTTCGTTGTCTCCGCTGTCTGGGAAAACAAGGCATCCCGAAGTGCAACATCTTCCTGTTTCGGAGCAATTCCAAAGGCCGGGCCTTCTGGCAGCACAACGGATGGAATTTGCGTCGTGACTTGAGCGTACTTCAGAAGAAGACGAAGGACTTCTAACGAGTCGGTGGACTCTACCGGCGACAAGCGCCGGAGAAGTCACCGGCAACGTTGGGTGGAGGACGAATGAAACCGAAGATCGGCATGATCACTCTGGGCGTATCAAATCTGGAGAAGTCCAAGGATTTCTACAAGAATGGTTTGGGACTGCCCACGCATGGGGACTATCCAGGTGTGGTCTTCTTCAAACTCACGGGTACATGGCTTGGACTGTTTCCCCGTAATGAATTGGCGAAAGATGCACAGGTAGATGAAGCGGGAACAGGCTTCAGATGCTTTAGTCTCGCACACAACGTCAGCTCGAGGGAAGAGGTAGACAAGGTGCTGAAGCAGGCTGAACAGGCTGGTGCCCGAATCGTGAAAGCAGCCAGGGATGCGGAGTGGGGTGGGTACTCAGGCTATTTTGCGGATCCGGATGGGTTCCTGTGGGAAGTGGCTTGGAATCCCGGTTTCGATCTGACATGAGGAATCGAACACCCAATCGGCTCGCCGGGGACTAACTGATTAGGCCAGCCCCGGCTGCCACACCACCTGGCATGCGGGTCCGCACCAGGCGGTTCCGATCAGTAACGGGCTTTCTCCCCGTAGTGAAGAGCAATCCATAACGTGCGCATGTCGGGGACGCCCTGTTCGTGCAACCAGCGGTTGGTCAGGGCGCGTTGGAGGATGCACTGTGAGGAAAGTACACGGACCACAGAGGGAGTGCAAGCGAAAGGGGCGCCGGAAGGGTCAGACCCGAGGACAGTCGCCGCCGGGACGCGCGAAAGGCAACGTGAAACCGGTTTTGGCGCATTTTTGTTTCGTCGCAAGTGGTTGATGAAGAGTTTGTTGAACGAAAGTCTAATCGAATAGACTCGGCGCCGGTGCGCCCTGGCGTGCAAGGTCCTCAGCCACTTCCCTTCACCTTCGTGCTCTTCGTGTCCTTCGTGGTGAAGCTCCCCATCCCCCGCATCACCGCGGCCTCCGCGTTCTCCGCGGCTCCGCGTGAGACAGACCCGCCATGCCCACCAAAATCTCGGCAGTCACCGGCGCCGACAGCGCGGCGCCAAAGAAGTATCATGGAGGGCGCCGCGCCTGCCCTGAGCCCGCCGAGGTGGTTGTCGGCGCCGTGTCGTCGTTGAGGACAAAGGACGTCGCCGATGGACCCGGGCGCAGAACATAACGCAACATTCGCAGCAGGCTTCGAACCGGCCGCCGGGGATCATGGACGGAACTGGCCCCTGCGGCGCAATCGGCCGACGATAGCGGCAGTCGCAGGCAAACCCAGATCCCAACCAGCATGATCGCCGCATAGCCCCAGGCCGCGGACACGTAGTGACCCGTCGTGCCGCCCCGCAACCAGAACCCCATCACCACCGCCGAAATCCCGCTGGGGACGGCGGTGCAGGCACTCCAGACCGCATTGGTAGCATGCCGCAGCTCAGGCTGCATGCGCAGCATATAGCCGCGGCTGGCGGCCACATAGTTACCGCTTTCCGCGACCGGCAGCAGCGCGCACACCGCCGCCACTACGACCATCGGCGAGTGGCCCGGCCGCAGGCAACCGATCACGATCAAACAGCCCACGGAGAGCACCCCGGCCCCCGCCAGCACCACCGTACTGCCGTGCCGGTCGGCAATGCGCCGCCAGCGGGTTGTCGTCGGAACCGCCAGAAGATTCCCGAAGGTGGTGAGCAACAAGATCAGGCCCGGCCCGAGCAGGAGTTGATCGCGCAACAGCAGCAGGACCAGCAACCCCTGCCCCACGTACACGAACCCGCACCAGGCCACACACCCGAGGAACCCCATGAACGTGCGGTCTCGCAACACCGTGCCAAATCCGCTCCAGGCCGACTCATCGTGGCGCACCGACGGCCCGCCGCCCGGCACACGCCGCAGCACCCGAATGCTCAGCAGGCCGAACGCGACGCCCAGCGCCGCTACGGCCGAGAACCGCCAGATGGGCGGCTGATGCCCCAACACCACGAAAGCGAACACGCCGAACGCGACGGCCAGCAAGCGCGTCATGACTGTTTCGGCTGCAAAGTACCGGCCCAACTGCTCCGGCGGCACGATCTCGTGCAGCCAACTCGACCAGGCAATGCCGGCCAGGGCGCGCGTCATGCTGAACAGCCCGGCGGTAACGAACAGCAACACCGCCGCCGCCCCCGCCCCCCACCTGACCAGTACCCACGGCGTGAGCACGACGGGCAATACCAGCAGGTTGCGGGCCGTCCAGCCGGCCATCAGCACGCGCTTCGACCCGTAGCGCTCGGCCAGACCCTTGGTCAGGATCCCCAGCACACCGGCGAACGAAAGCAGCGAATACAAAACGCCAACAGCCCCGCTGTTGATCCCCAGGGCTCGCGCGTGCAGCACGAGCACGGCGCCGACGAGGCATTGCCACGACAGCACGTTCAGGAAAAGGAAGCCCAGGAACCGTCGGGGACCGTTATCCAACGCGCTCAGCTGAAGGTTAGCGCCAAGCGCACGTAGAGGTGTCAAGGGCATGCGACTGCCCACAAGCCCCCTGATACCGGCATGGCCGACCCGTGGTCGCTCACCGCGGCTCACCCGCCCGGCCGACGACCCGGTAGAACGCCCGGCCCGACGCCTGCGCATCAGCCCAGTTCGTCGCCGACGCGTTCGCCGTGAAGGCCGCGGCAGCATTCGACCAGGCGCCCGCGAGGTCGGGCAGTCGCTCGACGGTATAGTCGCAAGCGGCGGTCATGTTGGTGATGGCCAGGACGGGGCTGCCGTTCGTGCAAGCCAAACCCGCGAGAGACAGATCGCTTCGGGGAACCGGATAGACGAACGGATTCGTACTCGTGATCTCCAAGACACTGCCGCCCGCGTAGTTCGGGGCATAGAGTCGGGCCACGCCATCGTTGCGGCCATCGCCCGCTGCCAACTTCGCTGTGGCACCCGATACGGCATCCACGACAATACCGGTAAGGTAAGTTCCGGAACCGGCGTCCCAGGTGAATTCCCGCACCGGTCCCTTCGAGGTCGTGTAGGTTGAGTAAACCCGGCGGAGTCCGTCGGACTTCAAGCGCGCCACTAGGATATCGCCGCGCTTGCCGGTGACGTCGATCCTGTTCGTTACCCAAGCCCCGCCGCTGTAGACGTACTCCAGCCGTCCCGTACTGGTGTTAACCACGACGCAGGTGCGTCCGTCGTTGTGAACCTTACCGATGTCCGTCGGATCAGGCCCGACGGCGCGGTGGTCGATCGCTGCGGTCATATAGTTTGTGCCGGCCCACTTGTACGAGTCCAGCACGCTGGTGTTGGCGAGCACGCGGTTTGTACCGTCGTTGCAGAGATCCCCGACAGCGTCGCTGCCTTCCATGTCGTTAGTGTGCAGACAGACCTTACTCCAGACGCCCGTCGTATAGGTGTATTCCCACAACCCCTGGCCAAGATGCGAAGCATTGCCGGATGTTCCCACGTACAAATGCTTTACGCCATCATTACGCCCCGCTCCGGCAAACAGGCAGAGGGACTGGTACGTGTTGTCGACGACACTGGTAGCCCAGGCACTCCCTGTCCAGCGGACTTCATGCAGCGCACCATTCGTCTTGAACTCGGTGTAGTACAGCCGGTTCGTCCCGTCGCCCCGCACGTCGCCGATGGCCACCAGAGCCAGATTCGTCACATATCTCGCCACGAGCGTATTCGTCCAGCCCGCGCCGGTGTAGGTCCATTCGATCACGCGGCCGTTCCGCTCAGACACATAGACGCGATTCGTGCCGTCATTGCGGGCGTCGCCCACTTTGACTTCGAACACGTTGGTCAGCAACCCGGATCCGAACGACTGCACCGACCACTGCGCCGCCGCCGGAAGGCAAAACGCCATCCAGACGCCGGCGAACAGACCAGCGATCAAACGTTGCTTCAATCCCCTGTTCACTGTTCACCGTTTACTGTTCACTTCCTCACCCGTGCTAGCCCAGTATCTCCGGCATCTCGTACGCCATCGGCCCTTTGATCAACAGTTTCTTCGGCACGCCCAATCGTTCGAGCCGCAGGAAGATCCCCCACGCGCGTCCGTGATTGGTCCCGAGCGCCACGACGATCTCGTGCTCGCCCGCTGACGCCTTGAACCGGGATGCGGACTGATCGCCCGCGGCCGGGTTGATCCCGTTCGGGTCCTTGATGAGCAACTTGCGATCAACCCAGGCTTTCATCGGCCCGTCATAACCGAGAACCAGCGCCATCTGCATGGCCTCCTTGCACGCGAAACGACAGGCAAAGTAGAGGAGTTCATCGCGACCGCCGTGCTGCATCGTCTCGCCGTGAAGGTTGCAGAAGTTCTCAGTGAACGCGCGTTTCGTCATCCCCAGTGGATCGAGTGACGTCGGACAGTCCAGCCCTTTGAGTTTGCCGGCCGAAGGCTGATGCGCGCTCACCCTCAACTGACGGATGTACGGCGTGATGGCGCGCGGCACGCCCAATGCAACGGGGCCGAACACGGGCAAGGAACGCCCCGCCTCGTCCGTGATATTGCAGTACGGGTCGGTGCCGTAACCGTAGTGCAGCGATGCCTCAGCCATGGCCTCCGGCGACAGCCCGGTACGCACCCGTACGCGAGACCCGTCCAGCACAATGTCGAAATGATTGGTGCTGCTGCCGACGGTGACGACCGAGAGTCCGCTCGGCCGGTCGCCGGAACGCAGCTTGCCGACCACGTTCTCGAACTCCGCCACGGCCACCCCGAGGCTGCGGACGGTTTCGATGAAAACCTTCTTGAGCGTAATGGGCGGCAGTCCTGCCTTGCGATCCCCGCGCAGCACCTGCATGGCCCGGGCCAGCCGCACGCCGAGCACGTACTGCCCCTTGCCACCGATATGGATGCCATCGTCAAGCGGCAGGTCGATCGCCGGTACGGTCGTGAGTTGCTTGATGACAAGCGGCATGCGCCGCTGCTGATCCTGAATCGAATTCCAGTAAGCGGCGTTATCGCCACCCCAGCCGCATACCCGGGCAATCTGCACGGTGGCGACAGGCAGCGCCTTGTCGCCGGCGTCGCGCCGCAAGGCAGCCACAAGCGCCTTCATCCGCTTGGTGAAGAGAGGCGCCGCATGGCGGTCCGTGTCGCTGCACCCCTGGTACCACACGAGCCCCGCGACGCGGCGTCCGTTCTTGATCAGCCGTCGCACCAGTGCGCCATAGAGACTCTTGCCACCCTCGTTCTTGCGCTTCGGATCCCATTGCGTCATGGACGTTCCGCCGTGCGCGCAGGCGATCAACCCCTGCGGCACACCCGTGAGGCGCCGCATTTCGGCGGCAAATGCAGGGCCGGGACAAACACCCCAGTCGGAGTCGGGTTTCGCGTGGCGCTCGCCGCCGCGGATCTCGTAATGCACCGGGTCGACACAGTCCCACAGGTTGTGAATGGGATCCCTGGCTGTGGCCCAACGGTCGTTCATGTAAAACGCGCGCACCAACGAATCGACGGGCAGCCGATCCTTGGGAATGAGCCCGCAGCCTTGCATATTGGATTGGCCGCCCAGTAGCCACACATCGCCCACCAGCACATCCTTGACCACGAGCGTCTCTTCGCCGACCGCGAGTTCGATGTCATAGGGTCCGCCCGCGGGCAACCCCTTGAGGCAACCGCTCGCCTTGCCGCGCGCCGCCGTGCCCACCTTGACGCCCGCGAAGCCTTTCGCGACACGTTTGCCCTGACGCACGGTCGCCACGATCGGCCCCTGTGCGCTGCAAATTCCGAAAAAAACGGCTTCGCTGACGTTCCTCTTGTTCCGCTGCACAACCATGTGGTCAAACAATCCCGCCTCGATCTTCATGGATTCAACTCCCGATGCGTGTTGGATGTAACAGGAAAAGTGCGCATGCTTGCACTTTGGACGCGAATCATCAAATGCTTTTCTACCCCGAAATCCATCCGCGCTTGCCGCCCCTCCCTCTTATG
>Ga0073936_10011663_pt1 | contig 10606 bp, 9 predicted proteins | sample AliMusrvi5mmetaG_FD_87041 | JGI IMG/M metagenome (GOLD analysis project Ga0073936, IMG submission 87041) | Freshwater lake bacterial and archeal communities from Alinen Mustajarvi, Finland, to study Microbial Dark Matter (Phase II) - Alinen... | ecosystem: Environmental > Aquatic > Freshwater >... | reverse complement strand
GTTTTTTTCATGGTGCTGGTTGGTTCGAAACCTTCATTTCAAACAGGCGGCGCGAAAGCGCAGCCCTGTCAACCAGCACTACTTCATTTTTTAAATTCTAACGGAAAAAAATTCCCTTCCGAATATATAACCGAGAAGTATTATTGGGTGGAACCTGTTACATTGAATGCCGATACGCCTCAGGTGAAAGCAATGTTAAGCAATAATAATCTGCGCGACCGACTTGATTTAGATTTTTCTGCAAAATCCCTTGAAGGGATGATTGCTGGCGCGAACGTGAAGTTACCTGCTTTTAATGAACATGAATCTGAGGATGCGCCGAAATATAACGAAGCCGACTCTCCTATCAGTTTTATTGACTCAAATCGGTGCGAGATAGTTATGCCGAAAAAGGAAAAGAACGCTGCTGTTGACATACCGCCCACTCCCAAATCCCCTATAAATTCCATTGATACGACAAGATATCCCCGTGATGTTGTGGCCGCGCGGAAAATATCGGAGTCGACCAGCCAGGGCACATTCTCCGTGCCAGCTGGCGCAACATTGCGGTTATTATCTGTGAGTGGGAAAGCGGGAATGGCCGAATATGGTGGCCGCAAGATCATTGTGCAACTGTCAGATGTCAAGGAGGTTGGCGAAGAACCTACGGTAACATCCACTCCTGCGCCGGAAGTGCCTAAATTTGGTCATTTGGTGCTTTATGTGACTATCCCTGGCGGCATATTCTACAATTATAAGGCTTTTCTCATTCCTTCTGATATTGTAGAATTCTCACATAAACTTACTACTTATGAAAAACTTAACCGTGAGGATCCTCAGCAACGCCGTTGTTTTGAGTATTCCTACGATGGTTCATCTGGTGGACCATTACACTTCAATCAAGTTCCTGTAGGTAATTATAAATGCCTTATCATTATGGATAATACCACATTCAATGATACACAAATCCCCGTGATGTTGGCAGTTCTCAAGCCTTTTTTTGATGAAGGTTCCTCCCGTACCTCTGCAAAAATAGTCGGACAGGTTGCGGTTACAATAATCCCAGATAAGACTGTCAAGACATCATGCGGCGTGCCAGCGGTTATGAGGTATGGCAAAGAGTAAGAGCAGAAAAGTGCTGACTTGTTAGATGGGGGCGAAATACCCCCCCCCCGCACGCGTGGGAAGCTGGGATTACCTGTCAGCCAAGCGCGCAAAAAGGTTTTAAAACCCAGAATGGGTTATCTTCCTCGGCGAGCGAGCGAAACAAGAAATGGAGATGAGGCACGAATGGAATGGATTGGTTCGCTCGGTGGCCGATCTGGGTGGGGCGTGAAGAGTCTCGCATCCTCGGAAGAATGAGAAGCTGCGAGTCTCTGAGGGCAGGGGCCGGACGGGATCTAGCGAACGATCCCGCCTTAGTTATTCAGCCTGACAAGGCCAAGAGTAGCCCGCGAAACGAAGCACTTGGCGAGAATGGGCCAGATAAATAGCTCGTCGGAGCCAAGTCGTGAATAACTTTCGTGAAAAACGAAGTAATTACCAACCAATCACAATATCTTTTTGTTCGTAGGGAACCTGGGCAAGGCGATTTTTGTCGGCCTGGTTCCTTCTTTCTTGTTCTACGGCCGCCCTGAGAGCCTGCAATCCGTCAATTACCATGCCCCCCTCCATTTTTCTGAAAGAAGATTGAATTTCCCCAAAGGGGCCTGTGCTGACTGCAGCAATTGCCATCCACTCCCATGGGCATTCTGTTTTTTGGAGTTCAACGGCTCCCTCGAAGATCTGCCATAGCGGCTGCAAGTCGCGTGATTGCCAGCATTGCTGAATTCCATTCTCGGAGTAAAACAACCGCCATTCTCCAGACGGGTTGGTCTGCGACCTCTCCAGCGCGTTTCTTATTTCCGCCGTGTTCAGCATTGCATGATGCTACGCGGATCAACTACCCTTTGGCAATGGAAGAGGATCTTGCGCGGCAGCTCATCGGCTGGAAAAACGCAAAACCTGAATGGTCGGGGAATTACGATTTTTTTCAGGCGGGCGGAAAATTCGACGGCGAGTTGACACCTGACCTGTTGTTTTCCCCTCTCGATCTGCCCCCCATCCTGACGGCAGAGGAGACGGTAAGCCTTGTTTTCCGCTCTACAACCCTGCTGGAAAGGCTTTGTGAGGCGGATTGGCTGGTTGCCCTGCCTGGCTATGATGACGAGCCATATTTCGCCAGCAAAGCGGTTTATATGGCATTGGGCAGGCTCCGCAACGGGGAGAAACCGCCTCGGTCGGCGAGTGAAGCGGCCCCATTACCTGGGGAGCCTGAAATTGGGCAACTCGCCAAATGGCGCCACATGAAAGTTGGCAAGGCCGCTGAACTGCTGGGCATATCCCCTCGGACTCTTTCCGATTATGCCGACAGGGGGCTGGTGCCATTCCTGCCCATCGGGAAACATCGCCTTTTCAACCTCGATGAGGTAATTGCCCACCTGAAAGCCTCTGCGCCGAAAGCCGGAATTACAGAGGGTGATATTGCCGCTGTGCTCCGCTAGCGTTTTTTAAAAGTCATTTCTTGAGCTTATCTTCCACAATTGTCTCTGCGCGCAGGTAATTAATTCATATTTCAACAATATCTGTGTTTGGACTCCTCGTTATCTGGATTGACTACCACCCAAAGTCACCTGCAAGAAAAAAATATGCACTTGACGCTCGCTTATGGCAACATATATATCCTTGCCTCCGAACAGTTACCTGCTTATTTATGAAAATGAAGATAATTGGTGCCTTGTGCTTTTGTACGATATTCCTTTCCGCCTGCGAAAAGAAATCTGAATCCGCAGATATAGCTGAATTGAAAGCCAAAATTGCAGCACTCGAAAAAGAAAAAACGACAGCAATCTCAAATCCCATTGTTAAGCCTACTTCAACGCCTGCCTCTGAAACGGCCACCGTAAAAGGTCAGGTTTTCATTGTTACAAAAGGCGGAACAAACTACAAACTTGGTCTTGTCGAAGTTGGACTATGTGATTTGGAGCAAGCCAAAAAACATTTTGGAACATACTATGATAAAATGGCGGAGAAGTTGAAGGAACGCACCAAAGAGTTTGACGAATTATATTCAACCTTTGCTCCAGATATTCAGCAATATTTAGAACTTGAGACAATTTACAACAAGGAGCAAGAAGAACTAATGACTCGTTTACGGAAAGCGAAAAATGCTTTACAAAATTTAAGTATTTTAAACTCCAACTCCTATAATAATCCAGATGTGGAATTTACAGAAGAACGCAGCGACAAGTATGAAACCTTGGCCCATGATGATCCGGAAACCCACTATGCCAAATTCGCTGCTGCTGCAAAAGAGTATCAGGAGGCATATGAAAAAGCATATAATGTAGTTGGGGTTTATGCCTTAACTAGGGATAAGCTTGTCGAAAAAACGAGAAGCGCTCGCTCTATGCCGGAAAATCAGCAATTTATCATCAAAGGCCAAATGGAATCGGTTTTGCGTGATCTTCCGCTCATTACTTCTGCAAAAACGGATGCTGATGGATGTTTTGTTTTAAAGGTGAAGACTGGAACGCCCTATATTTTGGTTGCCTCCGCCAAGCGGCAAGCAGGGGATAGTATCGAGAGGTATTACTGGGTAGAGCCACTTAATATTTCTACAGGAACGGAAGAAACCAAAATAATGTTTAGCAATGATAACCTTCGTGACCGACTCGATTTGGATTTCTCGCCACAATCGCTTGATGCATTGCTAATAGATTCAAAGAAGAAATTTCCATTTACGCTGTATTTCGCCCCAACGGAGTTGGCAGGAAATCAGCAATGGGTGCCACCAGCTAAACCGCAATTTAAATTTTTTGACTCAAACCATAAAGCATTAAATCAGAATCAAAAGAGACTTCTACTGTCTCCAAAATGGGACGTGATTGATGAGAACGACCGTCGTAAATGGATTCCAAGGGATCAAACCATATGGGCTCAAGTCCACGATTGGAAAGGGACATTCGGAAAAGAAGCTAGACCACCTACCGATCAACTTCTTCCCTTTTTGTTGCAATGTGAGCGAATAGCAGTTGCAGCTAAACTCCAAGCCGCTTTGCAAAGCGAAATACAGCTAGAAATAGAAACTCCTCAGGGGCAGTTGTGGAAAAAAAGGCAGTAGCAGCATCCCCAACGCCCAATGTTGTCCGATCAACGCCTGGTGAGTAACCATTTGGAAGATGTAAATGCACTGCTTTTGAATCTGCAGATTCATGCACTTTGCGTGCAGAAGAGGCGTCAGGAATTGGATCCCGCACGCCTCTGCTTCAACTTGTTTCATCTGATTTCAGACAAGTATCTCAAAGAGACCTTCCATTCCGACATACTGGCTGCGCTACTTGATCCTCACGGGGCGCATGGAGCGGGGCATGCGTTCCTCCATGCATTCATCGCTTGGCTACGCGCGATTCCAAAAGGTTGTGATCTGAATGGTTTGGACCCGCAGAACTTCACGAATTCGAAAATCGAACGAGAGATTGGCTGGGTAGATATTTCTGTGCTTGATCGCGATAGCAAAAAAGCAATCATTATTGAGAACAAAATTACTGGTGCTCGCGATCAACCGCGACAATTACCGAGATATCTTGACCATGTCGAAGGACGCAATTATGAACCCGTGGCGATTGTTTATCTCACTCTGAACGAACCGAAACTGCCAGTTGAAGACGAGGAGTGGAAGCAGCCTGAAGATCACGAACGGGTCCACAAGATTTTTATTTCTGCGACGGCGTTCAACTATGATCTCCCTTGTCTGAACGGTAATTTCATACCGACATGCGAGCAACGAACCACCAACCTTGATGTTTTATTCGTTCTGCGCCAGTATGGAGAACTGATCCACGATTTAGGAAAAAACTGCATGAATGAGACCCTGATGAGCAAACTTTGCGAGGAAATGACAAGGACAATGGTGAGACGTTCGCAAACGCTCTCGCCCTTGTTACCATGATGAATGATTTGCCCGCCTATCGAGCCAAAGAAATCTTTCGACAATTCGATGGATGTCATAAACCATTCGATTTCATTGGAACATATAAAGAGGTGGATGTGATCTTTTATTTCCCTGAATCGAAGGGTGTAACCATTGATGTATGGTGTGAACCAGATCAATATAAAGTGTGTTTTTGGGACCGTGAGAATCCGAAGGGGAACCGCCAACGCATAGATCAGATCATGGCAACATGCTCCATGCGAGCGGATTTCGTAATGCAGGATTTCCATGGGCATGACACATATGTGCGTGCCTACAAATTCCCAACTGAAGTGGCCGCACTGTATTCGGATTTGGGAATCTTTCTCAAGGAACTCGAAAACTGTAACTGCGTCGACCGGTTATCGGAAGTTACTCGGTCTGATATTACCGCTGTGCTCCGCTAGCGTTTCTTTCCCGCCGATTTCTTCGGCTTATCAGTCGGCTTCGGCTTTGGAAGAACCTTCTGCCATGCTGCCAGCTCATCGTCGTCCACCAAGCTCAAATAATTGTCATGCAGTTTTCTTGGGCTCGTCCCCATTTCCAAAGAAACTTCGGCTTCGTCCTTCAATTCCTGCAGGCGGTAAGTGGCATAACTATCTCGGCATCCGTTGCGCGGTTTCCTGACCGGAATTAAATTGCGCACTTTCGCAAACTCCATGGAGAGTGTCGAGTCGTGGGCATAATGAGGGACAATCCAACCCTCATCTTTGGCGACGGGTTTCAACCAAGCAATTAATTGCTCGGAAAACTTGATAATGCGCCGCCGCCCCACCTTCGTTTTATCCTTTTCAATCTCGATATGTCCCGCCTTCCAATTGATATCTTCCCAGCGGAGACGGTGAATTTCGGCCGTTCGGATACCAGCGAAAGCACCAAGGGCAACCAGCGGGAGCCATTTTGGCGGCAGACTGTCGAGGATGGTTTGCATCTCCTCCGCCGTGTAAATTTTCTGCTTCAACTCCCCCGCCTTTTTCGTCCTCTTTTCACCCGCCTTCAATATGTTTTCTGCCTCGGTATCGACGCCCCTTGGCAAATAGCGCATTTTTCGTGCAAAGGAAAATAGCGTGCAAAAAGCGCCCTTATAATTATTCCGAGTCCTGCCCCTTGCCGTGGTGTATTTCCCTGTGTAAATCACTCCGTTTGCGGTCCTTCTGCGCACTGGAATCTTGTTCAAAAATGCTTCCAAGTCTCGCGTGGTAATATCCGCAACCTGCATGGTTTTGAAAAAGTCTGCTGCTGCTCCAAGCCGCTGCGAGCAATCCTGCCAATATCGGAAACTATGTTCATATTCCCTGTGCTTCGCGTCCCCCTTCGTGGCAAGCGTTGCCATGAATTCCTTGTAAAGCTCGCCAAAGGTGATGTTTACCAGGTCCTCCCGTTTGGCTTTTTTCACAAACAATCTGGCCGCTTCTTGGATTGTCCCCCTGCCTCCAAGGATTTGATGGACCTCGGCGAGGGTGTGGGCGGCATCGGAAATCTTGATGTTCAACGGGGCCAGCGTTTCAACGGCGGCGCGGACAGTCCGGACTTGCTCCCCGCTGAACGGGCTGGGTTCATCTGGGGCCAATCCAGCAAGCTCCTTGATGAGCGCCTTTGCGCGGGCTCGCGCCAGCTCAAGCGTTTTCGCTCGCTCTCTGATCCGCTTTCCTTTCTGATATGTCAGACGCCAGTAGCTGTAGCCGGCCCCGTTCTCTCCATCCTTCTTCTTGTCGAAAATCTTGTGGATCGAAATGACAATCCCCCTCGCTGAAACCCGCTCAACCAAATTTGTGCCGCCCTTTTGCATGGCCTACAATGGTCCGAAAAGTGGTCCGAATGCAAGAAAAACATTTTTGCTTAGGAGTTCAATACGAGTTCGAATCCCGTTAGGGTCGCCAACTTTGTTGGCAAGTCCGAAGGACATTCGAACGCAGTTCGACCACCCCCGCGATAGCGATCACGTAAAGCCGAAGGCCATTTCTGTGGAGCCTGCCGCCCGGCAGGATAATCCCGTTAGGGTCGCCACTTTTAAAGTGTGGTATTTCCCCTGCAAACAGCCTGTATAAAGGCTCTGCTGGCGGTTGAGGCAAAAGTCCAAAACGGCAGTTGCGGCGCAAAACGGCAGTTGTGCTGTCCTTAATTGTCCTTAATTTTGGCGCTCCACCAAACAATGGGGATGCGGTTCATCGTTGGTGGTGTTGGTTGTTGGCCGCGAACGCCGGAAAAAATATTTTTGCAGCGCTTCTCGGTATCCGGCACAAGGCGGCTTTTGTCGTTGTGGTTCTGTCTCGGAGGTATTGGCGGATATTCATGGCGCACCAGCTCACCGGTCAAAAGCCCCCATTTTTGATGATGTCCACATCCTGCCGGACACGCGCCCTGGCACAGTCCATTGCAAACTTTTCAATGCCCCTGATGCTCTGCATGCTCTTCACGATTTCCTCGGCCCGAGCGTTCACCGCCTTCGCGCCCATCTTCGCGCCGACAACATCAATGATGCGTTGCAGGTGTTCCGTTGTCTCTGCCACGTTTGGCGGCCGTATTTCCAGCAAGTCCGCGCAAAAGCGGTTCATCAGTTCTTCGCTCAGCCAGCCAGATTGCCTGATGTCTTCAACGGTTAATGGCGGCATGGCATCGATTTCCTCCGCAAAGCTGACCTCGCCCAACTTCTTGCGATAGAGGTCCTGGAAAGCCCCGCATCCAATCCAGATTGATTTGCGCAGATTTTGCGCCGCTTTTGAGCTGCACGTCATTATCTGCACACGGCCATCCATGAGGCCCATCAGCTCATCGACGGTCGAGCGAAAATAATTTTTGTTGTCGCTGTCGCTCTGGCGAAATTTGTCAAGCTCGTCACAGACTATGAGTGCAGGGCCGCCCTTCTCCACCGCCTCAAAGATAATGTCGCAAGTGGGTCGCTCTGAGCCAGAGCCGCCCCTCAAATGCCAACTGCTGAGCGTGACCGTCACAAACTTCATGCCCAAAAAATGCGCGATGCGATTGCAGACCCATGACTTGCCAGAGCCGGAAGGGCCAACAACAAGCATATTGCGTTTGAGTTGCACTCCCAGACCTTTCAAGCCAAGTTTGCTTGCCGCCACGATTTCAAGAGCGGTCTTGAAAGCTGCACGCTGCGACGCGCTTTTTGACATTTTGAAAGCAGACTCAAAGCGCTCTTGGCTGTATCCGCCCTCTTGCTCTGCCTCTTCTTTTACAACCTGGATACGCGGGCTCGCACAGCGATATGCGAAAAGGTCAAACTCGAACGGGGTGCTTTTGGTGTGCACCCAGATCATGTTTTCGGCCAAAAATGCCTGGTCTGTGTTGTCCTCCAAAAGCTCCAAAAGCATGGCAACTCTGGTTGGGTCGTTGCAGTTATTGCAGTTCTCGAAAAAGTCGGCGAAGAGATACAGGCGCTCCAAGCGTTCTGCTATTTCAAGTTTTGGATCCAGCGTGATGAGGATAGCGGCGCAACACTCAAAGCCCGTCTGTTTTCGTGCGTAGTTCAACGCCTCCATTTCGCGGGTTGGCGAGGGATCGCCCTTGTGTTCATCGAGCCATTTTTTGAGCTTATGCGCCCAGCCGCTGATGTAAAGGTCAGCCTTTTCGCCTTTGGGCCAGTCAGGGCTTGTGTTGATCGCCAGTAGCGTTGCCATGCTTCCCAAGATACGGCCATCGCCGGTATCGCATTCGCGGCGGCCAAACTCTCCGAGTCCGACCGGGCATGGATCACGTCTTTACCCCGGAATCTGGAAATCGAGGGATTTCTTTATACCCATGCCTCTCTGGCGAGTTTCAGACAAGATCCCGGAAAGTTTGAGATTTCTGATGGCCTCCCCCCACAGATGTCCTACCCTCGTGAGAAAATTTCCGCATGTTGCTCTATAAACAATTCGGGTTCAGCGGCCGCCAGTCGATTTACGATGACGGCGCGGTGCGAATTTTTCTTCCTGCGGAGTTCATCAAAACAGAGGAAGAGGGCACCAATTCCGTCTTCGAGATGGAGGGATTCCCCGGAAAACTCCATGTTCGGTCGGGAATCGTGGAATTCGAGAGGATTTCCGACGAGAAGCTTAAAGAACCGGAAGTTTTTTGCGCCTGCCTGGAGGGTGTTCCAGATCACACGGACTTCCGAAAGGTGAATCTGGCGAGCGGGTTTTCCATGACCAGCTACGAGTTCCACCGGGCCGACCAGTTCCTGAGCTGCTGCGCCCTTTCCGCCGGAATCACGGACAGCTCAAGGGCTGTCGCGACCTTCGAACTGGCTGTGCCGACAAGTTTACTCGCGGATCGGCGTTACAGAATCATCCGACATTTGCTGCGGCGGCAGGCGAGGCTGACAATGTGCAGCGTCGAGGAGCCGAAAATCAATAATTCGGAAGTATCGCGTGACGTGGACAAGCTCGGCATCCGATTCCCGGAGGAATTGGGCGGCATGGTCTATTGCCACACAAGTGATTTCGAGTGCCGGGGCGACGGGCTCGGAGTTTCCCTCCGCTATGAGGATGCCGAGGGCCGAAAATCGGATGTCTTCATTTTCGACAACGGGGACGACTTCGTCGAGCCGGGTGCAAAAACAGAGGATGTGGAAATGGAGATGTGCGGAGTCGAAATGGAAATCAGCCACGCCTGCGCGGACACCGACCTTTATCTGGTTCGCGATACGGTGACGGAATACCGGGACGACCTTCAATTCCTAGACAAACGCCACCGCATAGCGCCGGAACACACGAAGGCGAAAAGAGCGGTCGTCACAGCCACCCTCATCACCGCGTATCGCGGGGCGTTCATCAAAGTCCGCTTCACCCCGCTCCCCGGCGAAATCCACGTCCGACACCCGCTGGTCGAGAAATTCATGGACGACCTCGCCCAAATCCTCCTCGCATGAAAAAATACTCCAGAAAGTTTATGGGTAGGACACTCGTTGACCTACCTCTCGTGTGAGGATTCGCGCGATGAACAACCACTCCAACGCGGAATACCTGACGCTCCGGCAGCTTTTTGTCGCCTATGCCCGGATGCTGGCCTCGCGGGAAATGTTTCCGGCCATCCGGGATTTCCACGAAAAGCGTTGCCGGATTCTCACAGGGCTTTTCGAGATCCGGTTGCAGGAGCCGCATGGGCTTGCCGCTTTGGCGAAATGCTACACCAAAGCCGCCTTCTACGATCCATGTGGCGGCGTGCTTTTGGGCAGCAACGGGGTTGACCGTCTGGGTGGGTATCGGGCATCCATGCGCCAGCTCCGCCGCCATTCAGCCGACATGCGCCGGATCTACGCCCGCCTCGGGGTCGAATGGCTGGCCGAAAATTATCCGGGCATCGAGAAAAAGCGCGTGCATGTCTCCCGGCTCAAGGAATTCGCGATATCAAAATCCCCGACCAAAGCAGAGGAGTGCGAGGAATGCATCAAAGCGATGGAGAACGACGAGCCCGAACCGGTGGATGACGATGTTCCCGCATCCGTCAGCGACGACCTCAAGCGGGGAGAGGAGGTGCGCGAACGGGCAAGACGAGAAACCGAGGCGGCAATACCCATCATCATCGAACGTGCCCTCGCTGCCGGAATCGGAACGCCAGAAACGGTCTCCCAAATCATCTGCGACATGAATGTCCGCGACTTCCTCAAAATTACCG
>Ga0073936_10011650_pt1 | contig 10611 bp, 9 predicted proteins | sample AliMusrvi5mmetaG_FD_87041 | JGI IMG/M metagenome (GOLD analysis project Ga0073936, IMG submission 87041) | Freshwater lake bacterial and archeal communities from Alinen Mustajarvi, Finland, to study Microbial Dark Matter (Phase II) - Alinen... | ecosystem: Environmental > Aquatic > Freshwater >... | reverse complement strand
TATGGCATATATGATAGGGATGCTTATGTATCTTGGCGTTTTGAGTAGCCGTTGTTGCATGAGGGTATGTAAATTAAGTATGAAGGATAAGGCTAAGATTAAGAATGAAGAACTTAATTCAGGCCATTATTGTCGAGTCTAGAACTTTTTTTATGGACAATCCTAGTTTCAGCATCGAAAGCCTGAAAACCCTCCAATATGAGCGATTTGGTAAGGTTACCTGGTAAGGTATAGTTATTAGTAGGTGGAGTTTCAATAGAAAGAGATAAATGGGCTGAGTGTGGCTTTACTACCTACATTATTTTTAGTCGTATATAAACGAAGAAGAATAATATTTGAAGAGCAGAAATCCCTAGAACTACTATAGAGGTACAGTAGTGTATATCTAATAGAGTATAGTAATATATACCTACCTATAGTAGAATATACTGTATACTGCTGTGGTAAAAAAAAGTTAACTTGCCCTTGCAAAAGTTACATCCATCAGTATAGTGGTTTGTGAGAAAATATAGTAAAAATTATATCACATATATAAGAATATGTCTATTTATAAGGCTCTTATAACAAGTAGGGCTTTTTTTGTTATTATTATAATATTATTATAAGTAAGACGTTTCTTTCTTGATTTCCGTACTAATTCCCATAAAAAAATAGTAGTTTTATCAGTTAATAACTACTAAATGGGTCTATTAGATGAACAACTTCTTCAGAGGTTTAGAGAGGTATGAGAGCAAATATGTACCAATAACCCGCTCATACTTGCTAAACTATATGCTCCTCGAAATGACTGGGAGTGGTATATCTCAGAGTATCATCCGAAAGCCGATGTGTTCTATGGGTATGCGGTTATGGAATGAAGATGAAAATGGTGTTACTTCAGGATACCAGAAACAGAATGATATGGCGAATTTCAGATACAAAGAGACCTCAAATTTTCTGAGGTTTTTTTTGCAGAAGAAAAGACCCTCAAAAAGAGGGTCTAATTTTCCTCACTTTCTTCTTTCAATTTTACTTCTTCGGTTTTGCTTTTGTATTTTTTGTTTGTCTAAGCACTTGTATAATTTCTTTCTGTTTCATAACAAATTTCTCCATTCTCTCGGGGCTATACTTAACTTTCAACCCTTTAATTGCCTCTTGAAATACCTTGTATCTAAGCATAGCCTTTCCTATACGAAAGTCTAAACAGAACACAGAGTCGTGAGTTCAGTATATCTGGAGCATTTCTTTGAACTCTGTATACACTCTTTCCTTAAATTTCTTCAATAGACCAATGTTTAGTATACTCTCTGACTCAATGTACTTCAGAGTATAGCGGAGATGATAAGAATTTTTTAGTTCACGTTTAGTTGTTCCCTCTGTCAACTTAGAATCCAATATCGTAAGGTTAAAATACCTTCGTCAGCTATATTTCCTATAGTCAGAGACGAATATTCTCGGAACGAAAATAAGTGGTTTCCCCTTTTCATCAGTTGGCAAAAAAGTGTTGAGCCTCTTCCGTGTTAGTAAATCGGAATTTCGGTAAAATCACATATTAAATTGTTTTGTAGGAATACCGTATTGTTTACACTGGTCCTGTGTATAGATACAAAGTTCCCTTTTAATGATGTTGGTTACCATATCCGAAATGTTGTCTGGACCAATGTTTTCTATAAACAGGTTCATGTCCAGAATTTCAGCTACAAGACCTTGTTTGATAGCATTACTACCGATAATGGCATCCAACAAGTCATTAGCTTTTTTCGGTCAAACGCCCTTTCAGCTTAATTTCTTAAAGCATACTCATAAATGGGTAGCATTTTCTTCTTTCATATGAGAGAAGAGTTTTTGGAGTTTTCCGTGTGCCTCAGCTTCTAAGGCTCAACGAACAACTTTCCAAAACGAGTCTAATTTTGTTAGACATTCTTTACCAAAAACACTCTCAGATACCCTTATCATCATAGGGTCAATGTAGAGGGGAGTGTCTCTTCCTGTATCTACATTTAAAAAGTTAACCACTCCATCGAGCTTAAACAATCCAATTAGTTCCATTGGCAATAAAATAAAAAGATAAAAATGTAGCGTAAGTTCGCGACCATTCCTATCTTCTCCAAAAAAACTATTAAAACGTCTTGATTATGTAGAACATTTTTATATTGTCTAATAGTTCAAGTTAAACAATAATAAGCTATTGAATAATGAAAGGTAGGTCTGCGAAACCTACTTTTTTGCTACCAAAGTTATAGTAGCAATCCGTTCATTTTCTCGGTCAAGAACATACTGAAGATGAGCGACTGTATAGAATTATATACTTTGTAGGGGCAATTGCAATAGATTTTACAAACAAGTGGTCTATAATTTTAGACATTCTGTTAACATGTTGTTAACAAAGTCTTGTAATTCATTTTTTTATGCGTATATATAGTGTATATAACTAATATATTTAATCTCATTAGCCACCCACAATGGATAAAACACCTGGAATGCGTCTATTAGAAATAATGGAGGAAAGACAACGAACTCAAGAATATTTGGCAGAGATAATGTGAAAAAGTAGAACCAAAATTACGGAAATAGTAAATGGGAAAGAAAAAATCAATACGGAGCGAGCAATCCTTCTAGAGGAAGCTACTTGAGAAAAAGCTAGTGAATGGCTAGCTCTACAGCAAGTTATAGATTTGGAAGAAACCCAAGAGAAGCAGAAAGATAAGATTGACGAAGTAAAGTGAAGGCTGAAATTATATGAGAATTTTCCCATACAGGAGCTTGTAAGAAGAGGAATACTAACTGGAACTAGAGATGTTAATGCTTTGATAAGTCAGACTAAACAGCTTTTTGGTATAACTAATTTGAGTGAAGAGTTATTTCCTCAGGCTATAAATTATAGGAAAACAGACTTTCCTGGTGTAAATAAAAAAAATCTTGGTGTGTGGCTTAAATTATCTGAAATAGCTTCAGTTAGGATTAACAGCCAATTTTCAGTCCCTGCATATGACGAATATGGGTTAACTGAGCTACTGAAAAAGTTTAGTGGTATGTCTACCCAGGAAGAAACAGGCGTATCGTTAATATTTGAAGAACTTAGAAAAGTCTGAGTTATTGTTGTTGTCCTCAAACATTTTGAAAAGACGAAAATTGACGGAGCCTGTTACTGGAACGAAAAAGTTGATAAACCCGTAGTTGTTCTTAGTCTAAGGTACCATAGATTAGATAACTTTTGGTTTACTCTATCCCATGAAATAGGGCATATAATTAAACATAAGGATTTCCTAAAGGCTAACGAGAATTCATTCATTGAGTTTGGTAATATTGATAATCTTGGAGAAGCACAAAAACAGCAAGAAGTGGAAGCAGATAAGTTTGCTCAAGATGTTTTGATAGATGAAGACATCCGAAAAGGTCTTATTAAAACCCCATTTTTGACGCCAAGAACTATTTCATTTTTTTCGACAAAAGGTAATGTCCATCCAGCAATCCTTATTTGAAGATTAAAATTTGAAAATATATTACCCTACGGTGTAATGTCTAGGATTACAAATAAGCGTGTAGATGACGGAATCCCTAAAGAACACACTATGTGAACCCTCTAAATTTTCTATTCAATATAATTATTATTTAATTGAGCAAACTTGGAGAAGCTAATGCTTACTAGTGTTTTTTGTTATTGATTTTTCAGAACAAATCATTATATTCAATATAATATAAATATAGGAGCTTTATATTGAACAAAAGAGGATGAAAATTGTTGAACCTATCAGGGATGTGAAAAAGATAGAATGAATAAAAAATCAGCTTAGATGAGCAGGTAAAATTCGCGACTTGCTTCTCTTCGAGTTGGGCATCAATAGTGCTCTTAGGATATCTGACCTTTTGAAGACCAAAGTAATTGACGTATTTGATGAAAACCTCAACCCTACAGAGAGCTTTAAGCTAAGAGAGCAAAAAACAGGAAAGAATGGGACTATATACATCACTGACAAAGTAGCTCAAACACTAAAACGCTATAAAGAGAAATATCCTTCAGTGGTGGCAAATCCACAACATTATCTTTTCTTTCGTCAGAAGAAGTTCGATAGCAAGACGGAAGAATTTGGCTCACAACCTATTTCACCTAATATGGCTTGGAGATTAGTATCAGAACGATGTAGTAATGTGGGATTGAAAGGAAACTATGGAACACATACTTTGAGAAAAACTTGGGGCTATCAGGCACGTATGAACGGAGTAGCTATGGAACTAATAACCCACAGACTTAATCACAGCAATATGTCGGTTACCAAGAGATACCTGGGCATTTCAGACTCAGAACTTCAAGAGGTTTGCTTAAAATTAGACCTATAATAATTGCCTTTATCTGTTAACAAAAGAATATTATGCGAATCTTTGCCCTGATAATGTTACGTATGATTTTGTGGAACGACACACGCAGAACTAGAAGACGATAAACCAGCAAACAATTTGCAATACATTAACCCTACGACTTATAATGCCATTATAAACAAATAATTCAATAACTCCTACAATATAATTGACACAATATGTATATTAGATGAAAATTAGGGTTTTAACGTTCATTACGACCTCAAAACACCCTTTTTTATCTTCCTAATTATTTTCAAATGACAGAAAAAACGACCGACCAATCAGAACAAGCCAAAACAAAAAGAAGACAAATCCCCAAAAGAGTAAACCTTGCTGACGTTTCCAAAGCATTTAAACAAGCATTAGGAATCTCCTCAGAGAGCACAGCAGTATCAATGAGTGATATTGTACAGAACGATACCCTTATCAAGGAAGCTCTCAAAAACATTGTGCCAGAACGTAACTTAGAGGAAATAGACGGGATTAAGAGATGACACGCACCAAGGGTGCTTTTGGAAAAGAGGAACACTAGAATTATCCTCTTTACCAATGCTTGATTTAAAACAAAGGCTATAATGGATATTGTAAATGCAAGGGAACAAACAGAAAGACGGGGAATTATAAAAAACACACGTGCAATAAATAAAATCAGAGAGAAATATAACCAAAAGCCACGACCATTATATTATGAAAATGAGGAAGAAAGGGATTTGATAGAAAGCTGAAAGAATAAACAACAAGAAGTCATTGAAAAATTCTCCTTAACACTGTGAGATGAGCCTAAAAGTAATGATGGAAAATCTATTAGAAAACGAGCAGAAGCACAATTTAAATTTATACAATTACAACAAATGTTCATCGAAAACCAATGACGAAATCGCTCGAGATATTATAAGACAGGAAAGAAAAAAGAGAAAGACGAAGACGATGAAGCCACTGATGAATAGCTTGTTTCAGAGAATAGGAATATATCTATATTCTCGAAATATTTGTGAAGATAGTAATGGGATTAACCACTTTATCTCTTTAAAATGGTACTATCGCGTTTAAGGAACTTATAATGCTCTTATAAGTATATAATGTGAAAAACTCTGACTTTTTCAGAGGTCATTCTCTTCAGACAAAAAAATAGTACTCGCGTGATTAAGGATTTTTATATTTTCCAAATTTTCAGAACTTTCAATTTTCAGTTACTACAATTCCTTTTCTAAAATGAGGTCATATTTTATTGATTTCTTGGTACATATAAATAATAATAAGGTACCTCGCAAAAGGCACATTTATACAAAACCCTCATTGATGAAGAGTCTACAATCTTTTACAATAGAAAAAAAAAGGCGGCATAAATCGCACCGCCATATCTATTGAAGATTGGAGGGTTGTTGCTTTTTGCGAGGCGCATTTAGTTGGTTTATGTCGCCTTTTTTAGTTATTTAAAAAAATCGCAATGACTTCCAAAAAAACAATAATGGCTTCAGAAAACTTATGAAGAACTTGGCTTCGTCCCCTTATTTTCGTAGGAATTACACTAATCATCATTGTTATAGCAGTTCTACTCGTCAGTAATATAATAAAAGCAAATCAGTTGGAAGCACAACGCCTTGAAAAAGAAAGTACACCTAAACCAAATATACAAATGTTAACTGATTTGAATTGAGTTTTTTGATGAACGTGAGTTCTTGGTTGAACTTGAGCTTTTGAATGAAGCTGAATTACTTTAGACTATGTTGTTTATAGTGCAAATGTGGTAAATTTCGGTGACGAATGGGCATCTCCATCAACTGGAGTAAATTCATCAACTTGAGCGAAATATTTCAGTCAATTTGTTGAATTACCTACCACAGGGACAACTGTTGATATAAAAGGACGAAATAAATATTGGTCTGGGGAGCAAACGTTTACTATTGAAAGAGAGCAGACAGACCAAGAAATACAGGCAGAAAAGGATGCAGAACAGGCAAAACTTCAAGCAGACCAAGAAGCAAAACAAGCTCAGATACAAGCACAGAAAGATGCGGAGCAGGCACAAATACAAGCAGACAAAGAAGCAAAAAAAGCAGCAAAAGAGGCAGAACAAGCTCAGATAGCACAAGAAAAATATTTAAATAGTCCAGCCTATAAGAATAAGCTTTTACAAGATAAGGCAGACGAAATAAACGACTCTTCAGTTGAAAAGTGAACATTACAAAGAGAGTGTAAAGATTGAGTAAGGCTTATGTTGAAATCACCTAGTTCAGCAAGTTTCCCTTGGATGGCTGATATGACTTTTAGAGTAGAATGAGGCAAGATAATTGCTTATGGGTTTGTAGATTCACAAAATTCTTTTTGAGCACAGCTTAGAACAAATCTCGAATGCATTTGGGAATTAGATTGAGAGACTATGTCATTGTTTGATATTAAGTTTTTTGAGTAATATTTTAGTTAATAAGCATATTGTAATGGGCTGTTTAGGATTTATAGGTATCATCGTATTACTTTGTTGCTGACCTGTAGGGCGAGCAATACTTATTATTCTAGGCATATTTGGAGGATTCAATAGGAAGAAAATTATAGTTTTTATGAAAGAGAAAAAAATTAAATAATCTTATGAAACCTACAGAACAAAACAAACAATTCAAATCACCTTTTATTCCGTTTACTATATATGATTATGAAAAAAATTAAAAAATTGTTGGCAAGCGTGGCAATAGTTACTACGTTAGCCATAGCTATATCTAGAGTGGCTGGTTACAGTGACGAATTACAAGGTGCTTATGATTATGCCTATGGGGAAGGAATTACCACACAGCCTTCAATTGATGATGCTGATATGAACTGAAAATTAACAAGATGAGCTATGGCAAAAATGATGGTTAATTATGCTGAAAATGTTTTGAGTGAAACTACAAATAGTTCTGTAGTTTGCAATTTTAATGACATTTCTAGTCAATCAACAGAGTTTCAAAGCTATATCATAAAAATTTGCCAGATGGGTCTTATGGGAGTCGATACTAATAGAAATCCAGTTACTTCATTTAATCCAAATGGCATAGTAACAAGAGCTGTATTTGGAACGGTACTCTCTAGAACACTTTTTGGTGACACAATTAAAGGTGGGAATCCTTATTATGCAAATCACTTGATTGCTCTAAAAAATGATGGTATTATGACTGACATTTCATCTCCTAATGCCCCAGAAGAAAGAGGTTATGTAATGCTTATGATGAAAAGAGCCAGCGATAAAACTCCATTTACTACTACAATGCCTGATTGTACATCAACTATAAATGCTTTGTCTTGTGATGGGAGCAACCCATCCGATTATTTAAATAGTTGTTCAACCTACTGTAAGTGAATGTTGAAGACCATTTCTACAAAAGAAAATGCTTCTAAAGTAAGCATACAAATGATAACAGATTTAAATCAAATTTTTACTTGAACCATAATTCCGGGTATGGCTGATATTTCACCTCGAATTAACATAAAATATATGGTTTATAATGCAGACAGTGAGTCTTTTTATCTATATACGCAGGGTGGACGAATTAATGGCTGACCAAATGCTGAAGCAGAACCTACTACTTCTTCTGGAGAACAGTTTAGTCAACTGTTTCCATTAGATACTACAGGTACCAATATATACATAGAAGGTTGTAATAAATATTGATGTGCAGGACAAGTATTTACTATAAATAGAAGACAAACGCGACAAGAGATAAAAGGATATCAATAGTGTCTTGTCAGTCGCTCTTAGATAAACAACTAACAAAAAACTCTTCGCTTATATACTAAATCATCTTTACTTTGGAAAATGCCATTTTAACCCTTTTATTATATATGATTATGAAAAAACTATTGTTTATTATCCCTGTATTATTAGCGACATTTTTGTTAACTGGTTGTGGCACTCCCAATTTAGATTATGGAACCTCACAACAAGTTTCAGAATCACAGCCGCAGTCGACACCATTAGAACTTAACATAACACCTGAATATCTATGAGACTGATGATTCCATATATCAATACAAACTAACTTACCTAATTCATCATTCCCATTTATAATATATTCTAAATCAGTTCAATATGAGGTAGCGTCTGATACTGATGGATTAGACGACCAAGAAAGAATATATCAGTATATGCTTAGCTCTGAAGACAAAAATTATGTAATCCAAGATGATGGACGAAGTCCCCCAAATTCACCATACTTCTTGGGTATGGGAAATACTACCACAAATGGCTCAGGGGAAGCGGAAATGGGTTTTTACTTGTATACAAAAGAGACATTTAAACATAATTTTTCAGAAATAGAGCGACTGACTTACGAGTCGGAGAATCAATCCATACTAGGACAAGTTTTAAATCAGAGGAAGACATTAGAAACAGACGGAGTAATAACTATAAGTTTTATCATAACTCCAGCCGAATTGTGAAATATGGAACTGCCCGAATTTTGTAGACAATATAATGCTTGATATTCAAATTTTGCCTGAGACTATGATTGTAGAATAGATATCTTTGTCGATAATAGCAAAAATAGTGTAGAAGTGCCAAATCAAACAGATAGTGCAGAGGCGGGAAAGGAATATAATTGGCTGAAATCTCAATATGATGCGATAAATGTTCAATGGCAAAATCGGGTAAATCTGTATAATACAGAATGAGTACCAAGTAAAACAGACTACACATTAGCTATGAAGTATTGAAATATTATCCACGCCATAACTCCTATCCGAAATGGAATTAACAATTATGAAGTACACACCGCACAATGAGATGCTTTCAAAACGAAACTAAGGGACTATGCGTTAGATTTAGTTAGTGCATCGCCTTTTTGTTATGGGGGAAGTTGTAGCATAGAGAGTGAAACACAAATTAAAGAAGCAAACGACAGTGTCCAAGCATTTATAGATGAACAGAAGTAAATATGATAGACAAACACATTAAAAAACACCAATTGTCATTGCCGAACGAAACATAGAGAATGGAGATAAAACTTTGTTGTATATAAAATATAAACGAGGCAAAAAAACAACGTTCATTTTAGAAAAATAGATAGCACTATGCGACTTTTCTAAAACACAATAATACGGCATAGGGACACTTGTTTTTTAGTTATATAACTATATATATTTTGTATAATTATATAATTTTATCTTTCTATAAAATTGCTAAGACAAAAGGCAATCCTAAATCAAAACGGACAAAAGAAGAAAAAAGAAGAAAAGTAAAAATCGAACCAAAAAAGAAAAAAAGCAAAAAATCCATAGTTAAAAAAGCGAAAATAATAAGCTATGGTAAAAAAGACGATATAAATCCTTATGAATATTTCATATATGCTAGATATTCTAAGAAAGATGCTGAAGAAGAAAAAGAGGCTTTATTGTGAGGTTCTGATAAAGAAACCAGTATCAAGTCGCAGGTAGAAATGATGAAAAGCATAGCAATTACTAGATGAATAGAAATGAAAGAAGAAAATGTAATCAAAGAAAATGAAAGTTGAAAAAAAGATGTAGAGAGAGAAGAATTTGATAAAATGATAGCTAAGCTTAAAGAAGATGCTACAAAATCTAAGAGAAAATATGGTGGTGTATTGTTTTGGAAGATAGACAGATTAGCAAGAAATTTCAGAGATTTTGCAGAATTAGACTACTTAATGGACCAATGATACGAATTCATTAGTGCAACTGAAAAAATAGAAAATAGCTATACTTGAAGACTACTTTTCAGGATATTGGCTTGATTTGCTATCTATGAAAGCGAAAAACTCTCAGCAAGGATAGGGTATAGTTTCGTTAGGAATATAATGGCTAAGAACTTCAAAAGATTAGGAGGGAATAGACTTATCTTTTGATATAAGTTTGCGGAAAAAGATGATGCTATAATGATAGACAAAAATCAGGCAGAAATAGTAGGAGAAATCTATGAAAGTTACGCTCATAATATAAAAGAGTATTGAAATAAACAGTTATTCCCTTGAATGAATATCCTAGATTTGACACATTGAGAAGTAGAAACAAAATTTCCTTGAAAAATTTTAGAACACATAAAACAAAAAAAGACCTCCACTACTCCTAGAAACTTCATAGAAAATACTCTTAAGAATACACAAAAGATGAAATACAATGGATATATAAAAGCTGAACTCGATGTAAAAGATGAAATAGTATGACATTTGTTTGAGGAGGTCAGACAAAAATATAAAGAATACGACAATTTAGTATTGGAATGAACCTGAAAGGTAGGAACAACAATATACTTTACATTCTATTTACCGGAGTTAACTATTATAG
>Ga0073936_10011648_pt1 | contig 10612 bp, 11 predicted proteins | sample AliMusrvi5mmetaG_FD_87041 | JGI IMG/M metagenome (GOLD analysis project Ga0073936, IMG submission 87041) | Freshwater lake bacterial and archeal communities from Alinen Mustajarvi, Finland, to study Microbial Dark Matter (Phase II) - Alinen... | ecosystem: Environmental > Aquatic > Freshwater >... | reverse complement strand
TCAACCTCTCTTAATTTAAGAATGATCTCCTCGGGTTGAAGCCTTTTTCTCGCCATCTTTTTGCCCCTTTCTTTTGCCAGAAGTCTATCACAACAACTGGCTCAGTTTTCGGGGGCTAGGTCATCACAGCATTCACTTTTACATTTCGTGACTTGTTGGGAACATAATCCAAATCGCATTCCGGGTCCGAGGCGTTTAAATTGATCGTGGGATGAATTACCTGATTCTCAAGCGTCAAAACACTCACAATTGCTTCAATCGCTCCGGCGGCACCAATGGTATGTCCCGTCATTGACTTCGTGGAACTGACGGGGATCTTCTTGGCAAGGTCGCCAAAAGCATCTTTAATCGCTTTAGTTTCCGCTGCATCATTGTAAAGTGTGCTCGTTCCATGAGCATTAATGTAATCGATATCACTTGCTTTTAAATCGGCATCTTCCAATGCGCTTTTCATCGCCCGAGCGGCATCCAATCCATCCGGCTGTGGTGCAACCATATTATAAGCTCCACAATTTGTTCCATAACCACAAATTTCCGCATAGATTTTTGCCTTCCGTTTTTGCGCATGTTCCAATGTCTCCAGAATTAATATCCCTGAGCCCTCCCCTATCACAAAGCCATCACGATCTTTGCTGAAAGGGGACGATGCCATTTGCGGAGGAACATTACGTTTGGAGAGCGCGTGGAGGGCCTGATAAGCTGCGACGGTTACCGGCGTAATCGGTGCTTCTACTCCACCAGATATACATACATCTAAAGCACCTTTCCGCAACAGCCACATCGCTTGTCCGATAGCATTCGCCCCCGATGAGCACGCTGTTGAGACAACATAATTGAGTCCTTTTGCGTGAAAAGCAACTGCGATGTACGCAGAAACAGCGTTCGGGGAAATTCGAGGCACGGAGCTCGCCATGATCCTCGATGGTCCGCCCTCCTTAATTACAGTGATAACTTGCTCTTCATGGAAGAGCATGCCCCCGAGTCCCGAACCAATAACGACACCCGCCCGAAATTCATCGTCCTTTTCAATTTTGAGTTGGGCATCAGCAAGTGCCATCTGAGCAGCACAAACGCCAAATTGGGCAAACCGGTCTATTTTTCGATGGATTGAAGGAAGGACATAGGTTGCGGGATCAAAATTTCTTACTTCACCTGCAATTTTCACTTCGAAATCCTGGGTATCGAACGCTTGAACATGGTCGATTCCCGAACGACCTTGAATGCAGGCATCCCAGAATTCCGGAAGGGTCTTACCATTGGGAGCTAGCACTCCCATTCCAGTCACAACAACACGTTGATCCTGGGTTTGCCGCCTCACAAATATTCCCTCACCGTCATCAAAAACAGGTTAAGATCAAAAGGCTTCAGAATGATCTCTCCAACACCCTCGGCGTTCATTAAAACAGCATCGTGGGAATAGCCGGTAATAAAAATAACGGGGATGTCTTTCTTACCGTCCTTTTTGAACATTGCCCGGATCTCACTCATGGCTTCTACGCCATTTTTTCCAGTCATGCGAATATCTGAAATGATAAGATCGAGATCCTGGACTCGGGCCTGTTCAATGGCTTCTTCGGCGGTTGAAGCGCAAACGCAATCATATTGGTCGTGCTTCAAAAGCATCTCGATCGACCGTAATACCAGTGGGTCGTCATCAAGAACCAGTATCCTTTTAGTCATAGTTGTATCCAACTATTTTTTTGTGGAAAATCCACCCCTTTGTATATCGGTCCTTTCTGAGAGAAGCTAAAGAAGAATGACGAGAGGAATACTACGTGAAACTCTCACTGTATAGCTATTAAAAGGATGGTGTTCGTACTACAGACTCAGCTCTTAGGAGAACCGATTGGTTATCGGCATACGGCGACCGAACCAAGCCTTCTCAGTGACGCGCAGAATAGGCGGGGTTTGGCGACGTTTATATTCGTTATGATCGACTTTGGAAATTGTATCCACAACGACTGCAGCAGGAACTTTTCGCTTAAGCTTTTGCACGATTTCATCACGGCTCAGATTTTTTTCGATGTAGAGGCGAAGAATCTCGTCCAGAACATCATAAGGAGGCAAAGAATCCTGATCTTTTTGGTCTGGCCGAAGTTCAGCCGAGGGAGCTTTTGTGAGAGTCAGCTCCGGAATCACCTGTTTGATCGTGTTACGGTACCGCGCAAGCCGGTAAACGTCCGTCTTATACACATCCCCTATTACCGCAATGCCTCCGGCCATATCGCCGTAGAGCGTGCAATAGCCCATGGCTAATTCAGACTTATTCCCCGTGGTAAGAACGAGCCGTCCCTCATCATTAGAGATAAACATCAACTCCATTCCACGCAAGCGAGCCTGGAGATTTTCCATAGCAAGTGTCGGCTTTTGCGCCATGGGGATATTGGCTTCTTTAAGCCACAGATCATACTTATCACGGATGGGCCGAACCTCAAATGAAATTCCGAGAGCCTTTGCCAGGACTTCCGAATCCTTCCAACTCCCTTCTGACGAGAATGGCCCGGGCATCGTGACACCCTTAACAGCGTCCTTGCCGAGCGCATCTACCGCAATTGCTGCAACCATCGCGGAATCAATTCCGCCACTCAGACCAATCACGGCCTTCTTGAACCCGTTCTTTCTAAAATAATCGCGAACACCCATTACAAGGGCTTGGTACATCTCGCTAACTTCGAGCGATTCCTTATTGTCTGAGGATATGTCGGATACCAAGCTTCGGGGTTGATCCAAATCAAAGAAGAAAAGCCCTTCCTCGAAGGCTGGCGCCTTAAAAAGAACACGTCCCTTTGCATCCATAAAAAAGCTCCGCCCGTCAAAAAGAAGATCGTCCTGTCCCCCGACCTGATTTACATAAAGAATCGGAAAACCGTAGCGACGCGCGTGCCCCTTAACCAATCGCTCACGAGTCTGAGAGACATCACGATAGTAGGGTGATGCTGAAATATTAAGCACAAGATCGACATTCTTTTTTGCGAGGCTAGCCAAAGGTTTCACATCGTATCGATCATCCCAAATATCCTCACAAATCGTTAGACCAACTCTGCGGCCGTTCCATGAAACGATCTTCGTCTCGAAACCAGCTCGAAAAAATATTTCCTCTAGGAACACATCATAGGTAGGAAGCAGCTGTTTGTGATAGACCGTACGAATCTTACCTTTTTCGATCCAAGCCAGCGCGTTAAACGAACTCGGCGTGCGGGATATGGTGCTACACGAGGGACGATCTATAAAACCCAAAGCCACCGCTATCTTCTTGGCTGAAGTTGTGCGAGCAATACGTTTGAGTTGCTTTAATCCTTCGGTAACGAATTGTTTCTTATTGGCGAGATCCCAAACAGGATAACCGCAAAGCGCACATTCGGGAAAAACGATGATATCGGCGTTTTTCCTTTCCGCTTCCTCGATCCAGTCGATGATCTTTTCGGAATTGGCGGGATAATCACCAACTGTGGGGTTCATCTGTGCAACTGCGATCTTTAAAGGGGATGTTTTCACGGCACAAATTATACCAGAATTTCGCGGGAAAACAGGTCACAAACAATGTCAGTATAAATTAAGGCTGGTGTGGCATTCAAAACACATCTCAAGCCAAGAATTGTCTTATTTCAACAATTGCCAATCCCCCACCTTCTCCAGCAGATTGCGCCCGTCAAGATGTCTCTAATGCGCGATAATACGCATTTGGACCCACCAGGCAATGGATTTTAAATCTTAGGCCGCAGTTTTCGAATGCATTACCGCTAGCTGTCGCATTCCAGTTGAATAACGACATTTGATATTTGCCAATGTCGCATCACATTGAAAAGACGACGTTCGTAACTGGCTCATGACCTCGAAGGAAGTTAAGCATATTGAGACCTTCACCATAAAACAAAACCATCCTCTGTATTATCGGGTTCTATCTTCCCATCATAAACATGAACCCGATAAGCGCGCCCAGGAAAGTGCTTATCCATGGATTGCTTGTAAGGGGGCACATCCCTGAGGAACATTTTCCAAAATACCCTACCCCGAATCCGATTACAGCTCCAATGGCGGCCCCCAAGACAATTCGCATTACACACCCCCTCATTAAGAAAGCAAATCGAATACTCCTTGATTAGTATATTCCATTAATGATATATTGCAACATGAGAAAAGAATTCATCACCCCTAAGACTCTGGCGCGCGCCGCAAAAACACTTCGCGTTCTCGCACATCCGATCCGTTTGCATATCATTGAACAGCTCAAAACCCGGAAGCGCTCGGTCGGAGAACTTGCCGCCACACTCGGCCTCCAACAAGCTGTCGTCTCGAAGCACTTAGCTCTTTTAAAAAGCGCCGGAGTACTCGCAAGCCAGACCGATTGTAATTTTCGTCATTATTCCTTGGCCAACACCAAGGTCCTGGATGTTCTTAACTGCATCAAAAAAAGTTGTCAGAAGGAGGATTAGCTGTGCGTATTCTTATTGTTGGAGGGGTCGCTGGAGGCGCTTCTGCCGCAGCCCGAGCAAGAAGGTTGTCCGAAGAGGCCGAAATCATTCTTTTCGAGCGTGGAGAATACATCTCCTTCGCGAACTGCGGCCTACCTTATCATATCGGCGGCATCATCCCCGACCGCGACCGCCTCCTGGTCCAAAGCCCCGAGTCTATGCGCAAGACTCTCAATATCGATGTGCGCACCGGCACAGAAGTCCTCTCAATCGACCGCGCCCAAAAGCATATCCTTACCAAGGAACTCAGAACAGGAACCCAGCGAAAAGAACCCTATGATTTTCTCATCCTGAGCCCCGGCGCGGAACCTGTGCGCCCCGCCCTGCCCGGCATCGATTCCAAAAAGGTCTTAACACTCCGTAGCATGAACGACATGGACCGCATCAAAAGGATCGTTGAGAGCGAACCGTCAGAACGCGCGGTCATCGTGGGCGGCGGCTATATCGGTCTCGAAATGGCGGAAGCTCTTCGGGAAAGAAAAATGGCGGTCACCCTAGTCGAACTGACTGCTCAGGTCATGGGTCCCGCAGACCCCGAAATGGTCACGGCATTGCATCAGGAGATGACACTCCATGGCGTGGACCTCCGGCTCGGAACTTCCGTAAAAGGGTTCCGCGAGAAAGACACGCATCTTTATGCGGAACTGAGCACCGGAGAATCAGTCGCATGCGGCCTCGCGATCCTCGCGATCGGCGTCAAGCCCGAGGTGAAGCTCGCCAAGGAGGCAGGCCTTGAGATTGGCTCCCGAGCGGGTATCGCAGTGGATCAAGGCATGCGCACGAACGATCCCGCTATTTTTGCGGTGGGCGACGCTGTGGAGGTCAGGGACCTTGTGACGGACGCTCCGTCGCTCATCCCTCTGGCAGGTCCCGCCAACCGTCAGGGCCGAATCGCCGCGGATAATATTTTCGGCCGTAACTCGACTTATAAAAATACCCAGGGCACGGCGATCTGCAAAGTATTCGGCCTCACGATAGGCATGACCGGCGCGAGTGAAAAGACGCTGAAACGGCTCGCGATCCCTTACGAGAAGATCTATATTCATGCGGCTTCGCACGCGAGCTACTATCCCGGGGCCTTCCCGATCCATCTGAAGCTCCTCTTCGACCCGCAAAACGGAAAGATCCTCGGCGCACAGGCGGTCGGCCATGACGGTGTCGATAAACGGATCGACGTACTCGCCGTGGCGTTGCGAGCTGGACTCACGGTCTACGATTTGGAAGACATGGAGCTCTCCTACGCCCCACCCTACGGCTCTGCGAAAGATCCCGTCAATTATGCGGGCTTCGTCGCAGCCAATGTTCTCCGGAAAGATGTCCAGATCTGTCACCCAGCCGATGTCATAGCCCCCAAGAAAGATCAGAAGATCCTCGATGTGCGGCCGACAGAGACAATCGTCACCGGCACGATTCCCGGCGCGATCACGATCCCGCTCGAATCTTTGAGAGAACGACTCGCGGAGCTCTCCAAAGAAAATGAATATCTGGTCTATTGTAAAGTCGGCTTACGGGGATATCTCGCCTGCCGCATTCTTTCCCAGAACGGTTACAAGTGCCGGGATCTGACCGGAGGCTATGAAACCTATCAGGCCAGTCTCGGCGTCACTCCTTCCGTCGCAAACAAAGAAGTGAAAGACGACGCCGGGCTCAAGACAGCGGAAATCGGGGCAGAGATCACCACGTCCTCCTCCGTCATAGAAGTGGATGCCTGCGGTTTGCAATGCCCCGGCCCGATCCTCAAGGTCAAAAATGAGATCGAAAAGCTCCAGCCTGGCGCGGCCGTCCGGATCTCCGCAACCGACCCGGGATTCGTGAGCGATATCGAGGCTTGGTGCAAAAGCACTGGGAACCGTCTCGTAGACTTGAAACCACTCGGCGGAAAGTACGTGGCAACGGTTGTCAAACAAACGCCCAAGGCTTCGCCTGGCGCAGCCACCGACTACTCCAAAAGGAAAACTATCGTTGTTTTTAGCTCGGATTTCGACAAAGTCGTGGCTGCTTTTGTGATCGCCAATGGCGCCCTCGCGATGGGAAGCGAAGTTACACTTTTTTTCACATTCTGGGGGCTTAACGCCCTAAGAAAACAAAACCCGGGCCCCGTAAAAAAGAACTTCATCGAAGCCATGTTTGGGTTCATGATGCCACGAGGAGCTGAAAAACTCTCGCTCTCAAGAATGAATATGGGAGGTATGGGGCTTCAGATGATCAAGGGGATCATGAAGCAAAAGAACGTGGCCTCCCTCCCTGAGCTGATCGCAAGCGCTCAGGCCGGGGGCGTTCACCTCGTCGCGTGCACGATGTCCATGGATCTCATGGGAATCAAGAAGGAAGAACTGATTGACGGTGTCGAAACAGGCGGCGTGGCCATGTACCTCGACCGTGCCGAAAACGGAAACGTGAATCTTTTCATCTGAAATAAAGAACGATTGTATTAAATAGCCGGCTCGCACGGATTCCTTTTTTCCGCTTAAAACATTTTTCCTGAAATCTGTTTCCTGAAATCTTGACATGATGGCTCTTAAGGTCTATTATTGGCATATGCTAATAACTTTCAGAGAAAACTATGCCAAGACCCATTAAATGCAGACGCGTCTGCGGAACGCCCGAAACAGACTATTTTAAACCGAGGGGAATTCCTCTCTCCGATCTCCAGGAGATCGGCCTGACGCTCGATGAATTTGAAGCTATCCGCCTCGCGGACTTGGAAGGCCTTTACCAAGAAGACGCGGCAAAGAAAATGGACATCTCTCGCCAGACATTCGGGAACATCATTGCAACGGCGCACAAGAAAATTGCGGATGCTATCGTGAATGGTAAAGCCCTCAAGATATCCGGAAGTCAAAACCCTGGAGAAAAAAAACATGATCAAGATCGACAGCAAGTTATGTGATGGATGCGCAACCTGCAAAGAGATCTGCCCGGTAGACGGGGTCAGGGTCATTGACGGCAAGGCAGTGGCTAACGAACAATGTATTGACTGCGGCACCTGCGTCGTGTCTTGCCCAACCAAGGCTATTTCCCAAGGCTAACAACTAAGGATACCCCATGGACCTTGCGCTTTCATCTCTTCAGAAACGACTTCGAGAGTTCAAACGTCACGGCTATGATCTTCCCGCCTCTCGCCGGTTCATCTGGAAATTGTCCGGAATCCGCCGCGGGAAAGTCCTCGAGATCGGAACCGGCAAGGGGCATCTGACTGCCCTCTTGTCCCAAAAAGGTCTTGATATCATCTCCGTCGATCTTGATGGAGAGGTTCTCAAAAGCGCAAAAGCTCACTTATCCGCACTAAAGCTCAATAAACGCGTTTCGCTCCGCAAGATGAACGCGGAAAAACTCCGGTTTAATTCCAGAAGTTTTGACAATGTGATATCCATGGATTTTTTCCATCATGCCAAAGACCCGCTTCGCTGTCTTCGGGAGATAATGCGAGTAACCCGAAAGACCCTGGTAATCGCAGATTTGAACCGAAACGGTATGCGCATCATGGACCTTGTTCATAAAAGTGAAGGCAAGAAGCACGAAACACCCAAGATCCCCTTTACGGACCTAAAGAAACATCTTCTCGCACATCATTTCAACGTCAAAAATTATCGACACCCATGCCACCAAATATTTGTGGCCCAAAGGAGGAAGTCATGAAGCTCTGTATCCCCACCGCAACGAAGGACGGGCAGGACGCTCAAGTTTACGAACATTTCGGAAGCGCTCCTTATTTCACCATTTGTGATACCGTAAAAAACACGATCGAGATCCTCGACAATGCGAATCAGCACCATTCGCACGGAATGTGCCAACCCATGAGCGCCCTCGTCGGAAAGGGAATCGATGTTGTCGTCACCGGAGGTATGGGGGCCAGAGCCGTCCAGAAACTGAATGAAGGCGGGATCAAGGCCTACCGGGCGGTACCCGGGACAGTCGCGAATATCGTGGACCAATTCGCTAAGGGTGAACTCAGGGAGCTCACGACCGAGAACGCCTGTACACAACACGGGTGCCATTAATCATGCCCCTTTAAGCCTCCGCAGAAGATCTGTTTTATGAAACAAGCCCAGGAAAAGCTCAGAGCGTTCCAAAAACGCTTTCATTCAGCCTGCGTGGTTTGCGGAAGAGCAAATCCTCAAGGCATGCAGTTGCCCTTTCGAACCTGTAAGGATGGTTCGGTCAAAGCGCGATTCTTTTGCGACGAGTACTTGCAAGGCTATCCTGGGTTGATGCACGGAGGCGTGATCGCAGCAATCCTCGACGGGGCGATGATGAACTGCCTTTTTGCCCATGGTAAAATAGCCGTGACAGGATCATTAACGATTCGGTTTCTATCCCCTCTTGCTGTGAAGCAAGCTGCGACCGTCCGGGCACGAATCAAAAAATCCATCTCATCGTGGCATATTTTGGAATCCGAACTCCTGCAAGGCAAACGAGTTGTCGCAAAAGGAACCGCCAAATTCATGGAATGCTCGGAACATTTTCTCAAACAGGATAAAATGGCAGGAAAATAGCAAGTGAAGCTACGGCTTATTGCGGAAGGCTCCACAAAGAAAAACCGAAAAACACTGCGCTGGGGCATATCCTTCCTGGTTGGGGATGTTCTTTTTGACGCCTTTGGCAGAGAGGATATTTTCCGGAAGAACATCAAGCGCTTCGGGATAGATCTTTCTCGAGTCAAACATGTCGTGATCTCGCATGAGGACTGGGACCACATCGCGGGACTTGGTGATTTCCTCAAGACGCATCCCAAAGCGCAAGTTCACATCTGCAAGAAAACCGGCAAAACTCTAAAAGGGCTGATCCGGAGTAACCACGGCTCATTAATCGAAGTCAGCAGACCCTGCCAAATAAGCCGGGGCATCTTTTCACTTGGGCAGATGCGCGCCGACACAGGTCGCGGCATTCTTTATGAACAGGCCTTGATCGTGAAGTCACAAATGGGCTTTTCAGTGATTACGGGTTGCGCCCATCCTGGCATCGTCTGTATCGTCAGACGGGCCGTTAAGATATTCGGAAAGAAAATCTACGCTGTTTGCGGTGGCTTCCACACGAAAGACAATACGCCGGAAGAAAACAAAAAGGTCATCGCAGAGCTTCAAGCCCTCGGTATCAAGAGAGTCATCCCCCTCCACTGCACCGGCACTGCAGCTCGCCAGCTATTCCAAAAAGCTTACGGACGAGGCTTTACCCTTTTTCAAGAAGGTCAAACGGTCGCACTTTAGCACGAAAGTTGTTATCATTTTGCCAACTTAGGAAGCAAACCTTTTATTAGCGCGAGCAGGACCAAGAGCCCTCCGAACACACAGACGACCGTTGCCCCGGTCGGAAGGTCAAAATAATAGGACAGCCCGATCCCTACAAGACTCGCGAGGATGCCATAACCCCATCCCAGGAAAAGTCTCCCGGATATTTTATCCGAAAAAAGGATGGCTCCGACCGCCGGAATGATCAGAAACGAAAAAACCAGCAAAACACCCGCAATATGCACCGAGCTTGTCACCACGAGACCGAAAGTCAAATAAAAAAGGATATCCCACAACCGGACCTTAATCCCCTTTCGATAAGCTTCTTCGGGTTTGGTCGAGATCAGGAGAAACTTCTTACGGAAATACCAGTGAAATGAACCCACAACGCCGTAAAGGACCGCCATAGTCACGATCTCGCGAAGGTCCACCAAAAGGATATTACCCACCAGCATGTGCCGGATCTCTTCATCTCCTTCGGCCGCCCGACTTAGGATCAGGACTGCCGCAGCAGCCGCAACCGCGTAGACGATCCCGATAATGGCCTCTTGGGGGATCTTTTCTTTGCGTGTTCGCGTTACAGAAAAGATGATGGCTCCGACAAAGGTCGCCCCAAGGGAAAACCAGTAAGTCGCATGCCCGTGAAGACTAAATCCGAACATGAAGGCAAGTACCGCACCCAAAGCCGCAATCTGGGCCAAAGCCAGATCCACGAAAATGACTTTCCTTTCAACGACATGGACCCCCAGGTAAGTATGGATTCCTGTCAGAATGAGACACGCCAAAAGCGGTTTCCACATTAAAATAAGAAAAGAACTCATATTTATTCCCCTTTCTCATGCTCAAAAGCCGTTTCAAGCGATGTAATGTTCTGTTCCATCAGAGAAATGTAATCCTTTGCTTCTTTGGGTT
>Ga0073936_10011642_pt1 | contig 10614 bp, 6 predicted proteins | sample AliMusrvi5mmetaG_FD_87041 | JGI IMG/M metagenome (GOLD analysis project Ga0073936, IMG submission 87041) | Freshwater lake bacterial and archeal communities from Alinen Mustajarvi, Finland, to study Microbial Dark Matter (Phase II) - Alinen... | ecosystem: Environmental > Aquatic > Freshwater >... | reverse complement strand
GCTCGTAATAGTCGTCGATCTCCGGCATCCGCGGATTGCTGAAGATCTTCGCCACCAGCGAGGCGCGCGAACCGAGCCGCGGCACCAGACTGCCATCGGGGCGGCGGCGCCAGCCGCCCTGCCATTTCTCCTGGTTCTCCCAATCCTTGGGATAGCCGACGCCCGGCTTGGTCTCGACATTGTTGAACCAGGCGTATTCGACGCCTTCGCGGCTGGTCCACACGTTCTTGCAGGTGACCGAGCAGGTGTGGCAGCCGATGCACTTGTCGAGGTTGAGCACCATGGCCACTTGCGCACGAACCTTCATCGTACGGCCTCCTTCTCCACCGCCGGGCCTTCCAGCCAGTCGACCTTGTTCATGCGGCGGATGACGATGAACTCGTCGCGGTTGGAGCCGACCGTGCCGTAGTAGTTGAAGCCATAGGACTGCTGCGCGTAGCCGCCGATCATGTGGGTCGGTTTGAGCACCGCGCGGGTAACCGAGTTGTGGATGCCGCCGCGCAGGCCGGTCACCTCGCTGCCTGGCATGTTCACGATCTTCTCCTGGGCATGGTACATCATGACCATGCCGGAGTTGACCCGTTGCGATACCACCGCGCGGGCCACCAGCGCGCCGTTGGTGTTGTAGGCCTCGACCCAGTCGTTGTCGGCGATGCCCACGCTTTTCGCGTCGTCCTCGCTGATCCATATCACCGGCCCGCCGCGGTTCAGCGTCAGCATCAGCAGGTTGTCGGAGTAGGTGCTGTGGATGCCCCACTTCTGGTGCGGCGTGATGAAGTTCAAGCAAATTTACTTGTTGCCATTGGGCTTGCGCTCCATGATGCCGCTCACAGCCTTCAGGTCCACCGGTGGGCGGTAGCTGGTCAACCCTTCGCCAAAGGCGATCATCCACGGGTGATCCAGGTAGAAATGCTGACGACCGGTCAGGGTGCGCCATGGGATCAGCTCATGCACATTGGTGTAGCCGGCGTTGTAGCTCACGGTCTCGGACTCAATGCCGCTCCAGGTGGGGCTGGAAATAATCTTGCGCGGCTGGGCCTGGATGTCACGGAAGCGGATCTTCTCGTCTTCGCGGTGGATGGCCAGATGGGTGTGGTCGCGTCCGGTGATCTTGCCTAAAGCCTCCCAGGCCTTGACGGCCACATGGCCGTTGGTCTCAGGGGCCAACTGCAACACCACTTCGCAGGCGTCGATATCGCTCTCGATCTTCGCCATGCCCTTGGTCACACCTTCAGCATGGACCTTTCCGTTGAGTTCAGCCAGTTGCTTCACCTCAACTTTCGTATCCCAGCCAATGCCCTTACCGCCATTGCCGACCTTTTCCAACAACGGGCCCAGCGCCGTAAAGCGCTTGAACACATTCGGATAGTCACGCTCCACCACGGCGACACTAGGCGCAGTCTTGCCGGGAATCAGATCGCATTCGCCGCGCTTCCAGTCTTTCACATCAAAGGGTTGCGCCAATTCTGACGGGGTATCGTGCATTAGGGGAGTCAGCACCACCTCTTTTTCCACGCCCAGATGGCCTACGCAGACCTTGCTGAAGGCCTCGGCAAAACCCTTGTAAATGTCCCAGTCGCTCTTGCTCTGCCAGGCCGGATCCACTGCTGTACTCAGCGGGTGGATAAAGGGGTGCATGTCGCTGGTGTTCAGGTCGTTCTTCTCGTACCAGGTGGCAGTCGGCAACACGATGTCTGAATACAGGCAGGTGGTGCTCATGCGGAAGTCCAGCGTGACCAGGAGGTCGAGCTTGCCTTCGGGCGCGTCCTTGTGCCATTGCACTTCGGCCGGCTTGGCATCGTCCACTCCCAGGTCTTTGCCCTGCACACCGTGGGTCGTTCCCAGCAAATGCTTCATGAAATATTCATGGCCCTTGCCGGAAGAGCCCAGCAGGTTGGAGCGCCAGACAAACATATTGCGCGGCCAGTTGGCGGGATGGTCCGGGTCTTCGCAGCTCATCTTCAGGCTGCCGTCTTTCAGGGACTTCACGACGTAGTCTTTCGGATCCATGCCCAGCGCCATAGCGTCCTTCACCACTTGGAAGGAGTTGGTCTGCAACTGCGGCGCACTGGGCAACCAGCCCATGCGCTCGGCGCGCACGTTGTAGTCGATCAGGCTGCCGCCGTATTTCGATTTGTCAGCCAGCGGCGAGAGGATTTCTTCCACGCCCAACTTCTCGTAGCGCCACTGGTCGGTGTGGGCGTAAAAGAAGCTGGTGCTGTTCATCTGCCGGGGCGGGCGCACCCAGTCCAGTGCGAAGGCCAGCGCGGTCCAGCCGGTTTGGGGGCGGAGCTTTTCTTGCCCGACATAGTGGGCCCAGCCGCCACCGCTCTTGCCGATACAGCCGCACATCATCAGCATGTTGATGATGCCGCGGTAGTTCATGTCGGAGTGGTACCAGTGGTTCATGGCCGCGCCGATGATGACCATCGACTTGCCCTTGGTCTTGTCAGCGTTATCGGCAAACTGGCGCGCAACGGCAATGATCTGGTCACGCTTTACGCCAGTGATCTTTTCCTGCCAGGCGGGGGTGTACGGGGTGTCGTCGTCGTAGCTCAGTGCCGCGTTCTCGCCAGGGATCCCACGGGCAACGCCGTAGTTGGCCACAGTCAAGTCGAACACAGTGGCGATCAGCGCATAACGCTCTTCTCCGGCCTTACCCAATTTGATGCGACGCACTGGCACCTTGCGCACCAGAATGTCATCAACGGCTGCGCCCTGCTTGTTAGCGCTGAAGTTGGGAGTGTCAATGCCACCAAAATACGGGAAGCCGACTTCTCCGATTTCGTAATCGGCGGCCACTCCTCCAGTGGAGTCTTCCATCAAACTCAGTTTGAGCTTGACGTCGGAATCGTTACGCGCTTCCTTGTCCTCCAGATTCCACTTACCCACGTCGGCACGGTCTTCAGCGCCCCAGCGAAAGCCAATGGAGCCATTGGGCACGACGACCTTGTCACTCTCGTCGATAGCCAGGGTCTTCCACTCGGGATTGTTGGCCTGACCGAGCTTGCCATTGAAGTCGCTGGCACGCAGGTAGGCGCCGGGCACCAGCACTGTGCGGCCATCTGGCAGCTTACGCTCTTCGAGTTGCACCAAGTTCGGCATGTCCGTGAATCGGCGCACGTAGTCATCAAAGTAGGCGCTGCGTTTATCGAAGTAGAACTCTTTAAGGATCACGTGGCCCATGGCCATGGCAACAGCCGCGTCCGTGCCCTGCTTGGGGTGCATCCATAAATCGGCCAACTTGCTGATTTCGGCATAGTCAGGCGTGATGGCCACGGTCTTGGCGCCCTTGTAGCGCACCTCGGTGAAGAAGTGGGCGTCGGGCGTGCGGGTCTGGGGCACGTTGGAGCCCCAGGCAATGATGAAGGTGGAGTTGTACCAGTCAGCAGACTCGGGCACGTCAGTCTGCTCACCCCACACTTGCGGAGAAGCGGGAGGCAGATCGCAATACCAGTCGTAAAAGCTCATGCACACGCCGCCGATCAGCGAGAGATAGCGGCTGCCGGCGGCATAGCTGACCATGCTCATGGCGGGGATAGGCGAGAAGCCGATCACGCGGTCTGGCCCCCACTTCTTGGCAGTGTAGACATTGGCGCTGGCGATCAGCTGGTTCACTTCGTCCCAGGTGCTGCGTACAAAGCCGCCCAGGCCGCGCTGCTTTACCCATTGGCTGCGTGCCGTTTCGCTCTCCACAATCGATGCCCAAGCATTCACCGGGTCCTTGGCCACGGCCAAAGCGGCACGCCATTGCGTGAGTAGGCGGGCGCGGATCATGGGGTACTTGACGCGGTTTGCGCTGTACAGATACCAGGAGTAAGAGGCACCACGGGCGCATCCACGTGGCTCGTGGTTGGGCAGGTCTGCGCGGGTACGGGGGTAGTCAGTCTGCTGAGTTTCCCAAGTAACGATGCCGCCCTTGACGTAGATCTTCCACGAGCAAGAGCCCGTGCAGTTCACGCCGTGGGTACTGCGCACAATCTTGTCGTGTGCCCAGCGGTCGCGGTAAGCGTCCTCCCAGGTACGGTCTTCACCCGTGGTGAGGCCGTGCCCGTCGGAAAAGCTTTCCTTGGGTGCTGAGAAGTGGCTCAGGCGGTCCAGAAAATGGCTCATGGAGTTCTCCGTTTAGAAAAAGTTGTGTGGACAGACTGATGAGTGATCAGGGGTTCTTGAATTCGGATGAGGGGCGCAGATAGAACCACCAGTTCAGCACCAGGCACAGTGCGTAAAAGATTGCAAAGCCGTACATGGCGATTTGCGGTGTGCCAGCTTTGATTTGCGCGCCAATCACCACTGGGGCGATAAAGGCACCATAGGCTGCGATGGCCGAGGTCCAACCCAACACGGGACCCGCCTGAGTACGGTCAAAGATCACACCAATGGTGCGGAAGGTCGAGCCGTTGCCGATACCGCTTGCTGTGAACAACAGGATGAACAGCGCCATAAAGGGCATGAAATACTGCTCGGGGGTGGCTGAGCCATAAGCTAGCAACATCACATATCCCACGGCGACGGACGCCAACACCATCACAGCCGAGATGGCCTGCGTAACTATGGAGCCGCCGATCTTGTCGGAAATCCAGCCACCGATGGGCCTCACAAGTGCGCCCACGAATGGGCCGATCCAAGCGTAAGTCAGAGCTGAAGGTGCGTGCGGGTTTTTCAGCGTGTGCTGCATGACGCCGGCAGCATCCGGCACATGGCTAATGCCGAAGATGACCGTAATCGACAGTGGTAGCGCCATCGAGAAGCCGATGAATGAGCCAAATGTGACGATGTAAAGCAACGTCAGCGACCATGTGTGCTTGTTGCGAAAAATTGCAAACTGCTTGGCGATGTTTTCCTTCATGGCGCCAAAGGCGGCCAGACGCATCACCATCAGCGTGCTGAACACAATTAACGGCATGGCAATCCACATGTTCAGGATGCCCAGGCCCGTCGGGGCGGGTAGGTACAGGTAAAGACCCAAACCTGCGGGCACAAATGACAGGGTGTAGAGCCAGATGATCTTGATGAACGCTGAAATGGTGCCGCCGCTGTCAGGCGTTACGGTGTTCAGGTTGTTCATGCCGAAGTAAGCCAGCACCGACAAGGGAATAAGCGACAGCAGCCAGGCAAAGCCGGCGTTCTGAATCCAGGTTGGGGTACCCGCCAAAATCTTGCCCAAGATCCAGCCACTATCTTTGACCAGCACCATGGAGTCACCGGCCAGGCCACCGAACAGGCTCATGGTCATCACCAGCGGAATCACGATTTGCATGGTGGTGACACCGAAGTTGCCCAGACCCGCATTCAGACCCAGCGCCGTTCCCTGCAGGCGCTTCGGGAAGAAGGTGCTGATGTTGGACATAGAGCTGGCAAAGTTGCCTCCACCCACGCCCGACCACAGCGCCATCAACTGGAAGGCCCACAGCGGCCACTCCTTGTGCTGCAATACCAAGCCCGTACCAAGTGCGGGTGCCAGTAGCATGGCGGTGGTCAGGAAGATGGTGTTGCGCCCACCTGCGACTCGGATCAGAAAGGATGCCGGGATGCGCATCGTGGCACCAGCCAGACCGGCGATAGCTGTCAGCGAGAATAATTCAGCCTGGGTAAAGGGGAAACCCAGGTTCAACATCTGCACGGTGATGATTCCCCACATGCCCCAGATTGCAAATCCACACAGCAGTGCTGGCACCGAGATCCAGAGGTTGCGGTAGGCGATTTTCTTGCCCGTGCTTTCCCAGAATTTCTCATCCTCCGGGCGCCAGTCGGCAATGTCGGCGCCGCTTTGTGTTTTGGTGTTCATTGATTGCTTTCGGTGAAAAGATGATTCAGACGAGGAACTAAGCTTTTGCAGGCACGGAACCGTCGTGCTGACCCATGACATGGCGACTGCGCACCTCGGTCAAATACATCCAAATCAGGGAGACCCAGACAACGCCGTACATCAGCATGAAGGCGCTCGAGCGGATGCCGGTGAGGTCCATTAGCGCGCCGAACAAAATGGGAAGTACAAAGCCTCCGAGGCCGCCGGCCAGTCCAACGATGCCGCTGATGGTTCCGATGTTTTGGCTGTAGTCATCGCTGATGTACTTAAAGACGCTTGCCTTGCCAAACGCAAAGGCAATCCCCAAGATGAACATCAGGGCAGTAAAGAGGTACACATTCAGGCCGATGTGGAAAGTGGTGAGACCGGTCACTGTGGTGATAGTGAAATCGGTTTGCGGATAGGACAGCAGAAACAAGCAAACCCAGCTCACCCACAGCACCCACCAAGTTACTGAATGGGCACCGTATTTATCCGACAGAATGCCGCCAAATGCACGCAGAACTCCACCGGGCAGAGAGAAGCAGGCAGCCAGAAGGGCGGCCACGCGAATGTCCAGACCGAACTCGCCCACGTAGTACTGCACCATCCAAAGTGCCAAGGCCACATAGCCGCCAAATACGATGCTGTAGTACTGGCAGTACTTGACCACCTTGGGGTCTTTGAGGGCCTTGAGCTGGTCCCTGAAGGTCAGGGTGTGAGGCACTAGATGGGCTGGATCGCTGTAACTGAAAGTCCAAAAGAGAACCAGCGTGCCCAACATGATTGCAGCATATACGTGGGGAACCATGGTCCAGCCAAAGGCAACCAATAGCACCGGGGCTAGAAACTTGTTAACCGCCGAACCCGAGTTACCCGCGCCGTAAATGCCCATGGCAGTCCCCTGACGACTCCGTGGAAACCAGCGTGCAACATAGGGCGTGCCAACCGAGAACGAGCCACCGGCCAGTCCGACGAACAATCCAATTGTGAGAAAGTGCCAATACTCGGTGGCATAGCCCATCATCCAAATTGCCGGCACTGTGATGGCCATCAGGCAGGCCATGACAATTCGCCCGCCAAAACGGTCTGTCCAGATGCCCAATGGCACACGAATCAACGAGCCGGTCAGCACCGGCATGGCGGTCAATAGGCCAAACTGGGTGGAATTGAGGTTCAGCATTTTCTTGATCGGTATCCCGATCACGCCAAACATCATCCAGACCATGAAACACACGGTAAAGGCCAGCGTGCTGACAATCAGCACCGACCAGGCTCTTTTTGAATCCTTGATTTCCGTAGTCATGCATATTCCTTAGGGATATGCATGACTTTCGGGCTTTAGGCGCCTGCTGAACATCCTCCCAAGGAACGTGTGAGCGCGCTAAAAAGAACTAGGGCACTCGAGGTGCCCTAGTTCTAAAGTAGTACTAGACCGAGTGACCGGTCAATTGTTGATCTGGCTCAACCCAAACCACGTGCTGCCGCGTATAGCGCAACTTGCACCCGCGAAGTGAGGTTGAGTTTACGAAGAATGTGTTGCACATGCACCTTGACCGTAGTCTCGGCAATATCGAGTTCGCGTGCGATGAGCTTATTGCTGTCGCCGCGGGCAAGAAGCGCCAGGATTTCGCGTTCGCGCGCCGACAGGGAATCCAATGTGGCATCTTCTGCAACAGGTTGGGGCACCATCGCATCTGCCACTTCCCTCAACGCAGGTGCCTTTGACCTAAAGGCTGTAACAAACTTGGTCATCATGTCCGGACTAATCACGCACTCGCCGGCCAGCACGTTTTCAATCGAATCGCAAAGTTGTTCAGTCTCAACTGTTTTGAGCAGATAGCCGTCAGCCCCGGCCATCATGGCACTGGCCAGGTCTTCCTCGTTCTCGCTCACGGTCAACATCAGGATGCGCGCAACTGGATACGCTTCCTTTAGGGCCGGGATGCCATCTATGCCACGCACGCCGGGCAAGTGGTTGTCCAGCAAGATGACATCCGGGGCATCTGTACAGCATCGCAGGGACTCACCCATATCGCCAGCCTGACCTGCCAATCGGAAGCGGCCATCCTGAGACAGTAGAGCGATCAAGCCACGACGAAAGAGGGTGTGGTCATCAATGACCAGCAATTTGATGGGATTCATGGCTGATATTGTCGGTTGTCAGCAGCCGGACATCCGGATGTGACCAGACCGTTTTGGATTCAGCTCCGCCGATTGACTCATTGCAATCACACTCAGGTCCTTGAAAGTCACAGCACCAATCATGCCAGTCCACCCCGAACAATTCGACCGGGTGCGGTGTCAGGTCATCTGCCGTGCAATACTTGTCATACCCCCAGCCCAAATTTTTGCGGATGGACGGGATTCGTAGGGAAGCGTTTCTTTAGTGGCATTCACTTTGTGACGCAAATGCCACATCCAATCTGAAGATGAGCGAAGGTCTATGCGTCAACGACCTTCATCGCATCCAGTTTCACCGCAATCATTTTCTGCCCACCCACATTTGCGCCAGAGACGGGGTAGGCGGGCAAGGTCAACTGTACTGTAGTGCCCTGTCCCAATTCCGATTGCACTTGAACGGATGCCCCAATTCGACTAGCACGCTCCTGCATGATATTCATTCCAACATGCACGTTTTGTCGCTCACGTACCTCTGGACCGAAACCACGACCATCATCGCGCACAACAAATCGCCACCCCTCCCCTTTGTGCACATCAAGATAGACTTGAGATGCTTGGGAGTGCTTGCGCACATTGGACAAGGCTTCTTGGACCACATGCAAAACTTGCACTTGCACATCCGCAGGCAGTGGAAGACCTGCGCCATTCACATGGAAGTGCGTGGTCAAACCGGTCTGGTGCTTGAACTTCAGCAGTGTTTCCTGCAAGGCAGCTTCTACATCGTCCGTGTTGGTACGGGTTCGAAAATGCACCAACAGTTCACGTACATCATTGATGCTTTCCCGAAGTCCTGTGTCCAACTCATCCAGCGCGTCTTGTACTTTTTCCGGCTGCGCTTTGCGAGAAGCATTGCGCAGGAGCTGGACCTGAATTTTAAGGAATGACAGGGACTGCGCGATGGAGTCGTGAAGCTCACGCGCAAGTAACGCTCGCTCTTCGCCCACAGCAGCCTCGCGCTCAAGCGCTGCTGCCCGCAAACTCTCCAATCCATTGGCCAAGTGGCTAGCCAATGCATCCAGCAAATCCATCTCCTCCGGATTAAGTTGCACATCGTTGCGGAAAAACAGATCAATTTCTCCCAGCAAGCGTTGCTGTAGCCTGACAGGGACACTGACAACATTCACAAAACCTGCGCGTGCGCATGCGCGCATCGGCGATTCTTCATGCTCAATGATGGGAATTACACGGGTTCGTGCATCGGATTTCAGATTGCCACAGGCGCAGGCACCCGCCAACATACTTCGTTCCGAATCCAACATTTCCTGCGGGAAACAATCCGCAGCGAGCATCAGGTATCGCTGATTGGCATCATCCGACCAACGAACTACCGCGGCATCGGCACCCACAACCGCCCGTACCCGCTTGGCAAAGCCACTCGATAATTCTTCGATGCTTGCAGCACTAGCCGAAAATGCACTGATCTCGTACAAGGATTCGAGCCTCGCGCGTTGTGCCTCGATATGCTGTGTTTTGATCTTCACCTGAGCTTCTAGCCCTTCGTAAAGGCCTTGTAGCTCCGATGCCATTCCATTAAATCCATTGGCTACTTGGCCAAATTCGTCATCCGTATCCACCTTAATGCGTGCCGTGAAATTTCCAGACTGAATACTGAGCAATGCCTGTTGCAAATTTCCTAAGGGGTTGATGACATACTGATAGCCCGTGTAGAGCATGACAACCGCCCCGGCAATTGCCAATGCCATCATGACGAACTGGAATAAATTGAGAATAGCTGTGAGCCGGGATAACTGTTGTTCAATGGCCGTCACGAGACTGTCAACCGCAGCCACCGTCTCTGACGTCGCAATTAGCGCCTGATCAATATCGGGTGAAGAATTCCCAGACCAAATTCCCCTATTGCTTTTCCAGTGAGCCTGAACGCTACTGAACCGCGCCTCTACTTCATCTGTGACCGGCATAAAGAGCGGTCTACCCGGGTCTCCGGCCCTAAGAAGTGCCAGGCTGTTGGTGAACTCGTTGACCAAGTCAGCAACGGCCTTCTCTGAATGCTTCGATTGTGCGGTGCTGTTGAGCCTCCATATCTGCATTCGCATCCGTCCAGCCTCATTGACAGCCGCAGCTCCACCTTCGAGCTGCCAGGTGACCCATAGGGTTAGCCCAATGGAAAGCAATGCTACGAACAGCAGCACAGCGCCAATGGTGACAAGTTTAGTGGAGAGTGAGTGCTGCTTTTGCATGACCATAGACTAACCGGCGCCACATCATGATTCAAGCGCATCAGATGATTACTACCAATGAGGTACCTCTGATAGTACCGAAGATGTAGGTAAGAAAATGAGCCTTGCCCAAACGGTGTCCATCAGAAAATGCACCATGCAGTGCCACGAACGATTTGACACAGCAATTTAACTGGACAATCAGGAAGTTGCTTGTGTCACTTGACACGATGACGCTCGAATTCTGCTACAGCTCAATCCGTCTGTTTGGATGCACTCTGAATCGCAGGTTCTGGAGCATCACTGGCACCGTCTACCCCCCAGCTTTGCCAGTCTTCGCCAAACAGTTCATAGGGATGTTGGGTGCGGTCGGAGCCGTTGCCGCACATCATGTCGCTGGCCGCGCAGTACTTGTCACACCCCCAACACAGCCGCTCTGGGTTCGCCGGGTGGATGGGAAACTTT
>Ga0073936_10011641_pt1 | contig 10614 bp, 18 predicted proteins | sample AliMusrvi5mmetaG_FD_87041 | JGI IMG/M metagenome (GOLD analysis project Ga0073936, IMG submission 87041) | Freshwater lake bacterial and archeal communities from Alinen Mustajarvi, Finland, to study Microbial Dark Matter (Phase II) - Alinen... | ecosystem: Environmental > Aquatic > Freshwater >... | reverse complement strand
TTTATGTCCAGATTTTTACGTCACCTTTTTGAACGTCGGCAGCGGTAGCAGACGCCTGGGTGCTCCCGGGTGTAGCCTTTTCAACTACATCGATACGGGCAATAACAGGCTCTAAGGCCTTGGTAATTTTTTCAGTGATGTCAGCTTTTTCAAGAGCATCAAGGCGGGTTATTACAGGATCTAAAGAATCTTCAATAGCTTTTTTAAGTTCTTCTGTTATCATTTGGATATCTCCATTTTTATTTTTTTGAACTGGTTCTTTACAATCTGCGCTTTTAATAACATCAGCAAGATGTTGGTGAGCGGCTTTAATTTTTTCCATATTGTCAGCCGACAAAACTTTCCCAGATTTCATAACGATCGTTCCCATGGCTGTTTGAAACTGAGTTATCGATGCATTGATAGCAGTATTTTTATCAGTGCAAGTGTCGTCGTTGAGAATATCTCTAACAGCATTTTCAAGCGCGTAGATATAATCCCAAATATTTCTTTCATTGAGTTCGCTGTTAAAATCTTTTTCGATATGAAGGGCTTTTTTTAATTTGCTCCAAAAGCTTTTTTCAATCGGCTCTACTTCAGCCAAACCAGCTAAACTTAAACCAGAGATCTCACCTGACTTAATCAATGCCCAGGTATCGTCCTTTGCAACCTTGATTGCAACGACCCAGCTGTTAATCTTTGTGTCAGGAAACATGGGATCTGCAGAACGGAGTATGAAGGATTCAACAACGGCACCATCATCAGCTACAAAGTCATGTTGGGTATCAACGTTAGTATTTTTAAGCTTGGCAAGAAAAGTATGAGCTGATTTTTCGATTACGCTGGCATTAGCGATATCACCCTGAGAGTCCGCAACTTCCGGCTCGTAGACAGTACCATAAACTAGGCGTTTTTCTTCGTCGGTTTTTATGATGGTGATAGTTTTTCCGATATTTGGAGTGGTGTTGCCTGCCGATTTAAAAATTATCTGCTTTCCGTTAGCACCCTTGCCAACTAAAGAGATGAAAGAAACATCAATGCTGTTTAATCTACGAACTGCCTCTGCCATTATCATTAACTCCTAAATTTATGACCTGTTTTACAAATTGTGCTACAAAACATAATTTCAACAGCTTAAAGGTAAATGATGCAAGTGAGTTAAATCAAGCGTTTGCTTGGATGACTTCCCTCCAAACTGGCTCCAAGCACAAAGAGCGTGCCATATTGAGTGTAATACTGTGAATATTGAGTGAAAGTGAGATTTTTAGTTTTCGGGGATTTTTTGGCTTGAAATAATTATTTGACTCAACTTAAGTTTTATTATTTTTTTTGTGTCCTGGTGGTTGATATTTTCCAACCAAACCTCGAACATAATTTGAACTAAAACATTGTAAGAAATGTTCATCTCATTCCCGATTTTTCTGATTGCTTCCTCCGGTGTCCCATTGATGTCAATTCTCATTCAATCTCCAAAAGATAAATAGCGATTAACGAAAGTATAACTCCGCAAACTTGATAAGCGCTTAAATGTTCGTGAAACAAAATTATCCCGATAAAAATTACGCCGATATCGCTAATTAAAGTCCAATTAAACGAGGTTACTATCAACCCTCTTCTTAGAAGAACTGGAATATATGTAATTGAGTATAATGCATAAATTAATATGGTCAAAATGAATAAAGAAAGAGTTGGATTTCTCGACCACAACTTCCCAGTATAATCGCCGAATATTACAAATATAGCCGCGAATAAAAGTAAAATTTGTGGGTGTACTTTATTGAAAATACTAATTATTGCCTTCATTCAATCACCGGTAATAATATCGTTCTGCAGTGGAAATGATAGGGCGGCATGCCTATGCCTTTGGGGAGATCATCTTTTTTTAATCCGATCAATGTTTTAACTTTTTCCTTTAATGCCTGGAATGCTTTGGTAACGGATCCGAAAGAATCTTCTGTCATTTTATCAGACCAAAATGGCGCAATCTCTTTAACAGCCTCAGGATCCTTAGCTGCCATTAGTTTATCACGCTGTGCTTTCAAAACAGAGACTTCAATTATTTTTCCGTTCAATGCTTTGCATATCTCTGAGGTATGATCATCCATAATCGCGTGGATCTCTGCCTTGGTTATACCAGCCTCTTCAAAAGCTTCAACATGCCCGAACTCCCGGGCCCGGGTAACGATATGGTTAGACAATCCTTCCCAATAGGATTTATTTCCCTTGTAGGTATCTGACAGCAACGCTTCAAAATTTTTACCCTGCTGTTCCAAACTTTGTCCTTCCTGGATTATATCTTTTGCACCGTCAAGCAACTTCGCTCGTAGTTCATCATCATATCGATTCTTAACCCAATATATTTGATCCTGACCCAACCAGGCCAATGCTTTCTGATTCGGTTCATTAAATTCAAACTTCAAACTAAGATCTTTGTAGGATTGCTTATAGGCAAGTAGCTGAGTTGACGTGATAGCAGATCCCACTTCCTCAACAGCAGCTGTGCCTAGATCATCCTGAAGCTTATTTATGATGTCCTTGATTTTGACATCAGTTAAAGCATCGCCAAGTTTTACAACTTCATCAATCGCGTCCTGAATATGTTCTTTTTGGATTTCGTTAGTTTTAGATTGAAGTTGTCTCTGCAGCCGCGCGGCCAAGATCTGCCACTTATCAGCTTTCAGTAACAGGAATGCAACCTTGTCAATTTCTTTTATCAGCGATTGAATAATATCGGGTTTCATTACTTCGCTTTCTTTTCTTCAGCGATCTTCTTCTCAAGCTCGATAACAAGCGCATCTATTTCTTTTTGGCTTTTCTTAGAGCCATCAGGATTAAAGAGATATTTATAAATCTCATGCTCTTTTGAAACGCACCTAATTACTTTCGGCGTGCCTTTCGGTGTGGAACCATGATGTGTAAATTTGAAACGACCGATTTTAACAGTATCGGAATACGAAGCTTCTGGATGCCCGATTAAACCAATAGGATCTTTACCTTCACTCAATTTTCTTCCTCCAATGATTTTTCTAACATTTTACGAACTTTGACCAGCGCATTAATTGCGCCTTGCCCCATTCTTTCCTGATAAATTTTAAGTTGATCTTTGTCCATTGCGGCATAACCAAGTTCTTCGCGGATTTCATCCGGGAATAAAATATTAGCGGCTGCCATTGCTGCATAGAACTGACCGTCTGACTTGGGATCTTCAACGTATAGCTGATTAAGTTTTATTTCGTACTTGGTTATCTTGAGTCCTTCCCGGATCATGTTATTAAACATTTGTTCGAAACGTTCCTGCTTTGGTTCTATCACGCATTCCTGGAAGATCTTGAGTTGTGACTTACCTTCAGAAGAGCCACCAAGTGAACCGGCTTCGGCTAATCCAAGCAACCGTTTGGGAACCCCGTGTGTTGTTATTATTTCGTCACGGGCATCGATCCTCATCTTCTGGAATGATGCATCCTTAACTTCCGGCTCTACCGATTTGATATCAACCTTAACTTGATCCGGGTTTGAACCTGAAAATATTAATAATAAATTACGGCCAACGTTTTTAAGCCCTTTGAATTTATTTGTAAAGAAACTGTGAACTTCTTTTTTTGACTCAGCTGACAGATCGCCACCAACGATCGTCGTAACATGCGCGGGAATTCCCATGTTGTCAAATTTGTTGATATTGTACTCGACAGCAGATCTGTCAAGGAGAATCGATCCTAAGCAGCCAAGATATTCAGGCAACCCGTAAAACCTTGTTTTGGGGTTATAGTTCTTCATGCGGATATATTCGTTCAAGCCGGTTTTGTCACCTTGCAACTGGCCGGTGGTTGTAAGGTTTAAGGTACCTAGTGGGTTTAATGTTGCCCAGGCTAACCCGACCATTTGGATAAGCTGAATAACTGGCGGTTTTAGTGCAACATATTTTGCAACGGCCTCTATCCCGGGGAAGTGGTAGAACTCAGCAACCTCGCCTTTCATGTTGCGCGCAATTTCAAATTGAGCGGACCCGAAGATCTCGAAATCAGTAGCGAAGTTAGCGAAGGACTCTGCTACTGTTTGTTTAGCATATCCTGAGTGAGCATCAAGAAAAGCTTTAAGCTTAACATATTCAGGGTCTTTTATATTTTTTTCAGCTCCCCCTTCCGTTGGGTGGATATCATAACCAAGGCCAGCCGTAATAATAGCTTTCAAGTTAATGCACCTGGTATGATAACCGGAGTACGTGTATATCTCCGCTAGTTGGGTCGGATTGAAAGGTGGATATTGTATGCCTGCTATTTGATCGGCGGGTAATTGCTTTTGTGCTGTCTCCTTTGTAATAGGGTCAAAATATTTTCTTATCGACTGAGTTGAAATTGAGTCTGTGTCGATATCAGCCTGTTTCAATATCGAAACTTGGCCCATTGGCTTGTCGATTGCATCTATTGCCATAATAATTTTCCTTTATAAAATACTTGCTGTGCCCAATGCGGGCTTGTAAAATCCTTGTCTAATCCAGTTCCAATAAATAGCCGCATCCCCTTTGTTCGGTGAATGACCTAAATGTTTTTTGATGTCCTCTTTTTTCTCTACACATATCTTGCCACTCTGTATGCTCCATTTTGGGGTTACAAGATCGGCGAATAGTTCTTCGTCATTCGGCAGTATTATTTTCCCTAGTCGTAGATCTTCGCGCATCTGCCAATGCATCTGAGAACGAAGATTATTAAACTTCTCTTCCTGGCCTTTAATGAAAATTGGGGAGTCTCCGCCACCCAAAGCGACCACTTTATGATTAAGATCCTTCAAAGCGTTTACGGTACCAGCGCCAACACCAACAGAGTCAATACCGACATATTCGTCTCTGACTTTATCCTCCTTCATTTGTGTAAGCACATCACGGGATCCTAACTGGTTGCTGTTCGGACATTGAAAATCTTTAACGCCATAAAGTACCGCGCCTTTACCCCTCGCAATAGCTGCTTTGTCACCGGCCTCTGAATTTGCAACGTCAACACCTAATGCTGCAGGACCGTCAATTAATTTTTCTCTATCACGGTCCTTGGCGTCACGCGCATCGATACACCATTTCAGTTGGATCAAACTGTCAGCTGATTGCCCCGGAGATAGTCCGCGTACACGCGAAAGATAAAAAGGATTTTCTTCGCCATAGCGATTAAGCATTGAGGTAACACCTTCGCGTGACGTAGCACCCGGAATAAACGAGGCATTATTTGTAACATAGTTCGGATGATCAAGACAAGAGATCCGGATATGCTTTGTCCCTGGTGTTGTACAGTATTTGTGAAGCGTATCGAGTTGATGATCGGGATTACCAAAGGCCAGGATAATATTATGAGGTGCAACTGATGTATTTTGAAGGGCTGTTATAACCGCACTATTTACGCCTGGGGTTTCCTCGATAATAATTAGCATATGTTCCGCATGGAACCCCTGTGCCTTAGTTGCTGAATCCTCTGCAGCGCCAACGCCCGCAACAAATCCAACGGCGATCCAATCATCTTGCATTTCGTTCATGCGAAGCTTTAAGGTTGTCAGTGTACCGCGTCCGAATTTGTTATGAAGCTTGCCGATCTCCTTCCAAATGTGAAGCTGCAGTTGTGGCTCTTTAGGGGCTGTGGTCACTACGAGTGAATTCTTAAAGCATTCCAGGAACCAGTAAACGATTCCGGCACCGATAAAAGTCTTACCAGTACCGGTACCGGATTCAGCGCCTATGTTTCTTTCACCTCTAGCCAAACAATCAAGAATTTCCATTAATGGGTTTGGTGTGCCATCCCAGATATGTGTGCGGTAAGCAGGAAGTAAAGTCCAGTCGATAGATTCGGGTTTATAATCAAGACGTTCAACCAGGTAGTCAAACGGATTGGTTTGATAATGCGCATTCCGTAAGGAGTAGTTTCTATTCCTTTCAGCATCACGCTTTCTGAGTTCCAGCTCAGCTCTGGCTCTTATCTGTACTGTCGTTAGGGTTACCATTATCAGTATCAACAAGCACCGCACGGATATCTTCGCCTGCAGCAAGTCTCTGTAATTGCCTTGAATTAAGTTTTGAATAATCGATGTTTAGATTTAAGTTCGCTTCCCCTGGTGTTTTTTCTTTTTTCTCATACAGCCCTAGAATTTCGTCGCGATCTTTGTAAGCGGTTTGAAGGAGCTGAAAAAATCTTGCTTTCTCCGCTGGTTTTTTTGCATCAGCAAGTTGCAATTTCAATGAGCGTATTTGATCTTCCCGGTCCCTGAGTGCTTTCCTGATTTTCTTGTCAACATTTTTAGTGTAGAGTAATTTTATTTCCTTACGTGCTTCGGCGATATATGTCATAGCCATGCGCTCTTCACAGCCTAGTTCATCCATAACAACACGCGCTAAATGCTTCCCGCGTTTACATTCTAAAAATTCTTGGTTAGTCAGCAAGAAGGAAGAAACGACCTTAACGTTTAACCAATATTTTTCGGTATGACCGTTTTCAGTCTTAGGCATGGTAATGTTTTGAATGTAGGATCATGTGACAAACTCTTTGATTCGTAGCACAATTTATAAATCGGTCATGTGAATGTAACTTGTTTTTAATTAATTATCAAGAAGGGAATTTAAATAGGCGCCGTGGGGATTCAAGCAGATTCGTAGTCGTTGTTAAATTATGGAGTCTGAAATATTCATCTAATTCATCGTTTCATTTCTTTGCTTTCTGCTAATCCCCGATCAAGCGGGATAAAACAAAAGACTCAGCGGTCTCATCGTCCGTTGTCTTTTACGGCGCTAACAAATGGTGAATCTCCTAAAAGTAATATCGGCGGTTGGGTATATCCGGAGTGAACGGATATCCAAACTTTTTTATTTTCAACTATTGATTTGATCTCTTCCTCCGTAGGTTCCCAACAGGAAATGCATTGTTTCCCGTCAGTGTAGATATGAAGTGAGCCGCATTCTTCATCCGTCATAGATGATGGCTTTAGCAATGTTTTGTTTGACTCTGAAAATGGTATTGGTTTCATAACTGTTCCTTTTGTTGTTTTATAAATCGTTCTATCTCCCCCGCGATCTTGTATTCCCACAGATCCCCTGTCGTGTCAGCTGTCGTGTAGGTGAATAACTTCCAACCGTGCATGACCGCTAGGTTAGCTTTCTTCGCATCCCTGATTATTCCTTTGCCTGATGAATGCCCGGAATTCCCTTTCTTGAAACTTCCTCCGTTTACCTCGATTGCAATCTTCAAAGCAGGTATGGCTAGATCAAAGCGGAATCGACGTTCGTGACAGAATCGATACTCGGACACGGCTTCGATGCCTAACTGCCTTAAAGCTTCTTTAATCGCTTTGGGATAGTCGGGAATATTTTTGGAATATTTTTTAACGGGTTTTACAGGTTGGTGTAAAATTACGCCACTTCGTTTCTCATACCTTTCCAGATCGGCAGCGGTCCAACGGATTGAGTTACTCATATTCGTCATACTCCGAATCATCATACTCGATATCGTCGCTTTCTTCCTCTTCAACATTCGGCCAGCCGCAACAATCGCACTCCTGAAATGATATCTCTTCAATTCCCCACGATGTACCGCAATCAGGATTAGGACACCTAACGTAGTTTGTCATTTTATATTCTCCCCGTTTGTGTATGAAACATTTCGGTATCAAGGTTAATCTGCTCAACTTCCCTTTCCTGTTCTCTGAATTCCTTAACGTTTACTTTGGTTTGCTTGGCTGTATCATAATACCAAATCCCTTGAGAGCCTGAAAATTTGGGAGTTTCAATTTTGGTGATACTCTTGAGGAATAAACCATAACGAGCTGACCACATGCAATTTATCATAGCGCTCTTTGAGTCATCGCCACATAGCCAGCCAGTAGCGTCAACATTTGCAGTACAAATAATTTGACCGATCCGTTTATCCTTGATCATTTCGAATATAGTATCAAGTTTTGAAATTGAACCAACATATTTCTTTGATGCTTCGATAACATTCGGATCCCATTGTTTGCCAACGTGAATACCTACTGTTTTATGGATCAAGCATGCTAACTTTTCGTGAAGCCTAGTTTCGATTGACTTCCATAGTCCTGGTTCCTCCGCTTCTTTCTCGATCATGAAACACCACGGACGCCAAAGTGTAATAACGGGAATTATCATAGCAGCTCCATTTGGTTTTTAGGTTTACGGAATGACTTCGCACCAGGGCAATTACTGAAGTGGCTGATATGGCGCGTGTGGTTGAAGCGAACGGTAAGATGCTTCGAAAGGTCAGCAAGATCATCGGCCGACAGAGAGCCGGCATTAACCGGCTCGTATTTCATCTTACCATCAAGCTTCAAATTGCCGGTAGGTAGGAAGACAATTTCTTGAGTGCAGGCTTTACATTTCATCCTTTTAAATCTCCGCTTAATCTGGAATCCTTTAGATATAATTTCCTTTGATATTCATAACAGCCAAAAGAATGACCAACGATATCTGAAATGGCTTTACAAGAAGCACAAGGCCGTTTGCTCCAAAGGTGTGGATCATCCTGTAAGATTCGTAATATGGCATTAGTTAATTTCTCGTATGCTACCTCTGCTTCTGTTTTCATACCGCAACTGGTTCCTTTAGTAAGCTGATTCCGTATTGCAGTATTTTGATCTGCATTTCTTTTCTTGCAGCATCAGCGGCATCAGCATAAGCAGCATAAGCAGCATCAGCAGCAGCAGCAGCAGCAGCAGCAGCATAAGCAGCATAAGCAGCATCAGCGGCAGCAGCAGCAGCATCAGCGGCATCAGCATAAGCAGCATAAGCAGCATCAGCAGCAGCAGCAGCAGCAGCAGCAGCAGCATCAGCGGCTCTTGCTTTACGAGCCGCTTGTTTATTTTCTTCGCTAGGATCCTCGATGCATTTCTTGGCCGCTTCAATTGCCAATCTTGGTCGTTTATCTTCTGGGTATTTCTTTTCGAAAATATCAAGTACCTGTTCAGCTGCAAATACTGCGTATTGAACACGCTGTTTGTAATCCATCATCCTGGTAATAAACCAGTTGGCCCAATTAACGTGCCCCGTTTCAATAAGCTTGTTTATGACCGCTTCGTGCTCCAAGCCTAGAAGGTTCTCGCATGCAAACTCGTAACCTTCGCGACATGCTTCTTTTTCTTTCAAGAACTGTTTTGTTAATATCATGCTCCGTGCTCCTTAAATTATTTGTTTATGTTTCTTTGTTGCAGACGAGCTGCATTTTTTTGCAAAATCAATGTTTTTTAGTGTTCAAATGTTTACTATAGGACATTACTCAGATCCTCCTCTTCCTCCGGCATATCTTTCAGCGCCGCTTCCAAGTTCTCAAGTCCTTGTTTCAGCGATTCCTTATCGTTTTTGGCCTTTTTCTCCCTGTCTTGGATTTCTTTGTCGAGTAATTTACCATCGATAGCGCCACATAAAAACTTGGTGTTTTTCTTTTCTGGCTCAAGATCATCATACCCCTTAAAGCAGTTACGAATTATGTTAAAAGCCTTATTTTTCTCGATAATTGTTCGATTTAGTGCATTAACTACCCTCGAAACGATAGCTTTTTCATCAGTATTCTTGGTTGTTATGCTAAAATTCAGATTGCAGTAAAGGTTAAACATTGAGATAATGGAAGCTCTTACGTTTTCAGGGTTTTCAAAGTCGGGGTTAATTGCGAAGGTGTTTTCTTCATTCCTTATTTCCGAAGTAGAAGAATTCGAAGAGCAAGATTCATCCGGTGTAACCGGATTCTCGCTCTTAGTCTTACTCTTTATCTTATTCTCTATCTTAGTCTTACTCTTAATCTTACTCTGTGGCGTTACATCAGCGTTACGTAACCGTTGCGTAACCGTTACATCATTATTAAAAAGGTCATTTTTGTTTAATTTTGCAATCTTATTCTCCCTGAATCTTTTCTGTCTTTCACGGTTCGCATCCAAACCTTTCACAATTTTCTCAAGTTCCTGATGTTTTTCGAAATTTTTTATCAAAATATTTTCAGAAATCACTTCAATCATCTTCAGATTTTCAAAAAGTTCGAGTCCTTTTTTTATAATTTCCAGTTTAATATTGAGCTCATTGGACAATGTTTCCGGAGTATGAGGGATCCCGTCACCTAGTTCAAGTTGGCCTGGTTCCCCCGATTTCATAGCCAAGCAAAGAATGCCGATCCACATCCGGAAATATGTATCTCCGTGTTTCTCCCTGAGTATGATTTTTATCTTTGAATCGCCGAGAATATTAATGTCAACTTTAACGAAAGAAAGATTCATTGCAGCCCCCTCAAAAGTATAGCAATCATGAGTGGATGCATGCCTAAAATTTCAAGGGCAATTAAGTAAGCAGTGAGCTGTTTTATTTCCCCTGGCGTGCAATTGTTGTCTGTAAAAAACTGTGTTAATGTCATTTGAATTCCTGTATTATCTGTAATATTTCATCAACATTTCTCTTCCCCTGTAGTTTCTCAAGTAACGTGCTCCGGTAAGTTTCTACCGCTCGGAGCATGATGTTAATAGCAAGCGGCGTTTTTTCGGGATAAGCAGCCTCTAATAATTCCTGTACCGTTTTAATCTTGCTTTTCATCGTGCTCCCATGTTAGCTTTGGTAAACCTAATTCCATGCTTGCCCCCCCCCCCGATAGTTTTTAGAGAAATGGAATGCCCCCACAG
>Ga0073936_10011639_pt1 | contig 10615 bp, 8 predicted proteins | sample AliMusrvi5mmetaG_FD_87041 | JGI IMG/M metagenome (GOLD analysis project Ga0073936, IMG submission 87041) | Freshwater lake bacterial and archeal communities from Alinen Mustajarvi, Finland, to study Microbial Dark Matter (Phase II) - Alinen... | ecosystem: Environmental > Aquatic > Freshwater >... | reverse complement strand
GTTCGAAGGGTCGCCGGAATACGCCCGCGTTGCGCCTTTCTTCATATTCGTCGCGCTCACCGCGCTGCAAGGCCAATTGGGCGAGGATTCACGCTACTGGCTTTACCTGCTCAAGACTCTGGTGGGCGCCTTGTTGATCTGGGAAATGCGGCCCTTCGTGGAGGAGATGCGCTGGAGCGTTAGCTGGGAGGCCGTGGTGGTCGGTGTGGTCATCTGTGTCGTCTGGATCGGTCTGGATAACCTCTATCCTCGGCTTAGCGAAGCCGGGACGGCGTGGAATCCGAACGAGCGGTTCGGGAAAGGCTCGGCTCTGGCGTGGTTGTTCGTGGCAGGTCGCATCGCAGGATCGTCCATTGTGGTGCCGCCGCTGGAAGAGGTCTTTTACCGGTCCTTCCTTTACCGGATGTTCGTGAAGACCAATTTCCGGGCGATGCCGCTTGGACAATTCCACGCGCTCTCATTCGTAGTCACCTCGGTGCTTTTCGGCCTGATGCATCCGGACCGCTGGCTGGCTGGCATTTTGTGCGGGCTGGCATATCAATGGCTGGTGATTCGCAAGAACCGGCTGGGTGATGCGATGACGGCACACGCCATCACCAATTTCTTGCTCGGGCTCTGGGTGGTATGGAAAGGCGCGTGGAGCTTCTGGTAGGCGACGCACGTTCTCTGTCCCGATGTACCCCGAAAACATCCAACAACCAACATCCAACACTCAACACCCAACGGCAGTCGTCGTGGGCAGTCATTGGAAGTTGGGGGTTGGATGTTGGTTGTTGGATGTTTTCCTTAAGCTCAAAGGCCCAAGGCGCGGAGTTTCCGGTTCGGGGAATTCTCTCACACCTAACCGGAGTTTGCAGTGTTGTGCTGCCTGATTTTCGAGGATGAGCATCTGCTGGTGGTGAACAAACCTGCCGGCCTGAACACGCACGCACCGAGCCCTTACGCCGGCGAGGGACTCTACGACTGGCTGCGGCATAGGGAGGGCCGGTGGGCGCGGCTGGCCATCATTCACCGGCTCGACAAGGAGACTTCCGGCGTGATGGTGTTTGCGAAGACGCGGCTGGCCAATCGTTCACTCACCGCACAGTTCACGGCGCGCAGCGTTCACAAGAAATACGTCTTGTTGACGGATCGCCCCGTCCGCAAGAGCCAGTTCACGGTTAAGAGCACGCTGGTTCGGGCCGGGGAAAGGTATGTGAGCCGACCCGTCCACGTCGGCGGGGAGATAGCGGAGACGGTTTTCAGGGAAGGCAAAAGGAAGAATGCAGAATTCAGAAGTGGGGATTGGTGCCGAGTGGTGGAGGCGGAACCGTTGACCGGGCGGACACATCAGATTCGAGTGCATGCGGCCGAGAGTGGCTTTCCGATTCTCGGGGATGTGCTTTACGGCGGCACACCGGCACATCGCGCTTATTTGCACGCGGCGGAGTTGACCCTAGAGCATCCGGCTTCCGGTGAGAAAGTCACGTTTCGGGCGCCGACTGGGGAAGACTGGGAATGGATTCCAGCGCGTGCTCATGATGTCAATCCCCGGAAGGAAGCTCATGAAAAGGGCTCGGAGGCTCGCGAACAACCGGTGTGTCCCCTGCCCTACCTGGCTCTGCGCGCTGCGTTGATTGAGCCGGATTCGACCAACGCCTACCGTATCATTCACGGGGCGAGTGACCACCGGCCAGGGTGGTACGTCGAACGGCTGGGTGATTACCTGCTATCGCAGAGCGCGCTGGCCCTCAACCCGGTGCAGCTTGAGGAATTGGGCCGTCTCGTAGAAGTGTTCTCGCTTCGCGGCGTTTACCACAAGGTCCTGACGCGCCAGGTGCGGCGCGCGGCACGGGCTGAAGCTTCACCTCAACTGGTCCTCGGTGAGGCGGCTCCCGAACGCTTCCTGGTCCGGGAAAACGGCTTGCAGTTCGAGCTGAGCTTCACGGAAGGCTACTCAACCGGCCTATTCCTCGATCAGCGCGACAATCGCCGCCGCCTGCTCACTCGGCACGCCGGCTCGGACTTCCTTTTGTTCCCGGCGGCAATTGGAAATGAACCGTGGGGGCTGCTCAACGTCTTCGCCTATACCTGCGGCTTTTCGGTGTGCGCGGCCAAGGCAGGGGCGCGAACCACCAGCCTCGACCTTTCACGGAGATGGCTCGATTGGGGGAAGCGCAACTTCGCGCTCAACCAGCTTGAGCCGACCGAGCACGACTTCATCTATGGGGATGCATTCGATTGGTTGCGCCGGCTGGCTAAGAAGGATCGGCGCTTCGAGGTGATCGTGCTCGATCCCCCTACATTCTCCCAGTCGAAGGAATCCGGTGTGTTCCAGGTGGAAAAGGATTATGGCCGGCTGATCACGGCGGCCCTGCCGCTGCTCAGGCCTGGCGGGGTCCTGTTTGCTTCGACCAATGCGACGGATTGGGACCCGGAAGAGTTCTTAGCTTGTATAGACAAGACCATCCAGGGAGCAGTCCGCACAGTCTTGCAGCGCCACTACGTCCCGCAGCCGACGGATTTACCAATCTCACGCGCTGAACCGGCCTATTTGAAAACGGTGTGGCTGCGGATCCAATGACTCCCTGAACGGGCGGTACTCAGCGCCCCGCACTTGATACGGAACGTTCTCGTAACGACGTAGTAACGAGGTAGTCAGGAGCGAGTTGCCAGAGAGACTTGCTTGGCTCCTTTCAGACTTTATCCCATGCCGTGCTCAAAACCGCACGGCGCAGGACGAATTTCTTCAACAGCCTCGATAGCACAGGAATGGTTCCCCTTTTTTAGATGGGAAGCATAAACATCTTCAGATAGCCTCCACCCTGCTGCCCAATCCGGGCTTGGAAGGACTCACTATTGTTTTCAGGCCAAAGGCCTGCCTCATACCAGCCCAGGGCATTCGCCCTGGGTTCATGACCCCGTTTTCCCAATGCAGGCCAACGGCCTGCTTCATAGCATTGCGGCGGTTGCTTTTGGTGTAGAGGAAGGATGAGTCGCGCCTTCAGCGCTTGAAATCGTGCTTGGTGCGATGAACCCAGGGCGCACGCCCTGGGCTGGTATGAATGACGCCTTCGGCGTCCCAAAGGCATACCCAAAACTACATCGGGCCTACCTGGAAGCCATCCTTCCTGTGCCCAGAAGCGCTGCGCCGTGACTTTCAGCCTTGCACCCCTCCGCCCTTTGCCCATTCTTGAGGCGATGGCCGAACACAAGATTTCAGAGGTATTGGCAAAGCCCGACGCCGCGTTGGAAATGACGCTGCGCCCATCCCTGTTTTCTGAATTCACGGGCCAGTTCAAAGTTAAGGAGCGCTTAGAGATCACCGTCGCCGCTGCCAAGCAGCGCCATGAGGCCATTGATCACGTCCTGTTCAGCGGTCCTCCCGGTCTCGGCAAAACCACCCTCGCCCACATCCTGTCCAAGGCCATGGGCGCCAACTTCAAGAGCACCAGCGGTCCCACCATCGAGAAAGCCGCTGATCTCGCCGGTCTGCTAACCAACCTCGAGGAAGGCGACGTATTGTTCATTGACGAAATCCACCGGCTGCAGAAGACCATCGAGGAATACCTCTATCCGGCAATGGAGGACTTCAAGCTGGACATTATCATTGACCAGGGGCCGAACGCCCGAAGCGTCCGCCTCAACTTACCCCGATTTACCCTCATAGGCGCCACCACCCGCAGCGGGCTGCTCACGGCGCCATTGCTTACCCGCTTTCCCATCCGCGAGCGGCTCGACTATTATCAGGCCGAACAACTCCAGCAAATCGTCACCCGCTCCGCCCGCCTGCTGAACGTCGAGACCGAGGAAAAGGGCGCCTGGGAAATTGCCCGCCGAAGCCGCGGCACCCCGCGCATCGCCAACAACCTGCTCCGTCGCGTCCGCGATTATGCCCAGGTCAGGCACACCGGCGTCATAACCCACGAGGTCGCCGATAAAGCCCTCGCCATGCTGGAGATTGACGAGAACGGCCTGGACGAAATGGACAAGCGCATCCTCGAGACCGTGATCGTCAAGTTCGGAGGCGGCCCCGTAGGCATCAGCTCAATTGCCGTGGCGGTGGGCGAGGAACCGGACACTCTGGAAGAGGTCTATGAGCCTTACCTCATCATGGAAGGCTACCTTCAGCGCACCCCGCAGGGGCGCATTGCGACCGAATTGAGCTACAAGAAGCTCGGGCTGAAGCAGGAGGGCGAGAAAGAGCCTCGGCTCTTCTAACCTCAGACTTTGGCCGGGACTACAAACGGCTGACGGTATTCGCGTGTCAGCAGTTGATCGGCCTCCGGGCTGCCGATGAACCGCTCGGATTGCGGGTCCATCTTCAGCACGGCGCCCAGGGTAGCAGGCGTCTTCTTCAGATCCACGTTGTTGGCGCCCAAGTGCTCCTCCATGCGGCCCAGCGACTCGGCTAGGTCCTGGTTGCCCTTGACGGCCTCACGTATCTCGTCAGGCGACTGGGTCTTTCCCAACCGATACGAGATGTTGCCGGTGTGACATAGCGCGCTGGAGAGGTGGCCCTCCAGAATGTCGGCGTGCAGGTCGGACGGCTTGCGGCTGCGCACTGCGTCAATGAAGTTGGCAAAATGGCTGGAGCTACCCGCGAACTTCTTAATCTCGGTGCCGTCTTTGTCCAGGATTGTTGCGCCGGTGTAGTTGGGTATCACCATCGTACCGCCCTCGCAGTCCACCACAACGCCTATGTCCGCGCCACGGTACTTGTCCATTTCCTTGGAACCTGCGCCTGATGGCAGACCGCGGACTTCAAAGATCAGTGGCGCGGTCGGATAGTCGTGGAAGACAACGAACGTGTTGGGGGTAGTGCCGTCATCAAAGTAGCCCAGCCGGCCGCCGACGCTCAAAACGCGCGGGGAAAGCGCGCTCTCACCCAGAGCCCAGCGCGCCATGTCCATCTGGTGGATGCCCTGGTTGCCAAGGTCGCCGTTGCCTGTGGGCCAGACCCAGTGCCAATCGTAGTGCAGCTTCTTGCGCATCAGCGGTTCTTTGGGCGCCGGGCCGCACCAGAGGTCGTAGTCAATGCCGGGAGGAACCGGCTGCGGGCCATCCACTTTGCCAATGCTGGGACGCGGTTTGTAGCACAGCCCGCGCGCGCGCAATATTTTGCCGATGTGGCCTTCGCGCACCCACTGAATGCCCTCCAGAATACCCCTGCTGGAGCGCGACTGCGTGCCGGTCTGGACAATGCGTTTGAGTTGGCGGGACACTTCGACGACCCGCCGCCCCTCCCACACGTTGTGGGAAACGGGCTTTTCGACGTAAACATCCTTGCCCGCCTGCATGGCCCAGATGGCCCCGAGCGAGTGCCAGTGGTTCGGAGTGGCGAAGCTGACCACGTCAATATCTTTATTCTCCAGAAGCTTGCGCACGTCGCTGTAACCCTCGATCTGCTCGCCCAGGTCCCGGTATTTCTTCACTTCCCGGTCGAGAATAGTCTGGTCCACATCACACAGCGCGACCATGCGAGCGCCTTTGACTTTACGCAGTTCGGCTATGTGATCCTTGCCGCGTCCGCCAAAGCCGACCACGGCGAATCGGATATCGCCATTGGCCCCGGCTGAGCGGGAGCCGGCGGGGGCTGCCACCTTGGAATTCGCGCTTTCGTCAGCGCCCAAGGCCGGGAAGAGGCCCAACGAGGCGGTGGTAAGGAGGGAGGATTTGAGGAAGCTGCGGCGGTCGAGTTTATTCATAGGCATGTGCAACTGCTCATTGGACGCAGCGGAGCAGGCGCTGGGTTAAGGGTATAACACAATTCACTTCACGTATTCTTCATACCTTCCAGCGACCTTCGCCTGCTGCTCGTCGCCCTCGTGCAAGTAAAAGCGATAACGGAAGGTCACGCTCTTGCCGGCAGGCACCGTAAGGTTGCCGGAGGTCTTATCCGAGAGGCTCTCGAAATCATGCTGGCCAAAGGGATTGGCTGCGAACAACCCATAGTCGCGCACATGCCACCAGGTCGGGTGGCGCGGGTTTTGGGGATGATCGAAGATAGCGATGCCGACGGTCTTCCCCTCGACCGGCCCGTAATAGTCACACCAGTCCGCGCGTTTGCCCCAGGTCTGACCATCGCGGACGCCGGCGCTGTTGACGATATGGCCCTTGCCCACCTTGCCTTTGAGCCGCATGGTCTCGGCCAACCGCACCGCCATGGTGCCTTCCTTTGTGTCGCCGAATGTCAACTCGCCGTTCGAAGCGAAGATCGTGATATCGAAGTCCAACACCCGTTCGTTGGCATGGCCCGGGTTGTAGACGCGCAACGTCCGTTCGTCCGTGCAAACCACGGCGCCGTCGGCGGCCACCCATTTGTTCCGCGATTTGATCACGCCCGCATCCTGGCCCGACTTCACTTCCAGGAACTCTTCGTGCACCGTCTTGCCGAAGGCTTTCTCCTCTGACCAGAAGTCGTGTCCGTTGATCGCGCCATGGGCGAACCACAGCGAGCGGTGATGTCGATGGTCATGGTCCTCGTCGGGCGTGTCCTTCATCGGCCAATTGCGCGTCATCGCCGCGTTGCCGGGGCCGATGAGAGGATAGCAGTATGGGCGAGGCACATCCTTATAGATGTATTCCGTGAAAAGCTCCCCGTTGATTTCCACGCGCAGCCGGTCCTCCAACCGGGTGATGTTAACGCCCGCTTTTGGCGAAGCAGGCGCTCCGACATCGGCTGAAAGCGCAGCGGAGACATTTATGAGGAGTGCAGTGACGAACCCGAGCCTTGCGGTGTGCTGGCAATTCATGACCCGCCTATTCTGTGCGGACAACCGGTCAAGGTCAACCCATAGCTGGAGCACATAACTGGAATCTGGTTCTTTCGTTCAGCCAGGATTTGCAGCAACAACACAGCCCATAAGCTCGCTGTTGCGCTACCGGTAAGAACCTTGACAATCTAATGCGTGACCCCTTGGCTCCCGGGGGCTCCCGTTTGACAGCCGGGTTGAGGTGGATATGGTAGAAGCACGATGAGCGACACCAACCTTCGATTCTTGCTCGCACGCACAACTTCGAGGACGCTGCGGCAGGTCGGAATCCAGAGATCTGGCCCTCGCAACTCACAGCTATGCCTCACCGGCCTGCTCATCGCGGTCTTGCTCGTTTGCAACGCGGGAATTGCCTGCGCGGAGGACGAGATCGAGCTTGGGCACAACGCCGCCGGGCAACTGAAGGTGCAGTTTGGTTTCGACGTACCCCTCGGCCTGCCGGTATCGGTTTTCCCGGGCATACCCGGGTACGCGACAGGGACGATGGGGTTCCATTCAGCGGCTTTCGACCAACCAAATAACGACTTCTTCCAGTTATCGCCGGCGGCGGATTTCCGGTTCATACTGCTCACGAATGATCCCAGTATGCAGGTATGGAACGACCACGGCTCGGGATACATGACGAACGGCGAGAGCTTTTACATTGGGGTGGCACCGTTTGACGCGCATCCGTTGTGGAACCTGTTGGGCGGGAAGTCGGGCGAATCGCTCTCCTTGACGCTGAGATTCCGTGACTTGAACGGAGTCTATTCCGACAGCGACCCGTTCATCTTGAGCTTCACAACGATTCTGCCCGTCCTGATGATTTCCCCCGCCGCACCGGGCTTTGTCACACTTTCGTGGGCGCCGACTGCCCCCGGTTTGGTGCTTCAAATGAGCCCAGGCCTCACACCCCCCGCGTGGATCAACGCACCCAGCGGCACCAACAACCCAGTCACGGTGCCGGTATCCTCCCCAACGAGGTTCTATCGAGTGAGCGAGTAGATGCGTACGTGCCGCCTGCCGCGGTCGATGTCATTGGTTCCCCGCTCTCCAACGTACTCCCTCGTCGGCTACGCTCCCGCTGGCAACTCCCTACCATGCCCCGCGGCTTCCGGGGCAGCTCGGCCAGGATTTTCATCTTGCTTAGGGGCTCGAACTGCGGTGCGTGCATCACCGTTGCAAGCCCGCGGACGCTAGTGTAAGAGTGAGCCGCAGTAAATACCAGCAGCCAAGCCATGATTGCTCGCATACTCCGAGGACTCGCTGCCGCGCTCGTAATTCTGCCGGCGGCGATGCTGCCCGCAGCGCATGCCCAGCACTCGCATCCGCCCAACATCATTGTCATCCTCGCCGACGACTTGGGCTACGGCGACGTAGGGTGCTATAATCCACAGTCGAAGATCCCCACCCCGAATCTGGACCACCTGGCTACCGAGGGGATGCGGTTCACCGATGCTCACGCGCCGGATGCCGTTTGTACGCCCTCGCGGTATGGCCTGCTGACTGGCCGCTATGCCTTCCGCTCGCGCCTCAAGTCCGGCGTAGTGCCGCCGTGGGGTGAGCCGCTCATCGAAGAGGGCCGGCTGACTCTCCCCGCGCTCCTCCGCCAGCACGGCTACGCCACTGCCTGCATCGGCAAATGGCATCTGGGTTGGGATTGGCCGACCAAAGACGGCCTGCACGCCTCCAGCAAGGAGGGCCTCGGCAACGTGGACTTCACCAAACCCATCACTGGCGGCCCTACCTCGCGCGGGTTCGATTACTACTTCGGCGTGGACCTCCCCAACTACCCGCCCTACTGCTTTATCGAGAACGATCGGACCGTCGGTCTGCCCTCGTTGGCAGCGCCGCTACAGAAAGGTGCGATCAACCGGCCCGGCCCGATGCTGCCTGGCTGGAACCTTACGAACATACTCCCCGAGATCACGCGCCGCGCCGTTCGCTACGTCGAGAAGGCCGCAGAGACCGACAAGCCGTTTTTCCTCTATTTCCCGCTCACGGCGCCGCATTACCCAATCGTGCCCACGGCAGAGTTCAGGAACCGCAGTCAGGCGGGGGACTACGGCGATTTCGTGGCGCAGGTCGATGGGGTCGTAGGCGATGTGCTCGGCGCACTGGCCCGCACGGGCCTGGCCACTAACACGCTCGTCATATTCACCAGCGACAACGGGCCGGAATGTGTTGAGGTTGATCCCGGGGCCTATGAGCGTATCCGCCGTTACGGCCACTGGAGCATGGACGGATTGAGGGGCGTCAAGCGCGACACCTGGGAGGGCGGTGACCGGGTCACGTTCCTGGCGCGTTGGCCGGGCCGCATACCAGCCGGCGCAACCAGTGCCGAGACGATCTGCCACGTGGACTTAATGGCGACTTGCGGGGCCTTGCTCGGAGCGAAGCTGCCTCCCGATGCGGGCGAGGACAGCTACAACATTCTGCCCGCGTTGCTGGGCAAGAAACTCCGACGGCCCATTCGGGAAGCCACGGTGCTGCACGGCTGCAATGGCTCCTTCGCCCTGCGGCAAGGTGACTGGGTTCTGATCGATTCCCCCACTGGCGACAATAACGGCAGCAAGCAGCATCCGGGCGAGCCCGAGTGGTTCAAGCACGAGCGAGGTTACACAACGAACGAATTGGCCGGCGAGCTATACAACCTGCGGGATGACCTTCCGGAGCGGCGCAACCTTTACGCCGAAAAGCCTAAGATGGTAAAGCGCCTCAAGGCCTTGCTGGAGAAATACAAAACCGCGGGCCGCAGTACGCGCGCGTCCGCGATGCAAGATGCCATTTCGTCAGAATGAGCCTCCGCACGAAGCTGAATGCCCTGTCACTCTTGGGCGCGCGAAATCCGAAGCCCGAGATCCGAAGACCGAAGGAAATCCGAGATCCGAATACCGAAACGAGCTGCGGGTAAGTTGCTTCCAGCGCGCGGAGCTTGCAGAAGCTGAAGCGCCTCGGTCGGACTAAGCTTCCTGGTTACCCGCCTGGAGGTAAGGGTATCCGACGCGCACGACGCCCCGCTGTTAGCCGCCGAAAAGGACCGCGTCCCGAGACAGCGAGAGTCCCCCGACAAAGAGTTCAAGTCACAGCCGCTGGCGACTTTGGAGCTGAAGAAGGGGCACGGGTTGATTTCAATGCGTGCAACCATTGGGCAAGCAAGCAGGTTATGGATGTGCGTGCGGTTAGCTTCTTACAGCGCGCGACTTGTCCTCGGGAGTTGGTTTGAAGACGAGACGCCTGCCCCATTTCTCACCGCTTCTTGTAGAATATCACGGCTGAACCCGGCTGGGACTTTATCTCTACTCGCAGGCCTTTCTCCATTAGCTCCTTACCGCGCAAATTCCTTGGCCCGCCGCCGTCGTGGTCGGTGATTTCGTATTTCGCGGATGGGGCCAAGCCCAAGAGGCGCAAGTGCTGGATGGGCTCGGTATTCTTGTCGCGGCGGAAGGCTTGGATCACGCCGCCCTTCTGCCAACCAAGAACCTCCTAGCCACAGGCCACCGCAAAGGTGTCAATGATAATGTCATATGCCCGAATGCCAGCCTGGTGGAAGGAACGCAGTGGGATTTGGGGGTCTATACTCAGATCATTATGGCAGGCTCAGGCGGAAGAACCGACTCCCCGAGGACGATGGATTGATGGTAATGGACTTGTTCGTCCATTCGTTGGAGACTCCGGCGGTGGCCGTCCAACTGCTTAAGTCCGTGCTTTGCTTCAAAGTCAAGCCCACAAGGATGAAAGTCACTTTCCAGGCAGGTTTTTTTCATCTGATTTGTTTGTAGTCGTCCGGGAGCGTCTGGACACTTTGAGTTAAGACCTCTGGAGCGAGTCGGCGTGCCGGAAGGTTCAATTCTCGGCGCCGGATGCTCTCTCTGTCGGCC
>Ga0073936_10011633_pt1 | contig 10616 bp, 8 predicted proteins | sample AliMusrvi5mmetaG_FD_87041 | JGI IMG/M metagenome (GOLD analysis project Ga0073936, IMG submission 87041) | Freshwater lake bacterial and archeal communities from Alinen Mustajarvi, Finland, to study Microbial Dark Matter (Phase II) - Alinen... | ecosystem: Environmental > Aquatic > Freshwater >... | reverse complement strand
CTTCCCGCGCGGCGGGGTCAAAGTCCTCGGCAATCTCCCCTACTACGTCTCCAGCCAGGTGCTTCTTGCTTTTACCGCCGAGCCCTCGCCGGTTAGCCGCCTCGTCTTCACACTCCAAAAGGAAATGGCCGAGCGGCTCTCCGCTCAGCCCTCCACCAAGGAATATGGAGCGATCACTCTCCTTGTCGGGCGGCGCTGGCAGGTCCAGTATCTGCGGACGCTTCCCGGAAGCGTCTTCCTGCCCGCGCCCAATGTGGAAAGCGGCGTGATCGTCCTGATGCCCCGTCCGCCGGGGGAACTCCCCGATTGCGACGGGCGGCTCTTCACACGGCTGGTAAAGGAGGGGTTCGCCCAACGCCGCAAGATGCTCCGCAAAATGTTGGCGCACCACGCCCTTGACTGGCCCGCCCTCTGCGTGGCCATTGGCACAGAGGAGACCGTGCGCGGCGAGGCGCTCACACTCGCCCAATGGGTGGAACTGGCCCGTTTTGTGGAAGCCGTCAAGACGCCCGAGACCTTCAACGCCAAGGCCCAGGACGTTCATGGCGAGATCTTCGATGTCGTCGATGACGCCAACCGCGTCATCGGCCAGGCCAGCCGCCACGAGGTCCACACCCGGAAGCTCAAACACCGGGCGGTCCACATCCTCGTCTTCAACGCACGCGGCGATCTCTTTCTCCAAAAGCGCTCCCACTTGAAGGATGCAAACCCGGGCAAATGGGACTCCAGCGCCGCCGGGCACGTCAATGCCGGGTGTGATTACGACGATACCGCCGTGCGCGAATTGCAGGAAGAACTGGGCGTCACCGCTCCGCTGGAACCGGTGGGGCTGCACCCGGCCGAGCGCGCCACCGGCTGGGAGTTTGTGCAACTCTACCAGGCCCGCCACAACGGCCCGTTCACATGGCCGCGCGCCGAGATCGAAAGCGGTCTCTTTTTCCCCATTGAGCTGGTTGAACGCTGGACTGCCGAGCGTCCGCAGGATTTTTCAAACAGCTTCCTCGCCTCCTTCCGCCTCTGGAGGGAAAAAAGCGGCGCGAAAAAATGAGCTAACCACCCCATGGCAAAGCCCCCCCGCGAACTGGTGCAAATCGGCTGCTACCTGCGGCAGGACCAAGCCGATGAACGCGGCCTCGTCATCCTCGCCCTGGAGCGGCCCTACTGGATTCTGGAGGAGGACGGGCTCTTCGGCCTTTATGTAGACGGGGCCGACGCGGACGAGGGCCGGGCCGAGCTGGAAAAATTTGAAGCCGAACGGGCCGAGGAGCTCCAGCGCACGCGCGCGGTACTCCGCCAAAACATCCCCTCCGTGGCAGCGCGGAAAACGCCCCTCTTCTCGCTCTTTGTCTATATCTGGGCCATGTGCCTTTTCTATGGTCTGCAAGTCGTGCGCGGCCCGGGGTGGACCGACCGGGGTATCGCCGACTCCAACGCCATCCTGCAAGGCGAACTCTGGCGAACCGTTACGGCGCTGACCCTTCATGCCGACCTCGGCCACCTTTTTGCCAACGTTGCCGTCGGCCTCGTCTTTGCCTGGGCGCTTCTCCCCCTGCTCGGCAGCGGGTGGACCTGGCTGGGGCTCGTCTGGAGCGGAGCTGTTGGGAACGCCCTCAACGCCGCCGTGCATCGGGGAGGCAGCCACCTCTCCCTGGGGGCTTCCACCGGCGTCTTTGGCGGATTAGGGCTCCTGGTCGGCTGGCAGATCGCCGCCATCCTGCGGCCCGCTACAGGCGCGCTGCAGCCACCCTGGCGTTTGCGCGACATCGCCCTGCCCCTCGCCGCCGGGCTGGCCCTCCTCGCCTACCTGGGCGTGGGCAACGGGACGGATAACGTCGACATCCTGGCCCACGGCCTCGGCATGGCAGCTGGCCTGGTGACGGGCTTCGTCATGGCCTGGACGCGCCTGCCGGAGAAAACGCCCCAGCGGCTCCAGAAGCCCCTCGCCTGCGCCGCCCTGCTCCTGCCCGTGCTGGCCTGGATGTGGGCTCTCTAGGGGCGGTTTAAATATACTCCAGCACGTCCTTGGCCTCGAAGCGCACCTTCGGCAACGTCGCATAACGGTCATCCGCCGCGCGATACCCGGCAGGGCACGCCGCCCCCGTCATCCAGCCGCGCTCCGCAAGGCCCAAAATCTCGTCATATTGCGCCGGAACCAACCCCTCGATGGGGCACGTATCAATGCCGAGCAGCGCCGCGCACGTCATGAAGCTGCCAAACGCGAGGTAGGTCTGCCGCTGGTTCCATGCCTGGATATGGTCGCGCGCCGGACCGTCGATCAGCGTCCCGGCAATCACCTTGCGATAGCCGTCCAGCGAATCCATCGGCACCCCGCGCACCTCGGCGATGCGGCGCAGATTCTGGTCGATAAAATCCATTCCCAGATCTTTCTTATAGGCAAACACCACCAAATGGGAACAATCGGCCACCTGCCGCTGCCCCCAGGAAGCCGCTACCAACGCCTCCTTGGTCGCCTGATCCGTAATGACAAGGAATTTCCACGGCTGAAGACCGAACGCCGAAGGCGACAAAATGAGGGCTTCCTCCAGAGTTTTCCACTCCGAAGCAGCGATTTTCCGGGAGGGATCGAATTTTTTCGTCGCATAACGCCAGCGCAACGCGGCCAGCAGTGAATCGTCGGAAACAGAGAAAGGATGCATGGTAAAAAGGACACTACCTCATACACCCAGGCCGCTTTTTGGGAAATGGGAAAAATTGCGTGAAAATACACTTGCACGAAACGCCTTCGCCCGCCATATTCGCCGCCCACTTCCGATGACCCTATCGTCCAGTGGCCTAGGACACTGCCCTTTCACGGCAGTAACACGGGTTCGAATCCCGTTGGGGTCACCATTTTATCTCCTTGCAGCGCAAGGGTATCAAGGTGGGCTGGGCAGCCATGGCCCAGGAGATGAAAAATCAGGCCGAGGCTGAACCAGGCAAGCTCCCGGAGAGCTACACGCCAACCCCGGAACACCCCCGCAAAACCCTTCGGGACGTAATGGCGGACTGCGTTTCCGCGTCGCGCATTCCTGCGCTTGGCTGGCTGGCAAGACCGGCAGAAGCGAACTGCGGATTTGACCCCGATTCCGAGTCGTAAACGCGACCGCATGGCCGCAGTTCCGATGTGAACTGTTTTCATAGGGATCGGGGCGGCAACAAGTAAAGCGTCATGGCGAAAATCAGTTACACCATCAGCAGCAACGGCCCGACGAACCACGCGGATCGCCCACTATTCGTGACGAGGTCGCGGTCAGCGTGACAATGAGAATCATCACCACCGCGCCAGGCCAGAATTGTAGATCCATCGGCATTGGACCAAGGACGTAACTGAGCAGCACCAGCACCGGGGCGACGAACAGCGCGATTTGTGATGCGCTCCCCAGCGCGATACCCACACTCAAGTCCAGCCGGTTCTTTCTCGCGCCAGAAAACGCCGATCCCATTTCCGCCGCGCCGCCCACCAGCGCCACCAGCACCGTGACGCAGACCAAGGTGGCGTGGGCCAGACCGATTGGCCACGGCGCTTCGCCGGTTTCCCCGGATTCCGCACTGGCAAACAGCTCGCGGTCGCTGCGCTCATCTCTTGGCGAGCAGAAGGGTTCGAGCCTCGGCCAGCTCCCTCTTTTTTGCGTCGCTGACTTTCGGGTAGTGAAGATCCAGCGATGCCAGTGCGTCTATGACAGCGGCAGCCACCACCACGCGCGTGAACCATTTGTTGTCCGCTGGCACGACATACCACGGCGAATCCTCCGTCGCGGTCTCGCGGATCGTCTCCTCGTAAGCCTTCATGTAGTCACCCCAAAACCCGCGCTCCTTCACGTCGTTTGCGGAGAACTTCCAATTCTTCTCCGGCAGATCCAGCCGTTCGAGAAAACGCTTCTGCTGCTCTTCCTTTGAGACGTGGAGGAAGAACTTCCGGACAATCGTTCCATTCCGCGTGAGGTATTGCTCGAAGTTACGGATGTCTTGAAAACGCTCGGCCCAGATATTTTTGGTCACCAATTCCGGCGGTAGCTTCTCCTCTGCGAGAAATTCCGAATGCACGCGCACCACCAGTGTCTCCTCGTAGTAACTGCGGTTAAAAATCCCAATCCGCCCTCGCTCCGGCAGCGCCTTTTGGCAACGCCAAAGATAGTCGTGATCCAGATCCTCGCTCGACGGTGCCTTGAATGATGAGACCTGGCAGCCCTGCGGATTCACGCCTGACATTACATGCTTGATTGTTCCGTCCTTCCCTGCCGCATCCATCGCCTGGAAGATGAGCAACAATGACCACCGGTCCTGCGCGTAAAGCATGTCCTGCAACTCAGTGAGCGCCTCGATGCCGGTTTGCAACGCCTCCTTCGCTTGCGGTTTGTCCTCGGAGGTAAAATCCTGGGTGTCGCAGGGATCGACGTCCTTGAGGCGGAACTTCTTCCCGTTGGTAACGCGGTAGGGCTTGGAAAAACGGCGCGCTCTTTCGATAACTTGCTTGGTTTTCATAACATGGAATGGAGAGCGCGATTACGGCGCATCCGGGCTTGGTTCCTTATCGACCTTTTGGACCCTCGACGATCTCCTTCATGATCTTCAGGCCTGTGTCTTGCAGTGGTCCCATGCCATTCCCCGGTACAAACCACATGCCGTTCTCCTTCTCATGGCAGTAGATGATTTCATAACGGTCGTTCGTCGACGCACGATAGAACGTGTGGGAGGAATTCTCTTTTAGGAAGTCAAAGTATACCTCCCGCCACGGGTTATCCGAAGTCGGGAAGAGTGTTTCTCCCAGCGATTTTAATGTTTGGAGATCGACGGTGTGGATGGATTGTTTGAGGGCGTTTCGCCGGGCCTCGGTAATGCTTCCAATATCCAGGTTTTCGTATGGCATAGTGGTTTCTTCAGTCGTCGGTTTCGTGTCATCGAGGGAACATCGCTGTTCGTATGACCGCGAACGCAAAGATTGTCAGAGCGAAGGTGAATGAGACCATGCGCACCCGGTGCTGCTCAAATTTCGCCGAGGCGTTTGCGAAGAAGAGCACCGTGGCAAAGAGGACCGTGTTTGCAAGGTATTGACCGGAAGCATTCCCTGCGTTGCGGGCCTCATGCAGCCGGAGCGCCGCGTTGGAATTGGCTTCGGCAGCCTCGCGAACGCCCCGCGTTTCATAGAGCGGCGGCTCGAATGGATGTGGAGCCGCGTTTGGATTCTCCAGAGGCTTCTGTTTTAGCCATGCATCATAGGCATTGCGCAGATCGGGCGGGAAGCGTTGTGCGTAAAAGGTGGCCAGTTTTTCGTTTCCTGCTTGTTGCGCCGCCAGCATCTGCATGAACAACGCGACGTGAATGGTTGATGACTGCATCCCCTGTACCGTCAGTAAACCGGCTCGCCGCTCCAGGGCGTTGAATTCGTTCATCAGCCGATTGCTCCGGCGGGTCCACGCAGCGGATTCGTAGGAGCACCACGCCGTGGCGACTGTCGTCAGCGCCATGAGCAAGGCGGCAGCAGGTTCGACCCACCTCTGCCTCGGCGGTTCGGGGCTGGGCTCCATAAGTGGGGCGGACGATGTGTTCATTTTAGGAAAGATTCTCGTGACTCCCCGAGATGGCCAATTCGGATTCGCAGAATGCCCGCAGCTTGGTCGGAATTTCCCTGACGATTCTAGCCCATGGGAAGAAAGTTCCCGCGCTCGAACGTGCTCTTTTTTCCGATTCCGTTCGATGTCCTCCGCTCCCGCGAGATCACGCAGTTGGCCTGCCTTACGACTAGGTGTGGTCTTGGTGGCCTTTTTGAGCCTCACTGCATGCAGACGCGAAGAAGGGCCCAATGCGCTGCGTCTCCCAGAGGTGCTCGTGCAGAAAGCGCAGTCTCGCGATGTGCCGGTTTATCGGGAATGGCTCGGCACGCTTGAGGGTTCGGAGAATGCGGATATTCGTGCGCGGGTTACGGGTCACGTGATTAGTCGCGACTATCAGGAAGGTGCTCATGTTAAGAAAGGCAACTTGCTTTTTAGGATCGACCCACGATCGTTCGAGACAGCGCTTGCCGAGGCAAAATTTCAGCTTGCCCAAGGCTGCGCCATTCAATGTGCCTCGCAAGCGGAATACGACCGCAGCAAGGTGTTGTTTGAAAAAAAGGTGATTTCCGAAAAGGAGTTCATCAACAAAACGCAGCTCAATGAATCAAACCGCGCGAAAGTCAAAGCGCTCACTGCGGCTCTTGCAGAGGCCCAGTTGAACTTGGACTTCTGCCGGCTCACCTCCCCAATCGAAGGGATCGTCGGCATCGCAAAGGCTCACGTCGGCGATCTCGTTGGGACTGGCAATAACATGGTGCTCGCGTCAGTCTCAACCCTCGACCCCATCAAGATCGTCTTCCCGATCAGCGAACAGGATTACCTTGCGGTCAGCCAGCGGGTGCAGGAGACCCTGAAAAAGCCGTTTGATCAGCGGCCGGGCACCGTCGAACTTTTACTTGCGGGTGGCTCGGTTTATCCGCACAAGGCCCGTTTTCTTTCCGTCGATTTGCAGGTGAAGGCATCCACGGGCACGATCCTCGTTACCGCGCTCGCGCCAAACCCGGGCGACGTTTTGCGTCCGGGCTTTTTTGCAAGAGCACGCATTGTCGCAAGTGTTCTGCAAGGCACGGTGGTCGTGCCGCAACGCGCGGTCATTGAGATCCAAGGCAACTATCAAGTTTGGATCGTCGGGCCGGATGGAAAGGCGGAAATGCGCCCGGTAAAAGTCGGGGAACGTGTGGGTGCGGATTGGGTAATTACGTCTGGTTTGAAAAAAGGCGAAAAAGTCATCGTGGAAGGGGCGCAGAAGGTTAAAGCAGGCATGCCGGTAGTGACTAAACCGTGGAGGCCGTCCGGCGGAAACGCTTCGGACGCCTCCGGTGAAGAAACGATGAAACGGGAGGCAAAGTAAGCCGCCATGTCCCGCTTCTTTATTAACCGCCCTATCGTCGCGATGGTCATCTCGATCATCATGACGATTGTGGGTATCGCTACCTACTTCGCGCTGCCGGTTGCGCAGTTTCCCAATATCGTCCCGCCAGAAATTCAGGTGAAGACCACCTTCACAGGGGCCGATGCGCTGACGGTCGAGAAGTCGGTCGCAACACCCATCGAGCAGCAAATGAGCGGCGTGGATAAGATGAACTATATGTTATCGGTCAACGGTAACGACGGCACGCTCAAGCTGACGGTGAACTTCGACGTGACGACCGATGCCAACACGGACCAAATCCTCTCGCAGATGCGGACTAATCAAGCGACGTCTCAGCTTCCCGAAGACGTCAACAAATTCGGCGTGACCGTGCAGAAGTCCACGTCGTCGCCGCTGATCATGTTTAGCCTGTATTCACCGAATGGCACCTACGACAGCGTTTTCCTGGCAAACTACGCCAATATTAACCTGAACGACGAACTGCTGCGCGTACCGGGCATCGCGAGTGTGACGATTTTTGGCGCGGGCCAATACGCCATGCGCATTTGGGTGAGGCCCGACACGCTCGCGAAGCTCGGGCTCACGATCCCGGAGATTCTTCAAGCAATTAAGGCGCAGAATACGGTGAACCCCGCGGGAACTATCGGCGGCGAACCTGTTCCGAAAGGGCAAGAGTTCACCTACGCAGCACGCGCACAAGGGCGGCTGGAAAGCGCCGAACAGTTTGGCGAAATCGTCGTTCGCGCCAATCCCGACGGCTCGATGCTGCGGGTGAAGGACGTGGCACGCATCGAACTGGGAGCGCAGAACTACGCGATTATCGGAAGGCTGAACAGCAAGCCAGCCGCGATTGTTGCGCTTTATCAGCTCCCCGGCTCAAATGCCATCGCTGCGGCAGACGGTGCGAAAGCGAAAATGAAGGAGCTTTCCGCGAGCTTCCCACCGGACCTCGATTATGTCGTCTCGCTGGATACCACGCTGGCGGTTACCGAGGGGATGGTCGAAATTAAACACACCCTCGTTGAGGCGCTTGTGTTGGTAATCCTGGTCGTGTTCATTTTCCTTCAGGGCTGGCGTGCGACGCTCATTCCGCTGTTAGCCGTGCCCGTGTCCCTCGTGGGAACCTTTGCGTTGTTCCCTCTTTTTGGCTTTACGGTAAATACGCTCTCGCTCTTCGGGCTCGTGCTGGCCATTGGCTTGGTGGTAGACGACGCCATCGTTGTTGTCGAAGCCGTCGAACATCACATTGAGCATGGGCTTGCACCGAAGGAAGCCACTCTCAAGGCGATGGAGGAGGTAAGCGGGCCGGTGATCGCCATCGCGCTTGTGCTCTCCGCAGTGTTCGTGCCGACGGCGTTCATCCCGGGCATTACAGGGCGTTTGTACCAGCAGTTTGCGGTGACCATTGCCGTATCCATGATGATCTCTGCATTCAATGCGCTCACGCTTTCGCCCGCGCTATCCGCGATGCTTTTGAAGCCGAAGAAAAAGAGCAGCGGTTTGTTGCAGAAGTTCTTTGATGGCTTCAACCGCAGCTTCGGGATCGCGACAAATGGCTACGTCTTTACGTGCCGCTTGCTCATCCACAAATGGCTCATCGCTCTCATTCTGCTCGCAGGCGTTGCGGTTCTCACCGGAATGCTTGGCAAGCGCATCCCTACCGGCTTCCTCCCCGAGGAGGACCAAGGCTATTTTTATGCGCAGGTGATTTTGCCTGATGCCGCCTCGCTACAACGCACGGACGAGGTCATGAAACAGGCGGAGGAGATACTGAAGGCCACGCCCGGAGTCAAATATGTGACGACAGTCACGGGCTATAACTTTCTTACTGGCGTCAACACAACCTACAGCGGCATCTTCTTTGTCACACTCAAGGACTGGGGCGAGCGCAAGACACCGGAAGAACAATACGCGGCGATTCTCCGCCACGTGAACTCAGCCCTTTCCGAGATCCCAGGTGGACGAGCTTTTGCCTTTTCGCCGCCGGCGATTCCCGGCATCGGCACAAGCGGCGGCGTGACGTTCATGCTCCAGGATCGGTCCGGGAAGGATATTGCTTTCCTGACGGAACATGTGGGCAAATTGGTCGCCGCCGCCCGCGAACGTAAAGAATTGGCAAGCGTGACGCCGATGTTTTCGCCCGCCGTACCCCAAGTCTTCATCAACGTGGACCGCGATAGAGTGCTCAAACAGAACCTGGAGTTGAGCGCGGTCTATCAGACGCTGCAAACCTTCTTGGGTGGCTATTTTGTGAACTACTTCAACCGATTCGGGCGGCAATGGCAGGTGTTCGTACAAGCCGAGGGAGACGACCGAACGAATGCCAGACAGATCGGGCAGTTCTTTGTCAAAAACAACAACGGCGAAATGACGCCGCTTAGCGCGGTGGCAGACACCCAACCGATCATGGGGCCCGAGTTTACGATGCGGTACAACCTTTATCGGTCCGCGCAAATCAACGCCACGCCCGCCGCGGGCTATAGTTCCGGGCAGGCGATGAAAGCCATGGAGGAAGTCTTCGCGAAAACGATGCCGACAGGAATGGGCTTCGCCTATCTGGGGATGAGCTTTCAGGAAAAGCGGGCCAGCGAAGGAATCTCGCCAATGGCGATCTTCGCCCTCTCGTTACTCTTCGTGTTCCTCATCCTTGCCGCGCAGTACGAAAGCTGGTCGCTACCGTTTAGCGTGTTGCTCGCCACGCCGGTGGCCGTTTGCGGTGCATTTGCCGCACTGTTGGTGGGCCAATATGAAAACAATATCTACGCCCAAATCGGCCTCGTGATGCTTATCGGCTTATCCGCCAAGAATTCCATCCTCATCGTCGAGTTCGCCAAGATGAAACACGAACAGGGGCTCGCGCTTTCCGATGCCGCGCTGGAAGGCGCCAAGCTCCGGTTGCGGCCGATTCTGATGACCAGCTTCGCTTTCATCCTCGGGTGCGTGCCCTTGGCCACGGCCACCGGCGCGGGAGCCCTCTCTCGGCAGGTGATGGGATATGTTGTCATTGGGGGGATGCTCACCGCTAGTTTCATTGCGATTTTCCTGATCCCCTCCCTTTTCTATCTCGTCGAAAAGCTCAGCAGCCGAAAACCGCACGTAACCACGACCGAACCGCCAACATCCGCCTCGCCCTAGAAGAACTCATGAGTCGCTCCCCTTTGATTGCTGCTCTCGCCATTCTCGCAACGCTTGCACTGCTTGTGCCAAGCCTTGCTGGAGACAAGGGCCATTGCGACTTCAGCGTGCTCCGTCGTCCGCTTTCCAAGGTCGAGGCGCTCAACCTCGCTATCTCCCACAACAGCACCATTCTAAAGGCACAGAAAGATGCCGAGGCCGCGATAGGCGTAGCGATTCAGACCAAAGCGATTATTTACCCCACTGTCACCGGTACGGCTAATTATCATGCACGGCAGGACACGCTCATCGAACAGACTTCCATTGCGAAGAAAACGCTGACAATACCAAATCGAGACCTGCCCGTGCTCGACGCAACAGGCAATCCTGTTGTTCCCGAAGAAACGGTCGAGGTCCCCGGGCGGGAACTGAGCGTGGGTGGCGAACCGCTGCCCAAGAATAACAATCAGGATTGGGACGCGGAGATACGCGTCGCGCAATCACTTTACGAAGGCGGACGCTTGCTCTCGGCGGTTCGCTCGTCAAAGCTCATCCGCGAACGGGCGTTGCTTGTCTAT
>Ga0073936_10011628_pt1 | contig 10619 bp, 3 predicted proteins | sample AliMusrvi5mmetaG_FD_87041 | JGI IMG/M metagenome (GOLD analysis project Ga0073936, IMG submission 87041) | Freshwater lake bacterial and archeal communities from Alinen Mustajarvi, Finland, to study Microbial Dark Matter (Phase II) - Alinen... | ecosystem: Environmental > Aquatic > Freshwater >... | reverse complement strand
TTAAACTGGGTGCGAGGTGCCAAAACCCACCACAATCTGACCATTGATTATCTGGGGGGCTGGAATGAGCGGCCTGGGAACCCTGGTTGGTTCGTCGATTTTCGAAAGGCTCTCGACAAGGCTGGCTTCAAGGGCATTCAAATCGTGGCGGATGATCAATTCCAATGGAAAGCTGCGAGCGTGATGGAGACCAATCCCGACTATGCGGCTTCGTTGCAAATTATCGGATCGCATTATCCGGGATACACTCCTGGAAAAGGGGTGGAACCCAACCTGGCCGAAGGGCAAAAGCTGGGCAAACCGCTTTGGGCCAGCGAATCAGGATCCGCCGATTATGATGAGGGAGCGGCCGAGTTGGCTTTTAAATACAATGTGCAATACATCAGCGGCAAGGTCACCTCGTTCATCAACTGGTCTACCATCTGGTCGGTCTTCCCCGGACTCCCGTATTCCGGCTGTGGCTTGATGCAGGCAAACACTCCGTGGTCTGGTCATTACGAAGTGGGTAAATCGATTTGGTCCACCGCCCACACGACTCAGTTTACCCAGCCGGGCTGGCAATATTTGGATCGCGCCTGCGGGTATTTCGGCGGCGATCCTCGAGCGGGAAGTTACGTGACGCTCGGCTCGCCCAATCACAAGGACTTCAGCGTGATTGTAGCAATGCCATATGCCAACGTATCCCAGACCGCGACCTTCACCGTGGCTGGCGGACTTTCCGCCGGAAAGCTCCATGTGTGGAAAACCGATTTACGTTCCAAAAAAACCGAGGATTGGTTTATCCGGCAGCCTGACCTTAGCCCCAAGGACGGGAGCTTTACGGCCACCTTTCAACCCGGCTGTGTGTATAGTCTGACCACCACCACCGGGCAAGCCAAGGGTATGACCACCCCTCCGCCTCCAGCCATGCTGGCACTTCCTTACCTCGATGATTTCCAGCGCTACGAGATCGGCAAGACGCCTAAATATATTAGCGACCAGACCGGGACCTTTGAAGTCGCCCCGGCGGGCGGCGGACGGCCGGGTAAATCCCTGCGCCAGATGGTGACCGCCGAGCCGGTGCGCTGGGTTGTGGAGAATGGCCAAGCCGACCCTTCGACTCTCATCGGCGATCCGCTGTGGAAAAATTATCAAGTGAGCTGCGATGTCCTCTTGGAGCAGCCCGGCCAAGCCGAGCTTATGGGTCGCATGGAGCATACCCGCGGCATGAATATTATGCTCGGTTACCGCCTGTGTCTGACCGATAAAGGTCAATGGTCGCTCGTTGTCGACGTAAGCAAGAATCCTTGGACAACACGGTTGGGAAAAAAGGTGTTGGCCTCGGGTAACTTGCCTGCAGCCACCGGCATTGGCCAATGGCATAAACTCACCCTCAGCTTCCTCGACAGCCAGATCAGCGCCTCGATTGATGAGACGGTCGTTGTCGATAAGATTGTGGATGACACCACTAGAAGCGGGTTGGTCGGGCTCGTCGTAAACCAATGGCAAACGGCACAGTTTATGAACTTGAGTGTGGTGCCGCTCGGTCAGGATCCCTATGTCCGGATCACCCGCCTTGCCGCGGAGGGCGCGAAGGTGCTCGCCTGCGATTCCCAAGACTCGGAGCATCCAGCGGATCTGGCGATCGATGGCAACCCGGAGACGTTCTGGCACATTGGATATAAACCTGCGCCTGCACCCTTTCCTCATTTTTTGACGATAGATTTTGGCAAGGCCCGCACACTTCACGGCCTCAGCTTTACTCACCGGCAAGATACCTGGGGCGGCCGCGTGGGGGACTGTGAAGTCTATGTGAGCGATAACCCCGACCAGTGGGGAAATCCGGTCGCGACCGGTAAGCTCAAAATGGAATTCTCTAACGATTCCCTCCCACAAACCATCCGGTTCGAGTCAACTGCAAAGGGGAGATATATGAAAGTGATCATCAAATCCACCCAGGGCACGAATCATCCGAATGCTGCGATCGCCGAGCTGGGGACCATCGAGTGAATTTAACCAAATGTCATCCATTCATAATAATATCCCGATCGAGCCGATCATGAAAAAATCCAACCTCAAACATTTTATATTCATGGGCCTGCTGGCCATCTCAACCGCCACTGCGGCCGAGACTGCTATCACCATCGACGGTAAAGACACCGGCAGAATATTTGAGGGAATCGGCGCTCTGAGCGCGGGTGCCAGCTCGCGTCTCCTGATCGATTACCCGGAGCCGCAGCGCGGTGAAATTCTGGACTACCTATTCAAGCCGAATTTCGGAGCGGCCTTGCAGATCAACAAGGTGGAGATCGGCGGCGATATGAATTCGACCGACGGCTCGGAGCCGAGCCACATGCGCACCCGTGACGACGAAAATTACAATCGTGGCTACGAATGGTGGCTGATGGAAGAATCCAAAAAGCGCAACCCCGGGGTGAAGCTTTCCGGACTTCAGTGGGGGGCACCGAACTGGGTCAATCCCACGGCCAAAGATATTTGGACGCAGGACAATATCACGTTCCTGCTCAACTGGGTGCGGGGCGCCAAAACCCATTACAATCTGACGATTGATTATATGGGCGGATGGAATGAGAAGCCGGGCAATCCCGGCTGGTTTGTGGATTTTCGCAAGGCGCTCGACCAGGCAGGTTTTAATAAAATCCAGATCGTGGCGGACGATGAGTTCAAATGGAAAGCGGCCGGCGCGATGGCGACCAATCCCGAATACGCGGCTGCCGTGCAAATTATTGGATCGCACTATCCGGGGTTTTCCAATGCAAAAACCGTAGATCCCAACCTGCTCGCAGCGCAACAATCGGGCAAGCCGATCTGGGCCAGCGAAGCCGGATCCTACGATTACCACGATGGCGCGGTCGGGCTGGCCATATATTTTAATCGGGAATATATCGACAGCAAGATCACCTCGTTCATCAACTGGTCCACGGTCTGGTCGGTCTTCCCCGGACTTCCGTATTCCGGCTGCGGCTTAATGATGGCCAACACTCCCTGGTCGGGGAATTACGAAGTGGGCAAATCGATTTGGTCCTTAGCCCATACGACCCAGTTTGCCCAGCCTGGCTGGCGCTATCTGGATCGGGCGTGCGGGTATTTTGGCGGGAACCCCGATAATGGAAGCTATGTGACGCTCGCCGCCCCCAACCACCAGGACTACAGCCTGATTGTGGAAACCCTGAAGGCCAGCGGACCCCAGACCGCGACCGTTACCTTCGCCGGAGGACTTTCTGCGGGAGATCTCCATGTCTGGAAAACCGATTTACGATCCAAAAAAACCGAGGATTGGTTTATTAAACAGCCGGACCTCAGCCCGAAAGACGGAAGCTTCACGGTCACCTTTTTGCCCGGCTGTGTGTATAGTCTCACCACCACCACCGGGCAGGCGAAGGGGATGACCACGCCTCCCCCGCCCGCCATGCTGGCGCTTCCTTATCATGACGATTTCAAGGCTTACGAGATTGGCAAAACCCCCAGATATTTCAGCGACCAGCATGGCACCTTCGAGGTGGCGGCGTCCGGTGGCGGCCGCCCCGGCAAGAGCTTCCGGCAGACGGTGACCGCCAAGCCGGTGTGCTGGAACTACGACGCCGATCCGACGACGGTGGTGGGCGATCCGATGTGGAAAAACTACCAAGTCAGCAGCGATGTCCTCCTGGAGCAACCTGGCTACGTGGATCTCATTGGCCGCCTGCTGAGCACCCAAACCCAGAATCGGGCGCTGGGTTATCACCTGCGTCTCACCGATCAAGGACGCTGGTCGCTGATCGGGGCTTACGAACCCAAGCAGAAAACCGACCCCAAGGAAAAGGTGCTTGCCTCGGGCACGGTGGCGTCAGCCGCCGGCGTCGGCAAGTGGCACAAGCTGAGCCTGAGTTTTGTGGGTAGCCAGATCACCGCCGCCATCGACGACGAGGTGGTGGCCGATAAGATTGTGGATGACAACCATCGCAGCGGTCTGGTGGGCCTCGCCGCGTTCCGTTGGCAAACCGCCGAGTATATGAACTTCCGCGTGGTTCCCCTCGGCGATGATCCCTATGTCCGCTTCGTCGACAACCTGGCGAAGGAGGGCGCCCAGGTGCTCGCCTGCGATTCCCAGGACCCGGGCCATCTGGCCGAACTGGCGATCGATGGCAACCCGGAGACGTTCTGGCACACCGCCTGGAAGCCGGCACCGGCACCGCCGCCGCATTTTCTGACGATTGATCTGGGCAAGCCCCGCACGCTCCAAGGCCTCCGGTTGACTCACCGGCAGGATCGGTGGGGCGCTCGCGTCGCGGAGTGTGAGGTCTATCTGAGCAATGACGCCACCCAGTGGGGCGATCCGGTCGCGACCGTGGACCTGCGGACCAAGACCGAAATGCAAAGCGACTCCGCCTCCCGCACCATCCGGTTCCAAGCGATCACCACCGGGAGATATCTGAAGGTCCTTATAAAATCCACCCAGAGCGTAAATGATCCGGCTGCGGCCATCGCCGAACTGGGGACCATCGAATGATCCCTATATTCCCTTGAACTAAAAATACCCCACTATGAAAAAAATAACCCAGTCATTATTATCACTGCTGCTGGCACTGGTTCCCATCGGTATCTCGCACGCCGTGGAGACTCGCGCAGCCAACTCCGGCATGTCTCCAGCCCCGATACGCGAGCGTTTGCTCATGGACTTCGATTGGCGTTTTGCCCTGGGTCATACGCAAGATGCCAACTTGGATTTTGGCTTTGGCGAGATCAAGAACTCCACCTGGACTTATCTGGAAAAACAAAACGCGCAGCGCGTGACCCGATTGGATTATAGTGACGCGGGATGGAAGCGTATCGACGTGCCGCGTGATTGGGGGATGGATCTCGCCTTCGACCTGATTGAAGTGAATTCGCATTGGGGATTCCGGCCCCTAGGTCGGGCGTTCCCCGGCACCTCCGTTGGCTGGTATCGTAAAAAGTTCACTATTCCGGCCAGTGACGCCGGCCGACGGTTGGTGATGGAATTTGAAGGGGTGACCGGCGACTGCCTGGTTTTTGTAAATGGACTATTGATGGGCTCCCATCACGATTCATATACCTCCTTCCAATTTGATATAACGGATGCCGTTCATGTTGGAGGCGACAACGCAGTCACCGTCCGTGTCAATGCGGCCGGGCACTCGGGGTGGTGGTATGAGGGGGCCGGAATTTACCGTCATGTCTGGCTCACGAAAACGGCTCCCGTGCACGTCGCTCAATGGGGCTCGCAAGTTATCACCGAGACCAAAGCAGGGGAGGCTCTGGTAAGGGCCCGGACTCTGGTGAAAAATGAATCGAACCAGCCCGCTTTGGTCGAAGTGAATGTCTCCGTAGTTGATCCGAAAGGCAAAATCGTGGGCAACGCGGCCTCCAAGCCAAAAATGATCGATCCGGGCGACCAGGAGGATTTCGACTCGGTGGCGACCGTGGCTGCGCCCGAACTGTGGTCGTGCGAAACACCGAATATGTATCGACTGGTGACCACGCTGAAATCGGGTGTGGCGGTCGTCGATTCTACCGAGACCCCGTTCGGTATCCGCACACTAGCGTTCGACGCGAACAAGGGGTTTTTCCTGAATGGAAAGCCTGTTAAGATCAAGGGGTTTTGTGATCACCAGCAGCACGCCGGGGTAGGGGTTGCCGTGCCAGATGCCCTCTGGAATTGGCGTATAAAAAAGTTGAAAGAAATGGGTGGCAATGCCGTCCGCATGTCGCACAACCCCGCCCCGCCTGCGTTCCTCGATGCCTGTGATCGTCAGGGGATGCTGGTCATGGCGGAACAACGCTTGTTTTCCAGCGGCGAAGAGGGCCTGAAACAACTTGATAGCATGGTGCGCCGTGATCGTAACCATCCGAGCATTATCATTTGGTCGGCAGGCAACGAGGAGTTTGATCTGCAAGGTTCGGTGGACAGCGAGCCCATCATGCAGACCTTGCAACAGGCATTCCATCGGCTCGATCCCACCCGCTCGGTTACCTTCGCCGCTTGTTATGGCGGACAAGTGATTGGCGCCAATCGAGTCGCCGAAGTTCGTGGCATCAACTATCTCGATCAATTCCAAGGACCGACAACAGACAAGAGCGTCGGCACCATCGAAGAGTATCGCGCAAAATTCCCTTCCCAGCCGATCATCGGAACTGAAGAACAGAATCTGAATAAACGAGCCGTAGATTTTATCAACACGCACGATTATTACAGTGGGTGCTTCATCTGGACCGGGTTCGCCTATTATGGAGAATGCAGATGGCCCAATACTTCTGCTTGGGGCGCGGTGGACATATGCGGATTTCCTCGAGCTGGCTATTGGTTCTATCGCGAGCAGTGGGCGGGGATCCGCACACCCCCTGCCGAAAAGAAAGGCACCGTTCCGACAGCGATCATGGTGGATTTGGATCGTCCGTCCATACTGGCAGATGGCCAGGATGTGGAGGTTGTTACCATTCGAGTTGTAGACGCCGAAGGGAATCTCGTGGATAGAGACCTGTATATTAGAGTTACCTTAACCGGCCCCGGCAAAGTTCTCGCTCTAGCCAACGGGGACGATCAATCGAATGGTGTTGCCGATGGGATCAATGGGAAAACCTTCCACGGCCGGGCGCAGATGCTGGTGCAGTCCACCCACGAAGCCGGGGATATCCGAATCAAGATCGAGTCTGGCGGCCTGACGGCGGCGGACGTGACGATTTCCTCCGCGAGTTGCACCCCGGCGCCTTGGGTTCGTTAAGGGATGCGCTAAAACCATAAAAAACGACCGATGACGAAGATCACTATCGAGAAACCCGTGTCCGACGCGATAAAAAAACTCCATTAACACGCCCGCTAATACAAAATGAAAACACCCATCCAAAATGCCCTCGCGGCCGCCTGTACTCTCGCCTTCGCGACTTTGCCCGCATTCGCCCAGCAGCCGACGAACGCGGCGGCGGACACGAAGCCCGCCCAGGTTTCCATCCTGACTCGCGGCTCCGATCTGCTGGCCCTCTCCGAACGCGTTCCCTATAAAAAGACACCGCAGGGAGAACTGTGCCTGTATATCCTGCGCCCCGTGCCTGCGGCCATGGCGGCACAGAAACCCCTGCCAGCGATCATTTATTTCACTGGTGGCGGCTGGGTGAATGGGACGCCGGATTCCATGATGGGAAATGTCGAATGGTTTCGCGAGCAAGGAATCATCGGCATCTCCGCCGATTACCGCGTGAAAAGCCGCCATGGCACGTCGCCGGTCGAGTGCGTGAAGGACGCCAAGTCCGCAATCCGTTTCGTCCGCAAAAACGCGAAGCAACTTGGCATCGACCAGAATCTCATCATCGCCGCCGGGGGGTCTGCCGGCGGACATATCGCCGCAGCCGCCGTCCTGCCGGGCAACGACGAGCCCGACGAAGACACCAGCGTCAGCTCCCGCCCGAACGCGTTGGTTTTACACAACCCGGTCCTTGGCCTTGGTTTTCGCGAAGACTTTTTCGCCGCCCATCCGGATTGCTCGCCGATCCTCGGCGTCGGCCCCGGCTGGCCTCCGACGATTCTTATGAACGGCACGGCCGACACTACGACACCCTATGCCGCCGCTGAGGAATTCGTCAAAAAGATGACGGCCGCCGGAAACGTTTGCGAGTTGATCACCATGCAAGGCGGACAGCATAGTTGCGACTGGCCGGCGACGAACCCGAACTTCCGCCCATCACTCACGAAGATGACGGAATTCCTCCGCAAAAACGCGATCATCCCTCCCCCGCCCGCCATGCTGGCCCTTCCTTACCGCGACGATTTCCAGGGCGACGAGATCGGCAAGACTCAGCGATCACTACCGGGAGATATTTTAAGATGAATATATAAACCACCCAGGTCAAAAATGATCCCGCAGCGGGGATCGCCGAACTGGGGACGATCGAATGATAAACCTAATCTCTGCACTCAATCAACCGAACACGAACAAAGTAAGTACCACTATATGAAATCGCCTAGAAACCTCCCCCTTATGCTGGTCGCGCTGCTCCTGGCAGGGCTGTCTGGATTGCACGTAGAAGATCAGTTGACAAACGGCTTCCAAAAACCACCGGCTTCCGCCCGTCCGTGGGTCTTTTATTTCGTGTTGAATGGAAACATGACGAAAGAGAGCATCACCGCCGACTTCGAGGCCATGGCCCGCGTGGGGATTGGCGGGATCATCTATAGCGAAATTAGCCAGGCGTCACCCCAGGGGGCGGCGCCTTACGGTGGTCCGCTCTGGATGGAGCTGATCCAGCACGCCTGCAAAGAAGGGCAGCGGCTCGGCCTGCAAATCAATATGAGCATCGGTGCAGGCTCGGTGGGCGGCGGCGGCGGCAACTGGATCACGCCTGCCCAGTCCATGCAGAAGGTGGTCTGGACCGAGACGCAGGTGGAAGGCGGCAAGCGGTTCGACGCGGTGCTGGCCAAGCCGGCGGCGGTGATGAATTATTATCAGGATATTGCGGTGTTGGCCTTCCCGACTCCGGCTGCGGAGGCGGTGAACATGGCCGCCGCCGCACCGAAGATCAGCAGCAGCGGGGAAAGTCCCAAGCCCGGCCAATTCACCCTGCCGCGGCCGGAAAAAACGGCCCCCCAATATGTGCAACTTGAGTTTGCCGAACCGTTCGCCGCCAGTGCGCTGAACGCCGCGCTGGGTGGGCGCCCATGGATGACCATGAGCGGGGAGTTGCAGGTGTCGGTGGACGGACAGAACTTCAAGCCGGTCCATACGTTTGCCGTCAATCCCACGGCCATGGTCGTGAACTTTCCACGGGTGAAATCCCGGTTCTTCCGCGTGGCTTTTAACGGGGTGGATGAACGAGGGCTGACCAAGTTGGAGATCGGCAACATCGAGTTGCATCAGCGTTGTCGCGTGGCGAAAATCGCGGATAAGACCAGTTTGAATGGCAAGGGCGAACAGCAGCGGTGGCCCGCCCCGGCCGACTGGCCGGTGGCTGAGGCGGATGCGGTGATCCCCCGCGACCGCATTCTGGACCTGACTGGCAAGATGGATGCCACGGGCAAATTGACCCATGATTTCCCGGCAGGCAGCTGGACCGTGCTGCGCTTTGGCCACACCACCACGGGCCAGTACAACGGTTGGGCCCCCAAAGCGGGGAAAGGGTTGGAGTGCGACAAGTTGAGCAAAGAGACCGCGAAAGTGATGTTTGACGGGCTGATCGGCCGACTGGCGGCGGAGAACAAAGAACTCACCGGACAAGACAAGGTGCTGGTTTCGACCTTCATTGATAGCTGGGAAGTCGGCTCGCAAAATTGGACGCCGCGCATGCGCGAAGAATTCGGCCAACGGCGCGGCTATGAACTCTGGAAATGCCTACCGGTGCTGACAGGCCGGGTGGTGGACAATGTCACGGAGACCGAACGGTTTCTGTGGGATTTCCGGCAGACTATCTCGGATATGCTGGTGGAGAATTACGCCGGCGAGGTGCGCAGGTTGGCCAATGAACGCGGGATTCGTCTCTCCATTGAGGCTTATGGTAACGGGCCTTTCAACGAGCTGGCGTTCGCCAGTCAGGCCGACGAGCCGATCGGCGAATTCTGGGGCTGGACCAAGTATCGCGGGGCTTACTGCTGCACCGAGATGGCCTCGGCGGCGCACATTTATGGGCGGAAGATCGTGGGCGCGGAGGCCTTTACCGCGATAGAGACGGAACGCTGGCAGGCGCATCCGGGGAACATGAAGGACCTGGGCGATTGGGCCTTCTGCGAGGGGATCAACCGCTTTGTGTTCCACCGTTATGCGGCGCAGCCTTGGACCAATCCCACACGTGTTCCCGGCATGGCCTTAGGTCCGTGGGGGGTGCATTACGAGCGGACCCAAACCTGGTGGGAACAATCCACCGCGTGGCACGCGTATCTGGCGCGCTGCCAATACCTGCTGCAGCAAGGGATGTTCGTGGCGGATGTGGTTTACCTGCAACCCGAGGGCGCGCCGCACACCTTCGCGGCACCGGCCGGAGCCGAAATCGCCCAGCATATCCGGGGCGGCTATAACTTTGACGGCTGTCCGTCGGAGGTGGTCATGGAACGGATGGCGGTGAAAAACGGGCGGATCGTGCTGCCGGATGGCATGAGTTACGCCGTGCTGGTGGTGCCGGAGGTCGAGACCATGACTCCGAAGCTGCTGCGGAAAATCAGCCAGTTGGCGGAGCAAGGTGCCCTGATTATTGCCGGCAATAAGCCGCCGCAAAAATCGCCGAGCCTCTCGGACTTCGGTCAGGGCGATGCCGAAGTGAAGCAGCTGGCGGACAATCTCTGGGGCAGCGGGAAGCTCATTACAGGCAAGACCGCCGCCGAAGTCCTGGGCGCGCGCGGCGTGAAGCCCGATTTCAGCGCGACGCCGATGTTGCGGTATATCCACCGCACGATTGGCGACGCCGAGGTGTATTTCGTCGCCAATCCCGAACCGAAAGAGGTGACCGCCACCGCTGCGTTCCGCATCACCGGCAAACAGCCGGAATTCTGGTGGCCGGACAGCGGGCGGACCGAGCCAGTGAATGATTTTGAAATTAAAGACGGCATCACCCGCATTCCGCTCCGCCTCGATCCGAGTGGCTCGGTATTTGTGATCTTCCGCGAGGCGACCAAAGTCAGCAAAGGCACCGGCAAGAACTGG
>Ga0073936_10011620_pt1 | contig 10625 bp, 11 predicted proteins | sample AliMusrvi5mmetaG_FD_87041 | JGI IMG/M metagenome (GOLD analysis project Ga0073936, IMG submission 87041) | Freshwater lake bacterial and archeal communities from Alinen Mustajarvi, Finland, to study Microbial Dark Matter (Phase II) - Alinen... | ecosystem: Environmental > Aquatic > Freshwater >... | reverse complement strand
ATCCAGTTGCGATTGCCGCGGACGGTATTGATCTCACCGTTGTGTGCGATGTAGCGATACGGGTGAGCAAGTGGCCAAGAAGGAAATGTATTTGTGGAAAAACGCGAGTGAACAAGTGCCAGTGGTGACTTCACTAATTCGTTAGATAGATCTGGGAAAAATTCCTCCAGCTGCCCCGTCGTGAGCATTCCCTTGTAAACAATGGTGCGCGCCGAGAGCGATGGAAAATAAATAGGCAGCGCATGTTCCACCCTCTTGCGGAAGCAGAAGGCGAGTCGATCCAGAACTAAGTCACTCTCGCCGCTCTTCCCAGCGATAAAAATCTGAACAAATCGCGGCATAACAGAGAGCGCTGTTGTCCCAAGTGATGAGTCATCAGTCGGCAATTCACGCCAACCGAGGATCGTGATGTTCTCTTCCTCGGCAATTTTTACGATTCCTGGAAGGTCATCAAACTCTTTATCTATAAATGCGATTCCAGTTGCATAACTGCCAGATGCAGGAAGATCGAAATCAACAACGGTTCTATAAAACTCGTCGGGAATGCGAATGAGTATTCCGGCACCATCTCCGCTATCTGGTTCTGCACCGGAGGCACCGCGGTGTTCCAAATTGCGTAGCGCGGTAAGTGCCTGTGCAACGATTTCGTGGGTCGGCTCTTTCTTAAGGGTGGCAATCATTGCAACACCACAGGCATCATGTTCATCGGCAGGGTTATATAGCCCCTGGGCAGATGGCAGAGAAGAAAAGAGGGTCACGATCGCTCCTTGAGAACGGTCGGGACGACGGTGGCCCAACAAATTGCGCCTAAGGATTACTTGGGCAGTGGGAAAGACTATCAACGAAGAGGGTCGGCTCGCGCCAACCTTATTTGGGAATAGGGGTATATCCGGAGCGAGCTAGGAATTAAGCGTGAGCCAGCGAACCAATTCCAGCGGTAATTGCCATTCCGACAGCACCACCAATAAGCACACGCAGCACGGTCCTGATAAACGGTGAGCCTGCCAACTTGGAGGAGATTCCACCGGTTGCGAAGAGCCCAGCCATTGCGAAGAGAACAATGAGGGTTATCTTGGTGCTAGTGCCACCAATGAGTGCCCCGATCAAGGGAACGGTGGCTCCCAAAGCGAAACTGACAGCTGATGCGAAGGCGGCTTTGGCCGGCTCTGCCTTGTTAGATGCATGATGACCAAGCTCATCGCGCAAATGAGCGGCCAGTGGGTCCTTAGCGGTCAGGGTTTGGGCAACCTGCTCTGCCAATTCACGAGGTAGTCCGCGCTCTTGGTAGATCTGGGTTAGCTCTTCTAATTCTCCTTCAGGATCCGCCGCGAGATGATCGATCTCCATCTGCCGATCAGAGGCTTCAATATCGGCTTGGGATCTCACAGAAATATATTCTCCGACGGCCATCGACATGGAACCGGCCGCAATTCCAGATACTCCAGCGATAGCGAGGAAGCTTGTGCGGCCTGCCGCGGCAACTCCAATGAGGAGGGATGCATTTGAAACCAAGCCATCATTGGCGCCAAGCACCGCGGCTCGTAGCCAACCTGATTTGCTACCCCGATGATGTTGGTTGCGTGCATAAACCGCTTCTAAACTCATAGGTGAATGATAGCGAATGGGCAAATCAGAGTTCGACTTTTCTCTCTCTTCGGATGATGAACAATAAGGAAGTTATCCCACAGAGAATTGCCACCCAGACATTGAGTCGAAGGCCCAAAATCACGTGAGCGCGATCGATCCGAAGCGCTTCAATCCAAACTCTGCCGGTGCAATAAAGCACGATGTAGAGGAGAAAGGTATTACCGACTCGCAACCTGCGAATTGCTGGCAGGTAGATAATCAAAGCTGCAGAGGACAAACACCAGAGTGATTCATAAAGAAAAGTTGGATGGAAAGTCACATAACTTTCAAACCCCACTGGTCTATCAGCCAGCGGAATTTTAAGACCCCACGGCAGAGTCGTTGGCCGTCCGAAAAGTTCATGGTTGAACCAATTTCCCCAGCGTCCGATAGCTTGAGCAATGAGAATTCCTGGAGCAAGCGCATCAATCGCTTGAAGAAAGGAGATGCTCCTCTCTTTGCGCTTAAAGTAAGTGAAAGCTACGAGCGTTCCGAGCGCAATGGCACCCCAAATTCCCATTCCACCTTCCCAGATTTTGAAGGCATCAGTGAAGTGTCCTTGAACCCCGAAATACAATTCCGGAGTGGTTATCACATGGTAGAGCCGACCACCGATTATCCCTGCCGGAATAACATAGATCGCCAAATCGTAAAGTTCGGTGGTAACTCCCCCGGATTTTCTCCAACGCACTGCGCCAACTTGAAGGGCGACTATTACACCTAAGAGTATGCAGAGGGCGTAGTAGTGCAGAGTGATCGGACCCAACTCAATCGAGTTACTCGACGGAGTTGGGATAAACCGATCAAACAATGAATGGACTACTTAACGCCGAGCGCAGTCAAGACCTTTGTAAATGCCTTGTTGTCATAGTCAGTTGCAAGCGGAAGTGTCTTGCCGTTAACGATAACGGTAGGTGTCGCGTTGATATTTTTCGATGCGGCATCATCATTAATGTTGTTGGTCCAATTGAGATACTTGCCACTGTTGATGCAGGTATCAAAACTCTTCGAGGTAATTCCGATGGAATGTCCCAGAAGAATTAACTGGGCATTGGTCCAATAGGCGGCATTTTCTGCCGATTGAGCGGTAGTTGGTTGATTTACATATAGCGCAGTGTGCATCTCAAGATACTTTCCTTGATCTGCGGCGCAGGCAGCTGCGGCCGCAGTTAACTGAGAGTCCGGTGCGATGAAATGCATTGGATGGTAGACAGCTTCAATCTTCCCAGCGCGTACTAGATTATCAACGTACGTATTGTTAACCGCTTCAAAGTTGCGGCAGTTAGGGCAGCGGAAATCCTCGTACATATCAACCCTCACCTTGGCGGTTGGGTTGAAGGTGATTCCATAACCATTGGCTTTAGAGACAGATGAAGGAAGCGGCGCGTGTGAGGCAGAGTGATTCTTTGCAACCACTGCTCCGACACCAGCGAGCACGACAAGAGAGATCATCCCAATAACGAGATACAGAGTGAATTTATCGCCCTGCTTTTTTGGATCTTGGTGCTTATCAGGCTTCTTGCTGGCCATATTGTGACTCTCCCCTTGCTTGCCTTGTAATGAACCTAACTCTATTGCAAACCTAATCCCTTTTAAGCGCGGTACAACCCTTTGGACAAATCCGCAGCCAATTCTCGGACTCTGCCGACGCCCTCTTCTGGTGTCCTGCTCTCTTGAAGGAGGCGAATAAAGGCTGATCCAACGATCACGCCATCTGCATATTGAGCCACTTCATGGGCTTGCTCCGGGGTGGAAACTCCCCGTCCAACCGCGATAGGCCACTGGGTTACTCTACGCGATCGCTCGACCAAGGTACGAGCCCCACTGGAGATAGAAGTCCGAGTTCCCGTAACTCCCATCAACGATGCGGCATAGACAAAGCCGGAGGTAGCCGATGTAACTCTCGCTAAGCGAGCATCGGAGGTACTGGGGGCAACCACATAGATTCGGTTGGTGGCGTGGCGATTTGCCGCCACGATCCACTCATCCGACTCTTCAATTGTGAGGTCAGGAGTAATAACCCCAGATCCGCCATTGCCTTTGAGATCAGCGAGAAAATTATCTACGCCATAGCGCTCAATGGGATTCCAGTAGGTCATAACAACGCTGGGAGCAATTTTTGAGATCGCCGCTAATGTAGCCATCACTTCTGCCGCACCAGTTCCATTTCGCAAAGATGTATCGGCAGCGGCTTGGATGACCGGACCATCCATAACGGGATCGCTATAGGGATATCCGATCTCAACTGCATCAACGCCACCTTCGACCATTGCGGTTAAAGCATCAATGCATCCTTGCTGCGAAGGAAATCCAGCAGGCAGGTATCCGATTAAAGCGGCGCGATTTTCTGCGCGAGTCTTAACAAAAAGTTGATCTAGCGGAGTACTCATTACAGCGGAATTCCAAAATACTCTGCCGCCGTCTGCACATCTTTATCTCCCCGACCAGAGAGATTTACAAGAAGTACAGCATCTGGGCCAAGTTCCTTGCCAATCTGCATTGCTCCAGCAAGAGCGTGAGCACTTTCGATAGCGGGGATGATGCCCTCGGTCTTGCAGAGGAGCGCAAATGCCTCCATCGCTTGCGCATCGGTTATTGCTCGATATTCAGCGCGACCGATATCGTTCAGATAAGCATGCTCAGGACCTACACCGGGGTAGTCAAGACCGGCAGAGATCGAATGTGATTCAACCGTTTGACCGTTCTTATCTTGCAAGACATATGACCTGGTTCCATGAAGAACTCCCGGCGAACCTCCAGTGATTGTGGCTGCGTGTAATCCTGTTTCTACGCCAGAACCACCCGCCTCTAATCCAACGAGTCGAACACCTGCGTCGTCGATAAATGGATGGAAGATGCCAATTGCGTTTGAACCACCGCCAACACAGGCGAGGATGACGTCAGGCAAGCGACCTAGCAGATCTAGGGATTGTTGACGGGCTTCTATACCAATGATGCGGTGGAAATCTCGAACCATCGTTGGGAATGGATGCGGTCCAGCCACAGTACCCAATAGATAATGCGTTGTCTCGACATTGGTCACCCAGTCTCGCATCGCCTCATTAATCGCATCTTTTAAAGTTTTGCTTCCTTGAGTAACTGGAATTACTTCAGCACCTAGAAGTTTCATTCGAGCGACATTAAGCGACTGGCGCTTTGTATCTTCTTCGCCCATGTAAACGACACATTCCAAGCCCATCAATGCCGCTGCGGTGGCCGAGGCAACTCCGTGTTGACCCGCCCCAGTTTCGGCGATGATCCTCTTCTTGCCCATGCGCTTGGTCAAGAGCGCTTGACCTAAAACATTGTTTATCTTGTGGCTTCCGGTGTGGTTCAAATCTTCACGCTTAAGCAAGATTCGCGCTCCCCCAGCGTGCTGCGCAAAACGTGGAACCTCAGTGATAATGCTGGGCCTGCCGGTATATGTCCGATGGAGTTCAGCTAACTCTGCCTGAAATTCTGGGTCTTTCAGGGCAACTTCGTGTGCAAGTGCCAACTCATCCAAGGCAGCGATGAGCGCTTCGGGAACAAACCTGCCGCCATAAGGTCCAAAATGACCAATAATTTCCGATTCGACGAGGTTACCCATATCCGAACCGTACCAGCAGGCTATCGACCGAGCAGGGTGTTGATTGCGAGAGCAGGATCACCGGCGCGAACCAATGTTTCACCGACAAGAATTGCCTTTGCACCGTGACTCTCTGCAGAGGCGACTTGTTCTCGCGTTGCAATCCCTGATTCGGCTACCTTAATTCGATCTTCTGGAATCTGAGGCAGCAATCTGGCAAAGGCATCCTCGTGAATTTCTAGGGTCTTGAGATTTCGAGCATTTACCCCGATGATCTGGGCTCCGATAGCCACCGCTCGCTCAAGTTCCTCTTCATCATGCACCTCAACCAGAGCGCTCATCCCAACTTCTTGCGCCAATTGATGAAAGTCTTTCAATTGCGAATCGGAGAGTGCCGCGACGATCAAGAGCATCAAGTCGGCTCCGAGGGCTCGCGTCTCTAAAACTTGATACTCCGTAACAATAAAGTCCTTACGAAGAACGGGAATCGAGACGCTGCTGCGAACCGCGAGCAAATCGGCAGCGCTACCTCCAAATCGTCTTCTCTCAGTCAAGACGCTAATCACCGCGGCACCAGCGCGCTCATATTCAGCGGCAAGCGCTGCAGGATCACCAATCGTTGCCAGCGCTCCTTTGCTTGGAGAAGATCTCTTTACTTCAGCAATAATCTGCATTCCGGGCTTGGCGAGTGCAGCGTATGCATTGCGCACCTTGGAAGCTGCAGCCACTTCGCTTTGCAATTGTTCGAGTGGAATCTTTCGGGCCTCTAGATCTTCCAGCACCCCTGCAACTATTGAATCGAGGACCGTGCTCACAGAGTTGGGTCCTCTCCCTCGCTCAACGAGTTCCACGGAGTCTTGGCCCGTGGTTCGTAACGCTGTGAAAGGCCGCGCTTGGTTAGGCGTACAGAGAGATATAGAAAGAGCGCAAGCAAAAGAACGACCACAACTAATTTAACGATCAGCACTTAAAGGGCCTGCATTTCATTTGCGGTGGCGATCGCTCCGAGAACTGCCGCTGCCTTATTTTCACACTCTTGATCTTCCGTGAGCGGAACCGAATCAGCGACGATCCCAGCACCAGCTTGAACGTAAGCCTTACCATCTTTAATAACCGCGGTACGAATCGCAATACAGGCATCGATATTCCCACGAAAATCCAGGTAACCGATCGTTCCCGCGTAAATACCTCTACGGGTGGGTTCATTTTCTTCAATGATCTCCATAGCGCGCGGCTTTGGCGCACCCGAGAGCGTTCCCGCCGGAAAGACAGCTAAAAGAGCATCTACTGCGCTGGAGCCTTCTGCCAAAGTGCCTGTGACAGTAGAGACAATATGCATGACGTGCGAGAATCGCTCAACCTGCATGAACTCAACTACTTCAACGCTGCCGGGTGCACACACACGACCCAGATCATTACGACCCAGATCAACCAGCATCAAATGTTCGGCGCGCTCTTTAGGATCGGCCAACAACTCTTCACCATGTTTCTGATCGATCTCTGGATCGGCCGAACGAGGTCTGGTTCCTGCGATGGGATGGAGCATTACATCGTTACCTTGAATCTTGACCAGCGCCTCGGGGCTGGATCCGACCACGGAGAGACCATCAGCAAAACGGAATAGGTACATGTATGGACTCGGATTTGATGCGCGTAAGGCACGATAAATTTCAAAGGCATCGGCCTTGGCATCCATCACAAAGCGTTGTGAAAGTACAACTTGAAATGCTTCTCCCGCCCTGATCTCCTCTTTAAGAATTTCGACTTTCGCTTGATACTGAGCTGAACTCATATCTCGCTGATAATCGGGCTTCTTGTGAATCAGTGGGAGATTAATGGCACCTGCTTGAGGCGCTTGCAGCAAAGTTTCAAGGGCATCCAATCGCACTACCGCGTTATGGAAGGCGTCATCTACTCGTTCTGAACTTCCATCCCAATTAATCGCATTAGCAATGAGAGTGAGAGTTCCGTCGTAGTGATCAAGGACGGCCAAATCGGATGTGAGCATAAAAGCAATTTCTGGAAGCTCAACATCTCGAGATGCTAGCGAAGGAATCTTCTCTAAGCGGCGCACGATCTCATAGCTGGCATATCCCACTAAGCCTCCAGTGAGAGGGGGTAGATGCGGAAGATGTGGCGAACGCAGATGTTTAGATGTAATGCGCAATGCTTCCAGCGGGTCTATCCCAGATGGAGCACCTGAAGGTGCGATGCCGAGCCAGTGCGCTTTTCCATCAACTTCGGTGAGGGTGGCGGCACTTGAGATCCCAATAAAGGAATACCGCGACCAGACTCCCCCGTGCTCTGCAGATTCAAGGAGAAAAGTTCCTTCACGATCCTGTGCCAACTTTTTATAGAGCGATAGCGGGGTTTGACTGTCGGCCAAATATCTTCTGGATACTGGGATGACATTGAATTCCGAGGCTAGTGCTCGAAACTCGTCCAGATTCATCTGGGGTCTACTCACTGTGTCGAACCGATCTCTCGATAGAAACAACTTCGTTCCCCGGTATGGCAAGCCGCTCCGACTTGTTCAACCTGCAAGAGAAGAGCATCCCCGTCGCAGTCGTAACGCGCGCTAATCAGTTCTTGGGTGTGGCCTGAGCTCTCCCCCTTAGTCCAAAGTTGATTTCGACTGCGGCTCCAGTAAGTAACCTTCTTGGTTTCAAGGGTCTTCGTAAGCGCCTCTTCATTCATCCAAGCGATCATCAAAACTTCACCGTTATTTACATCTTGTGCAATCGCTGCAATGAGAGTGCCTTCGGCAAGTCGAGCCGCGACTTCTGCAGGGATATCCACTCCCTTATTCTGCCTTACCGACTTCTAACGCCGTACCGCATATCCCTGACGAGCCAAATCGTCTTTAACCTGTCCAATTGTGAAGGTCTGGAAGTGAAAAACACTCGCCGCGAGGAGGGCATCTGCCCCGGCTGCCAAAGCTTCGGAGAAATCTTCAAGTTTCCCGGCACCACCACTTGCGATGAGCGGAACATGGGTGATCTCTCTAACCCGTTGGATCATCTCAATGTCATAACCGGCGCGCGTTCCATCTGCATCCATTGAATTGAGCAGAATCTCACCCACGCCGCGCTGTGTTGCATCAGCTATCCAGGTGAAGGCATCGATACCGGTTCCTGTCCGACCGCCATGCGTTGTTACTTCGAATCCTGATGGAGTATCTCCTCGTCTGGCATCTACCGATAAGACGAGAACCTGATTTCCAAACCTATCAGCTATCTCATTGATAAGAGCGGGACGGACGATCGCCGCAGTGTTTACACCGACCTTGTCAGCACCAGCCCGCAGAAGGCGATCAACATCGGAGACTTCACGGATCCCTCCACCTACTGTCAGCGGAATAAAGACCTGTTCTGCGGTGCGAGCCACCATCTCAAGAGTGGTGGAACGTTCTTCAACGGAGGCAGAAATATCGAGAAAGGTCAGTTCATCCGCACCCGCATCGCCATAAATCTTGGCAAGTTCAACGGGATCACCTGCATCGACTAGGTTTTGAAAATTTACACCTTTGACCACGCGGCCAGCAGCGACATCAAGGCACGGAATGACGCGTTTTGCCAACGTCATCTTCCGGCAACCTCTAGGGCTCGCGGCAATGTAAATGCTCCCGCATACAAAGCCTTTCCTACAATCGCTCCTTCTACACCGATAGAGGTGAGTTCGCGGATGGCAATTAAATCTTCCAAACTCGAAACGCCTCCGCTAGCAACTACCGGCTTGTTTGTGGCGGCACAGACCTCACGTAGCAAAACCAAGTTTGGTCCCTTGAGCGTTCCATCTTTAGCGACATCGGTGACGATATATCGAGCGCAGCCATCACGATCCAAACGTTCTAGAGTCTCAAAGAGGTCGCCACCTTCTTTCGTCCATCCGCGCGCCGCCAAGGTATGGCCTCGAACATCAAGTCCTACGGCTATGCGATCGCCAAATTCTGCAATTACTTTCGCGGTCCACTCTGGATTTTCCAGAGCCGCGGTTCCTAAATTAACCCGGCTACAACCTGTAGCAAGTGCGCGACGGAGTGAGTCATCGTCCCGAATGCCTCCCGAAAGTTCTACTTTAAGATCTACACTTTTTATTACGCCTTCAAGTAATTGCGAATTGCTTCCCAATCCAAATGCGGCATCGAGATCAACTAGGTGAATCCACTCAGCTCCCGCTGCGACAAACTCCGCGGCAACTTCCAACGGATCACCATACTTACTTGTTGCAGATAGTTCTCCTTGAACTAACCGCACAGCTAATCCATCTTTCACATCTATGGCTGGGAGTAGTTCTAATTTTTTCATCACAAAGTACCTACCCAATTAGCTATTAAGCGAGCTCCAACGGCACCACTCTTCTCTGGATGAAATTGGACCGCGCTGACCGCCCCGCGCTCTACGGCAGCAAGAAAAATTTCTCCATAGTTGCACCAACTATTACGCGCTCCTTCAACTCCACTCTTTGCAGCGTAGGAATGGACAAAGTAGAAGCGTTCATCGTCGATCCCCTCGAATAAGGTCGATGCGGGATCAGCTTGAACGTTATTCCAACCGATGTGGGGCAATATCGGAGCTTCAATCTGACTTACATCGCCCGAAAAAACTCCAAGGCCAGTACTTCCACCCTTTTCGCTTCCTGAATCGAAGAGAATCTGCATTCCTACACAGATTCCAAGTACTGGTTTAGCAGCCGTGATCCGCTCCTGAATGATCTGATCCCCGCCTGCTGCCAATAATTGATCCATGCAAGCACCAAAAGCTCCGACTCCGGGTACGACTAGCCCGTCACTAAGGCGACAAATTTCTGGATCGGAGGTTACGAGAGTTTCGTGTCCGCTGAGCGCAAATGCGCGCTGTGCAGATCTTAGATTTCCTGAACCATAATCCAGTATTGCGATCAAAGAGTGCCCTTTGTGGATGGAATTCCAGTAGTACGACCATCAATTGCAACGGCATCGCGAAGAGCACGAGCGACCGCTTTGAATTGCGCTTCAAAAACGTGATGCGCGTTGCGGCCTTCAAGGACTCGTATGTGGAGGGCGATGCGAGCTTCTGCCACGATCGACTCCCAGATATGTCTTCCCAAAGTTGTATCGAACGTTCCGATGAGCTCTACGATCTCTGGCTGACGATGCACCAAATATGGACGACCAGATAGATCAACTGCTGCCTGCACTAGGACTTCATCGAGTGGGACCATTGCATCACCGAAACGTCGAATACCAGATTTATCACCCAGTGCCTCGCGAAGGGCTTGTCCGAATGCAAGCGAAGTATCTTCAACGGTGTGGTGAGAATCCACGTCAACATCACCAGAAGTTTTTACCGTTAAATCAAATCCTGCATGCTTACCGAGTTGCGAAAGCATGTGCTCAAAAAATGGAACGCCGGTTTGGATATCAATAATCCCTGAACCATCGAGGTTGAGT
>Ga0073936_10011617_pt1 | contig 10625 bp, 11 predicted proteins | sample AliMusrvi5mmetaG_FD_87041 | JGI IMG/M metagenome (GOLD analysis project Ga0073936, IMG submission 87041) | Freshwater lake bacterial and archeal communities from Alinen Mustajarvi, Finland, to study Microbial Dark Matter (Phase II) - Alinen... | ecosystem: Environmental > Aquatic > Freshwater >... | reverse complement strand
GCCTGGCATTGCGACCTGAGGTGATGACGACAGGGAGGCCTGCACGGTTCACCTCGACGACCGCCGATGCGCCGTCCATCGTCGGCGCGCCCGCGCTGTCGCGGACGAGCGAGCCGCCCGGGCCCAGCAGAGTCCCGTCGAGGTCGGTGTAGAGGATGCGCGCCTCGCCCAGCCGGGCCGCGAGGTCGGGCACCTGGTCGAGGAAGGGGATCTCGTGCGGCATCTCGGGCACGCCTTCGCGTCATCGGGGCGGTATGCTCAGGACAGGCAGCAGCGTAGCACCGCAAGGGAGCACGTGTGTCCGAGCTTCGTCATGATCCCGTCGGAGGGGGCTGGACCCTGATCGCGCCCGAGAGGGCGTGGCGGCCGCGCGACGTCACGCACGCGCCTCGGGAGGTGAGCGATCCGGCTGCCTGCCCCTTCTGTCCGGGGCATGAGGACCTCACGCCACCCACGCGACTCGCCCTGAGCCTCGAAGGCGAGACCGGGTGGTCGGTGCGGGTCTTCGAGAACCGCTTTCCCGCGGTCCGTCCCGAGACGCTCGAGGACGAGCGCGCGATCGACGCTCCCGCGCCCTACAGAGCGCAGCCGGGCGCCGGCGTCCACGAGGTGATCGTGGAGACGCGACGGCACGAGGACGCGCTCGCAGACTACGCCCCGGCTCACGCCGCGCTCGTGGTCGAGGCGTATGCGCAGCGCCTCGCGACGCTGCGCGAGGACATGCGTCTGGCGGCGGCGGTGATCTTCCGCAACGACGGGGTCGCCGCGGGCGCCACGCTGTCGCACCCGCACTCGCAGCTGATGGCGCTCGAGCGGGTGCCGGAGATGCTCGTGCGCGAGATCGGCTGCTTCAGCCAGGCGGCGACGGCAGGGGCGGAGTGCGTGCTGTGTGGCGCGATCACCGCCGACCGGGCCGGCGGCAGGGCGGTGTTCGACGACGGCTGCTGCGTCGCGGTGAGCACCTTCTCCGCGCCGACGCCGTACCACATGCGCATCGCCCCGTTGCGGTGTTCGTCCACGCTGGCCGACGCCACGCCCGACGAGCGCGCGTCCTTCGGCGCGGCGCTCGTGGCCGCTGCCCGCGCGCTGCGCGGCACGCTGGGCGAGGTCGGCTTCAACGCCTACCTGCACGACGAGCCCTTCTCAGCGCAGCGCGCGGGACTCCCCTTCCACTGGCACGCGGACCTCTTCCCGCGGCTGGGCGACCGCGCGGGCTTCGAGTGGGGCAGTGGCGTGGCGCTCAACGTGGTAGATCCTGACGCCGCTGCTGAGTCGCTTCGGGGGGGCCTGGCTCGAGAGGCGCGGTAGCGGGCCCGGGCGCGAGATCGCCGCGGGGGCCGCGTAGGTCGCAGCGCTCGCGTGGGGTAGAATATCGCCCCGCACGAGGCGCGAGAGCGCGAGGAGATGCTATTGGCTGCCCGCGAGGATGTTGATCTCCCCTACCCGCAGTATCTGTGCCCCGTCGACGGGCGCGAACTCCCGCTCGCCGAGGCCAGGATGAGCGTGACGTGCGCCGAGCACGAGCCTCGCGGCGACGCCGTCCAGTTCACGGTGCGTGAGGCGCGCTCCTCCGACCGCAGGGCGATCGAGCAGATCTGCGACCGCGCGTGGGGCGAGACCGAGATCGATGTGTTCGGTCGCACCTTCGATGTCCTCGCGAGCGAGAACCTGGTCGCCATCGCCGGCAAGGAGCTCGCGGGCCTGATCGCGCTCCAGGTGCATCAGGGTGATCTGGGCATCGTGATGTACTCGGTCTACCCGCAGTTCCAGGGTCGCCGCGTCGGCTCGGCCCTGCTCGAGGCGGCCACGTCGGCCGCGCGCGCCAAGGCCCTGCCGGCGATCAAGGCGGCCGTCTCCAATGACGACCTCCCTCTGCTCTACTTCTACCAGCGCCACGGGTTCTCGATCGCTGAAGTCGCGACGGGACTGCTCGCGGACAAGCTCGGCTACGCTGGCGTCGGATTCGCGGGTATCCCTATCCGCGACGAGATCCGTCTACGTCGTCCGATCTGCCCATAGCCATCGATCAGAACGAAAGGAACGTCCAGTGAAACGCATCAACCGCACAGCCCTGATCGGCTGCCTCGTCGCCGCGGGGATGGTCCTGGCGCTTGCCGGGTGCAAGCCGCCCGCCACCGCCACGGGCCCGACGCCGACGGCCACAACGGGTGGCAACAACACCACGGCCACGCCCACCGCCACCATCAGGATCGGCACGCTGCCCACAGAGGACGCGCTCGCGTTGTGGGTGGCGGACCACACCGACCGCTTCAAGGCCGCGGGCATCGACGTGACCATCACGACGTTCGCCTCGGCGCGTGAGCGTGACGCGGCGCTGACCGCGGGCGCCATCGACGGCGAGATGAGCGACATGGTCTCTGCCACGCTGCTGCGCCAGGGCGGCTTCCCGGTCAGGGTCACGACGCTGCTGCTGGGCGCCACGCCGGCGCAGGGCCGGTTCGGCATCGCCGTGAAGCCGGGCTCCAAGGTCACGAGCCTGAAGCAGCTCGCCAACGTGCCGATCGGGACGTCGAGCGCGACGATCCAGGAGTACGTCCTCGGCTCGCTGATGAAGACCGCCGGGGTGCCCGAGGCCCAGATCAAGACCCAGGAGGTCGCCGCCGTGCCGGCGCGCTTCCAGCTGCTGATGAGCGGGAAGCTGGAGGCGGCAGCCCTGCCCGAGCCGTTCCTCTCGCTCGCGCAGAGCCAGGGCGCGCACGTGATCGCCGACGACACGAAGGACGCGAACCTGTCGCAGACGGTCCTGCTCTTCGGCGAGAAGTACCTGAACGTCCCGGCGAACACCACCTCGGTGTTCAAGGTCCTGGGAGCGATCGATCAGGCCGTGCAGGTCATCGACCAGAACCCGAACGTGTGGCGCGGCCTGCTCGTCACCGATGCGCGGTTCCCCGCCTCCGTCGCGAAGACGTACATGGTCAACCAGTATCCGCGGCCCCAGCTTCCCAGGAAGGCCGACGTCGACCCGCTGTTGGCGTGGATGCGCGCCAAGGGCCTGCTGAAGTCGAAAATCACCTACGGCGACCTCATGTGGAGCCGGATGGCCGCGACCGTCCAGTCCCCGCAGTAGCGCCCCGCCCAGGGAGACGACCAGCCGCGCGATGCCCGACGTCGTAGTCGAAGACGCGAGCGTCACCTATCACGGCGTCGAGGCCGACGTGCTCGCTCTGGAGCACGTCGGCCTCTCACTGCCTGCCGGCGAGGCGATCGCGCTGATAGGACCGTCCGGCTGTGGGAAGTCGACGCTCCTGCTTGCGATGGCGGGGCTGCTCGCGCCGTCCTCCGGACGCGTGACCGTCGGGGGAGAGCAGCTCCTCGGGCCGCGGCTGCGCACCGCTCTCATCCTCCAGGACTTCGGACTGCTGCCGTGGAAGACCGTCCTGGCCAACGCCGAGTTGGGTCTGGTGATACGAAAGCAACCGGCCAAAGAGAGCCGCCATCGCACGATGGAGGCGCTGGAGCGCGTCGGCCTCGCCGAGTTCATCCACGCGTTTCCCGGCGAGCTTTCCGGAGGCATGCGCCAGCGTCTCGCGCTGGCTCGCGCGCTCGCACTCGATGCGGACCTGCTGCTGATGGACGAGCCGCTCTCCGCGCTCGACGCGCTCACCCGGGAGGACCTCCAGGACCTGCTGCTGGAGCTGTGGCGCGACCGGGGGCACACCTCGATGCTGGTGACGCACTCCATCGAGGAGGCCGTCTACCTCGGTCGCAAGGTGGTCGTGATGACGCCCCGGCCCGGGCGCGTGGCGGCCGTGGTCGACAATCCGCTGATGGGGAGCGCGGGCTATCGCCAGACCGAGGTCTTCTACGAGCGCTGCGCGGAGTTGCGCGCGCTCCTTGCTGCCGAGGGCGCGCTGCACCCTGACGCCGCCGCGGCGGCAGCCGCCGGGGGTGCGGCATGAGGGCCGCGGTGAGGAAGGTCGTCGGCTACCTCGGCGCGATCGCCGTGATGCTCGTGGTCTGGGAGGTCGCGGCGCTGGTGCTGGCGTCCCCCGCGCTGCCGGGTCCCGCGAGCGGAGTGGGCCAGCTGGTGGCGCAGGCCTCGGTGATCTGGCCGCAGTTCATCGTGAGCGCCTGGCGGGTCGTCGCATCGATCGTGGTCGGGCTGGTCGTGGGCGGACCGATCGGCCTGCTGCTCGGCAGGGCCAGGCGCGCCGACGCCCTCTTCGGCCCGCTCGTCTTCCTGAACTACCCGATCCCGAAGGTCGTCTTCTTCCCGATCCTGCTGGTGCTGCTGGGCATCGGCGACGTGTCGATCATCGCGCTGATCTCGCTCATCGTCTTCTTCCAGATACTCGTGACGGCGCGGGACGCTTCCAAGTCGATCCCCTCGTCCTCGGTGCTCTCGGTGAGGTCGCTCGGCGCCGACAGCTGGCAGGTGTTCCGCCACGTCGTGGTGCCTGCCTCGATGCCGGAGGTCTTCACCGCGCTGCGGATAAGCGCGGGCACCGCGGTGGCGGTGCTCTTCTTCGCCGAGTCGGTGGCGGGGTCGACGGGGCTGGGCTACTACGTCTTCGACGCGTGGGGCCGCATCGCGTACGGCGAGATGTTCGCCGGGATCCTGGCGATGGCGGTGCTCGGCGTGCTCCTGTACGAGGCGATCGAGTTCGCGGAGCGGAGGGTCTGCCGCTGGGCGCAGGCCCAGAGGTAGGGACGCCTCCAGCTCCCTACCTAGATGAGTCCGGCGGCCTTCCCGACCGTCTCGAACGTCGCCAGCACCTGGTCGAGCTGCTCGTCCGTGTGGGTGGCCATGTAGCTCGTGCGCAGCAGCTGCTGCCCCTCCGGCACTGCCGGCGAGACCACAGGGTTGACGAAGACTCCGGCATCGAAGAGCGCCTTCCACACGCCGATGGTCCGCGCATCGTCGCCGATCATGATCGGGATGATGGGCGAGACGGTCCCGCCGATCTTGAAGCCCAGGTCGCGCAGCTCGCGGCGCATCCGGTCGCCGATCTCGGCAAGGCGCTGCACGCGCTCCGGCTCGTCGCGCATGATCTGCAGCGACGCAAGTGCGGCGGCTGCGTTGGAAGGCGGGATGCTCGCGCTGAAGATCATGGAGCGCGCGGTGTGCTTCACGAAGTGCATGGTGTTCGCGTCGCCGGCGATGAAGCCCCCGAGCGAGGCGAAGGACTTGCTGAACGTCGACATGATGAGGTCCACGTCCTCGGTCACACCGAAGTGCGCCGCCGTACCGCGGCCGCCGCCGAGGACGCCGGTGGCGTGCGCGTCGTCCACCATGAGGCGCGCGCCATATTGCTTCACGAGCGGGATGATCTCGGGAAGCGGCGCGATGTCGCCGCCCATGCTGAACAGGCCGTCGACCACCACGAGGATGCCCTTGTCCTTCGGGATGCCGGAAAGGACGCGCTCGAGGTCGGCGACGTCGTTGTGGCGGAAGCGCTTCGTCTCGCCGTACGAGAGGCGGGCGCCGTCAACGATGCTGGCGTGGTCGTCCTTGTCCAGCACCACCACGTCGTGGCGGCCCACCAGGCTGCTGATCACGCCCAGGTTGGTCTGCATCCCCGTGGAGAACACGAGCGCCTTCTCCTTGCCCACGTACTCGGCGAGCGCGTTCTCCAGCTCCTCGTGCATCTCCAGCGTGCCGTTGAGGAATCGCGAGCCGGTGCAGCTGGTGCCGTAGCGGTTGATGGCGTCGATGGCCGCCTGGCGCACCTTCGGGTGCGTCGTGAGGCCGAGGTAGTTGTTCGAGCCGCACATGATGAGCTTGTGGCCGTGGAACGACGCCTCGGTCCCCTCGTTCTCCGTGAGCGGGATGAAATACGGATAGGGGATCCCGGCCGCGAGCGCGTCCTTGACCACGGTGTAGTTACGACACTTCTCGAAGATGTCCAAGATCTTGGCCCCTTAGATTCAGTCGGTCGGTATCAGCTGGCTGCTGTGGACTGCGCTTCCGCGAGCCGCTTCTTGCGTGCCGAGGCGACGTCGCTGTCCATGACGGCGAAGAACAGCTCCGGAACCAGCCCCTTCAGGCGGAAGTACAGCTTGCTGACCGCCCCGATGATCACGTAGTACTTCCCGGTCTCGACGGCTTTGACGATGTCCTCGGCCACCTTCTCGGGCGAGATCGCCTTGATGTTGCCGCATACCTTGTCGCACTCGGGGGAGCGCAGTGACTTCTCCTTCGCAAGGCCCGGCGTGTTCACGTCGGGCGGGCAGACCACGGAGACCTTGATGCCGAGCGGCTTCATCTCCTGGCGCAGCGCCTCGGAGAACCCCATCACTGCGAACTTGGCGGTCGAGTAGGCGGTGTAGCCGTGGACGCCGATGAACCCCGCCACGGACGCGACGTTGACGATGTGACCGCTGCCACGCTCGATCATCTTCGGGAGCACGGCGCCTGTGGCCCAGATGGGCCCGAGCACGTCGATGTCCATGTGGTCGCGGAAGATCTTCTCGTCCATCTTCTCGAAGTCGTCCGGGATGAAGATGCCGGCGCAGTTCACCAGCACGTCCGGCGCCCCCAGCTCGTTGCGCACGCGATCCATCGCCGCGAAGACCGCGGCCCGGTCGGCCACATCGGCCGAGACGCCGAGGACGGTCCCGCCCTTGGCGCCCGCAGCGATCGCCTTCTTCGCGGACGCGAGCCGCGTCTCGTCGCGGGCGATCACGGCGACGTTCGCGCCGCGCGCAGCGAAGGCTTTGGCGGTGGCCAGGCCGATACCGCTGCTGCCGCCGGTGACGACGACGGTCTTGCCGGAAAGGTCCTTCATGTTCAGATGCTCCCTTTGTGCATCGCAGGGTCCGAATGATTCTGAAGGGGTGGCAGAGTACGGTCAATGCGAGCGGGTCCGGCGGTGTCGGGTCCGCGCGTCACAAACGGAGCCCCGGCGGTGTCCATCTGTAGTGACGGACCGAAACGGCAACGTCGCGAAACCGATCCGCGCTTCCGTCCCACAAGCGAGCGATGATGAGCGGGAGGTGCCGTGCAACCGAGGACTGCCGAAATGACCGACCGCGTCTCGCCTGATCTCCGTGCCGAGTTCGACGAGCTCTACCGCGCCCACGCACGTTCGGTGAGGCGTCACCTCGTGTTCCTCACCGGCGATCAGGCGTTGGCCGAGGACCTGACCCAGGAGACGTTCGGCAGGCTCTACGAGCGTGCCGGGACCGACGAGGGCGAACTGCGCGACCCGCGTGCATGGCTGCTCACCGTGGCGTCGAACCTTGCGTACAACCACTTCCGCGCAGAGGCGAGGCGCCTCGCCCGCGAGTCCTCGCCCGAGGTCGCTGCCGGACCGGACGCCGCAGCCCGGCAGGACGAGATCGACGACGTGCTGGACGTGAGACGGGCGCTGGCGCGTCTGGACAGCCGCGACCGAGTCGTCCTGATGCTGCGACATTCGGGCTTCCGCTACGCGGAGATCGCCGAGGCGCTGGACCTGGCGCCGAGTTCGGTGGGCACGGTCCTGGCGCGCGCCCAGCGCCGCTTCCGCGAGACGTACGAAGGCCCCCGCACGGGCGCCGACGAGAAGGAGTGATGAGCGATGTGTGAGAACGAAGGCCGTCTGCTGGCCTATCTGGATGGCGAAATGTCAGAGCCGGAGCGCGCGGACATCGAGTCGCACGTGAACGGGTGCGCCGAATGCGCGGCCGTTCTCACGACGCTCGAGGCCGATCGCGACGTCGCGGCCAGCGCTCTCGAGCGCCTGCAGCCGGCGGCGCAGGTCGTCGAGATGCCGGCACGACGCCCCTCGGCCGCGCCGGCCGCGCGACGGTTCAGCCGATCGCGGATCGCCGCCGCAGTGGCGGCTGCCCTGGTGGTCGCGTCCTTCGCGCTGCCGCCGGTCCAGAACGCCGCGGCGAGCCTGCTGCAGGTCTTCCGCGTGCAGAAGGTGCAGACCGTCACGTTGAGCCAGACGGACCTGAACTCGATCTCCACCGCGCTGAAGAAGGGCGGCCACGTCGATCTGCAGTCCTTCGGCGACGCATGGATCGACGGCGCCTCTTCGAGCCCCACGTCGGTCACCCTGGCGCAGGCCCAGGCGGCGCTCGACTTCCCGATCAAGCTGCCGTCGAGCGAGTCGGCTCAGCCGGCGTTGCTTCTGACGCACGCGCAGACGTACCGCTTCCGCCTCCATGTCGCCGCGATCAACGACGCTCTCGCCTCCTATGGTGGCGACGCGAAGCTGCCGACGGCGCTCGACGGCGAGGTGTTCACGGTGAACATCCCGGCCACGCTCGTGGCGCGCTATCCCGTTCCAGCGGGGACGAACACCGCCGGCTGGCCCGACAGGACCAGCGGAGTCTACGTGGGCCAGGCCCGCAGCCCCGAGCTCACGGTGCCCGATGGCGTGGACGCCGCGCAGCTTCGCACAGCCCTTCTCGACCTGCCGTTCATCCCGCAGACCGTGCGTGACCAGCTCGCGGCGATCCAAGACTGGCAGTCGACGCTCATCATCCCGAACGTCGACGGGACCGCGCATGACGTGAGCATCGACGGCGTCCCGGCCGTCGTGATCACGCCGAAGAGCGCGGCCCGCGACGCGCGCAGCAAGCTGGCACCGCTGCCCGACTCGTCCACGGTCATCTGGAACGACAACGGCGTCGTGCGCGCCATCGGCGGCCCGATCGACGAGAACACCGCGCTCGGGCTCGCCAGGTCTACCATGAAGTGATGCAGCTCGAATCGGTCATCCGCACACAGGACCTCACGAAGTACTACGGTCGCAGCGTCGGCTGCGAGGGGATATGCCTCCGCGTGAAGCGGGGGCATATCTTCGGTTTCCTCGGCCCCAACGGTGCGGGCAAGAGCACGTTCATCAAGATGATGGTGGGGCTCCACGCGCCCACCTCCGGCAGCGGCGAGCTGCTCGGCCGCCCGCTCGGTGACTTCCGGGTGCGCCGTCGCGTCGGCTTCCTGCCGGAGAGCTTCCGTTACCAGGAGTGGCTCACACCGCGCGAGCTTCTACGCTTCCACGGTGACCTGCTCGGCATGGAGCGGTCCGCGATCCCTGAGGCCACGACGCGCGCGCTCGGAGAGGTCGGTCTGAGCGATCACGCGGGCGTCAAGCTGCGGCAGTTCAGCAAGGGGATGCTGCAGAGATTCGGGCTCGCGTGCGCGCTGCTGGGGGATCCCGACCTGCTCTTCCTCGACGAGCCCACCTCGGCCCTGGATCCGCTGGGCCGCGCCGACGTCCGGCGCCTGCTTCTGGGCGTGCGCGAGCGCGGCACCACGGTCTTCCTCAACAGCCATCTGCTGGGCGAGGTGGAGCGTATCTGCGACGAGGTCGCGGTGATCGACCACGGGCATCTCGTCGCCAACGGCACGCTCGGCGAACTGCTCGCCGGTCCCTGCGAGGCCGAGGTCGGCCTGGCCGAGCCGCTTCCCGCGCAGTCGGCAGAGCATGTCGCGGCCGCCGTCGGCGGCCGCGTCCTCGAGTCGGCGCCCACTGCGCTGCTCGTGGGTCTGCCTGACGAAGAGGCGGTGCCGGCTCTGGTGGACGCGCTCGTGGCCCAGGGCGCGCGGGTCACGCGCGTCGACCGCCGCCGGCGCACGCTCGAGAACCTCTTCCTTGAGGTCACGGACGGTCGCCATGAGTAGCGGCGGCGTCATTCGGCGGGTCCTGGCGGTGGCGGGCCTCACGTTCCGCGAGGCGATCCGGCGCCGGGTGGTACTTGCTGCGCTGCTGATGTCGGCGGGTTTCCTGCTCCTGTACGGGTTCGGGCTCTACCTCGGCGCGCACTCGGTGTGGACCGGAGCGCAGGCGGGGTTCAGCGAGCTCATGCGGCGAGCAGTGGCGGCGCAGATGCTCTACCTGGGGCTCTTCCCGGCGAGTCTGCTGGTGGCGCTCACCGCCGTCTTCGCTTCGGTCGGCACCATCTCCAGCGAGCTGGACAGCGGCGTCATCTACGGCACCCTCGCCCGTCCCATCCGGCGCAGTGAGCTCGTGCTGGGCAAGTTCGTGGGCCTGGCTGCGATGCTCGTGGTGTACGCGGCCCTCATGGGAGGCGCCGTCGTCGGCCTCGCGCGGTGGCAGATGGCGACGCCGCTGCTGCCGACGTGGCCCGCGGCGGTGGCGCTGCTCGTGTTCGAGCCGCTGCCCCTGCTCGCGCTCGCTGTGCTGGGGAGCACGCGCCTGCCCACCCTCGCCAACGGCGTCATGTGCACGGCGGCCTACGGGGTCGCGTTCATCGGCGGGCTGATCGAGAGCATAGGCGGGCTCATCGGGAACGCGACGATGCGCAACATCGGCATCGTCTCGAGCCTGCTCATGCCGCTGGACTCCGTGCATCGCAAGGCGCTGTCGCTGCTGCTGCCGGCGGGACTGCTGGTGGAGCAGGGAGGCATCCCCGGGATGGGCGGCTCCACGCCGAGCGTGTGGGCGATCGTCTACGCGGTGGTGTACGTCGCCATCCTGGTGGCGCTCGCCATGCGCGTGCTCGCGCGCCGCGACCTGTAGAGGCTCCCTCCGCGGCAGCATCTCGCCCGACCGCTGAACATCCGTGTGACTTCCTTGTTAACCATCGCGGATTCAGATACTAAGTGCAACGCCCGACCCCCGGACGATGGGTGAGGCAATCTGGGACACTCCGGGTTCCTCTCCACCGCCAAGCAAAGGGGAACCGTTGCCGAAGTATCGCCAGAT
>Ga0073936_10011611_pt1 | contig 10630 bp, 10 predicted proteins | sample AliMusrvi5mmetaG_FD_87041 | JGI IMG/M metagenome (GOLD analysis project Ga0073936, IMG submission 87041) | Freshwater lake bacterial and archeal communities from Alinen Mustajarvi, Finland, to study Microbial Dark Matter (Phase II) - Alinen... | ecosystem: Environmental > Aquatic > Freshwater >... | reverse complement strand
GTGTGATGGACGCGGGGAAGCGCGAGGAGACGGTCCGGCGGTTCCGCGCCTCGAAGATGGCCGTCAGCGCGAAGGTCGGCCGGAACGACCCCTGCCCGTGCGGCAGCGGCCGCAAGTACAAGGTCTGCTGCGGGAAGTCCTGAAGGGCTTCCGCGGATAGGAGATAGGCCATGGCGAGGGATCTGGTCCGCATCAAGGAACTCTATCGCGACCCCGCGGCCTTCGTGGGACACACGGTGAAGGTCGGCGGCTGGGTGCGCACGGTGCGCGACCAGAAGCGGTTCGGCTTCATCGAACTCAACGACGGAACCTTCTTCCGGAGTCTCCAGGTCGTGTTCGAAGAGGGTGGAATCGAGGACTACGCCGCGGCCGCCTCGCTCGGCACGGGCGCCGCGATCGTCGCGACCGGCACCGTGGTCGCGACCCCGGACGCGCGCCAGCCCTTCGAGCTGAAGGCGACGCGCATCGAAATCGAGGGCGCCTGCCCTCCCGACTACCCGCTGCAGCCCAAGCGGCACAGCGTCGAGTTCCTGCGCACGCTGCCGCATCTCCGTCCGCGCACGAACCTCTTCTCCGCGGTCTTCCGCGTCCGGTCCGTCACGGCCTTCGCGATCCACCGCTTCTTCCAGGAGCGCGGATTCGTCTACGTCCATACCCCGATCATCACCTCCAGCGACGCCGAGGGCGCGGGCGAGATGTTCCACGTGACGACGCTCGACATCGGGAATCCCCCGAGGACCGAGGACGGCGCCGTGGACTTCGGCGAGGACTTCTTCGGCAAGCCGACCAACCTGACCGTCAGCGGCCAGCTCAATGTCGAGAGCCACGCGATGGCCTTCCGCGACGTCTACACGTTCGGACCGACCTTCCGCGCCGAGAATTCCAACACCGCGCGGCATGCGGCCGAATTCTGGATGATCGAGCCGGAGATCGCGTTCGCGGATCTCCGGGACGACATGGCCCTCGCCGAGGAGATGCTGAAGTACGTGATCCGGTACGTCATGGACGAGTGCCCGGAGGAGATGGAGTTCTTCAGCGCCTTCGTCGACAAGGGGCTGCGCGAGCGCCTCGAGAACGTCGTGCGCAACGAATTCGCCTCGATCACGTACACGGAGGCGGTCGCGCTGCTCGAGAAGGTGCCCGCCGGACGATTCCAATACCCCGTTTCCTGGGGGGCCGACCTGCAGACCGAGCACGAGCGGTACCTGACCGAGGAGGTCTTCCGCCGCCCGGTCTTCGTGACCGACTACCCGAAGGCGATCAAGGCTTTCTACATGCGCGTCAACGACGACGGGAAGACGGTCGCCGCGATGGACTGCCTGGTGCCCGGCATCGGCGAGATCATCGGCGGGAGCCAGCGCGAGGAGCGCGTCGATTTCCTCGAGCGCCGGATGGACGAGCTCGGGCTCGACAAGTCGACCTACGACTGGTACCTCGACATCCGCCGCTTCGGCGGCACCCGCCACGCAGGATTCGGCCTCGGCTTCGAGCGGGTCCTGATGTATCTCACGGGCGTCTCCAACATCCGCGACGTCCAGTCCTTCCCCCGCACGACGGGTTCGGCGGAGTACTGACCTTGGAACGACCGCCCTTCGTCCTCGCTTCCGGATCCCCGCGGCGGCGGGAGCTGCTGTCGCGCCTTCTCGGCGAGAGCGGCTTCCAGTGGGCCGCGACCGGATTCGACGAGGATGCGGCACCGGGCCGGATCGAGTCGCCCGCCGCCATGGCCCTGCGGATCGCGGACGGCAAGCGGGAAGCGTGGACGAGGGAGCGCGCGCACGGCGACCTTGCGGACTGCCTCGTCCTGTCGGCCGATACCGTCGTGGAGCTCGACGGCAGGATCCTGGGAAAGCCGAGGGATCCGGACGATGCCCGCAGGATGCTCCGCACGCTGTCGGGACGACGCCACGAGGTCGTGACCGGACTGTCCCTCGCGTACGTCCGGGAGGGCCGCGCGGAATGCCTGCTGCGCCATGCCGAGACGACCGGCGTCGTCTTCGCGGACCTGTCGGACGACCTCGTCGACTGGTACGTCTCCACGGGGGAGCCGATGGACAAGGCGGGCGCCTACGGAATCCAGGGCCACGGCGCCCTGCTCGTCGAACGGATCGAGGGCTGCTACTACAACGTCATGGGCCTTCCGCTCCGCCGGCTCTTCGAGATGCTCCTGAAGATCGAGGACCTCACGGGGCTCCCTGGTCTCGTCTCGCCTCCCTCCCCGACGCCGGCCGGCGGCATGGATGACCGGCGAAAGGGAACCGGGGATGGAACGGCACGTCACGACACGACAGCTTCCGGAGAACGACCGTCCCTATGAGAAACTCGCCTCGCTGGGAGCGGCGGCGCTGACCGACGCCGAGCTCGCCGCCGTCCTGATCCGGAGCGGCTCCCGCACCGAGAATTCGGTCGCGCTCGCCCAGCGGCTCCTGATGGGCGGGGAAGGGAGAGGTCCGTCCTTCCTGCTGGACGCCTCGGTCGAGGAACTCCAGCGGGTACCGGGCATCGGCCGCGTGAAGGCCGTGACCCTGAAGGCGGCGGTCGAACTCGGCAGACGCGCCACAAGAGGCGCCCAGGCCCGCTCCGGGGAACGGATCCGGGATCCGGAGAGCCTCACGGAAGGCCTTCTCGACGAGATGCGGTTCCTCGAACGCGAGGAGTTGTGGGTCGTCCTGCTCGACGTGCGCGGAGGGCTGATCCGGACCCTGCGCTTCGCGGGCGGGGGAATCGCCGGAACGGTCGTCCAGCCCAGGGACCTGTTCCGCGATGCGGTGAGGAGCGGCGCTTCCGCGGTCATCCTCGCGCACAACCACCCCAGCGGCGACCCGGAACCCAGCGAGGACGACCTCCGCGCGACCGAGCGGCTTCGCGAGGCGGGCGAGACGCTGGGCATCCGGCTGGTCGACCACATCGTCGTCGCGGCCTGCGGAAGCGTCTCCCTGAAGCGGCGTGGGCTCGTTTGAACGATTCGGTGATATCGGTTATGATGGTGCCCGACGGAGCCGCAGGTCGCGGCTCCAGGGTCCGGAGGGACGATGCGGGGCTTCTTCTCGAACAAGGTTCTCCTTCTCGTGCTGGTGACGCTGGTGCTGGTCACGACGGTGCTGTTCTCCTCGCTCCCCGGCAGCCCGCTCTATGAACTGACGACGCCGGTCTCGGCCGCGTTCCAGCCCGTTCAGAAGGTCTTCCGCACTTCGTGGGATTCGGTCTCCGGGCTCGCGAAGTCGATCTTCGACGCCGAAGCCGTGCGGCGGGAGAACGAGCAGCTGAAGCTGCAGATCGCGTCCCTCCAGAACGACGTGCAGCGCCTCGAGGAGAACGGCAGGCGCTGGGACGAGCTGAAGGCCGCCTTCCAGATCAAGGAGACGTTCTCCGACTACACGATCGTGGGCAGCCAGGTGATGACGCGCTCGGCCGGTCCCTGGTTCGACCTCTTCCGTGTCGATGCCGGCGAGAGGGACGGCATCTCCGTGACGGACACGACTTCGTATCCGGTCGTCGACTCCTCGATGCGCCTCGTCGGCCGCGTGTACTCGTCCGATCTCGTGAGCTCGAAGATCCTGCCCCTGCTCCACCAGGGCAGCGTCGTCGACGCCAGGATCGACCGGCCTGGCGAATACGGCGCCCGCGTCCGTGGCGACCTCCTGCTGCGCGAACAGGGGTTGTGCCTCGTCGATCGGATTCCGGCCGATGCGACGCTGGAGGTCGGCGATTCGCTGCTGACCTCGGGAGACGGCGGGCTGTATCCGGCCGGAATCCCGATCGGCACGATCGTGTCGATCGACGAGGGCAAGAACGGGACCGGCCGCACCGCGACCCTGAAGCCCTACGTCGATTTCGATACCCTTGCGTACGTCTTCGTCCTGAAGGCGAAGCCGACATGAAGGCAAGCCAGACGACCCGTGCGGTCCTGTTCTACATCGGCGCGGTCCTCGTCCTCGGAATCCTCCAGGTCACGATCCCGGACCGGACCGCAGGCGATCTCGCGAAACCCGATTTCCTGCTCGTGCTCGCGATCCTGGCCGGATTCCTGTACGGGCCCGTGGAAGGTGCCGTGGTCGGTCTCGCGACCGGATTCTTCCGGGACGCGTTCGCCGGCGGAACGGTCGGCGTCGGGATGCTCGTCGGTCTCTATGCAGGACTCCTTTCCGGCCTGCTCTTCCAGCGCCTCTTCCGGAAGGGGTTCTTCGCCGCCCTTCTCCAGGTCCTGATCGTGGCCGCGGTCACGGCGCTGCTCGTCGAGGGAGGCGGAATCCTCTTTGAAGGAGCGGTTTCCTTCACGCCCGAGGAATGGGCGCGCGCATTCCTCTTCCGCGTCTTCCCCCTGCAGATGGCCCTGGACGTGGGCTCCGCGGTCCCGCTGTTCCTCCTGATGCGCTACGCCGGACCCAGAAAGCGGAGGACCAACCGGGTCACGGCCCAGGAAGCCGCCGCGGAGGCGTGGAGATGACGAGCCGGAGACGGAACGCGGAACGGAAGGTCGTTCGCAGACCCGAAGGACGCGAGACGGGCGGGGAGGGCTCCTCCTTCTTCGCGAGGGCGCGGAGGCTGCTTCGCGACCGATACGGCCTCCTGGCGCTGCTCTTCGTGCTGTGCGGCGTCCTGATCTTCGCGACGACCGCCTCCCTACAGCTGACGCCGACGGCCGGCGTCGAAATCGGCAGCACGACGGGCGTCTCGCAGCAGCGGGTCGTGAAGGCCACCCGCGGCGACATCTACGATCGCACCGGACAGCCGCTCGCCGTGAGCTCGACGATCCTCGACCTGTCCGTCGCCTACGCCGGCCTCGACAGCGCCTCCCTGAACGCGATGCTGCTCGACCTCGCCCAGATGCTCGAAGCGCGGGGCGAGACCTACGACGACGGCCTCGCCGACCATTTCACCGTCGGACCCGCGAAATTCGTCGGCACGGATGCGGATACCGCGGTCTGGCAGACCGACAAGTCGCTGTTCGGCCTCAAGGCCGCCCCGACCGGAACGGTCGTCTCCTACTACGACAAGACCTACGTCAAGACCGACCCCTACGTCTTCTACCGATATCTCCGAGAGACGCTCTTCCAGATCGACGCGAAGTACAACGACGCCGACGCCTACCGGATCATGCGGCTCCGCTACGTGATCTTCAAGAATTCCTGGGCCTTCCGGACGGGCACGCCGATCCAGGTCTCGACCGACGTGCAGTCGACGACGGTGCACTTCCTCGAGGAGCAGAATTTCCGGTTCCGCGGAGTCCTCTCCTCGACGGAGTCACGCCGCGTCTACCTCCCGGACGCGAAGTACGCGAGCCACGTGATCGGATACGTCGGCGCGATCTCCGCCAAGCAGTACGACGAACTCTCCGCCGTCGGCTACTCTCCGAACGAGATCGTCGGCCAGACCGGCATCGAGGCCTATGCGGAGCGGTATCTCCACGGCGTGGACGGCGTCGAGCCATACAATGTCTGGACATCCGCCGGCGCAGCCGGGATCTTCTTCTCGGAAGCGGCCGGGAGAGCCTCCGTCTCGGGTTATGATGTCCGGCTGACGCTCGACATGCGCCTCCAGAAGGTCGCGATCGATTCGCTCGTGAAGAACATCGAGTACATCAAGCAGAAGCAGGACAGCAAGAGCAAGAACGATGCCGATTCCGGCGCCGTCGTCATGATGGACGTCAGGACCGGCGAGATCCTCGCAATGGCCAGCTACCCCTACTACGACCCGAACGATTTCGCGAACGCCGGGTCCGACCCGGCCGCCGCCAAGCGCGTGGCCGCCTATCTTGCGGACACCAAGGACAAGCCGATGCTGAACCGGGCGATCATGGAGAACTACGCGCCCGGATCGACCTTCAAGCCGATCACCGCGATCGCCGCGCTCGAGTCCGGCACGATCACTCCGACGACGGTCGTCCACGACCCCGGCACGGTCGACATCGGCGGCTGGACCTTCCATTGCCTCGAATACCCACTCCACGGGCACGGCGACCTCGTGCTCACCCGCGGCATGGCGACCTCCTGCAACATCTTCTTCCAGCTGATCGGATCCTGGACCGGCATCGACCAGATCGATGCCTGGGGCGCACGCTTCGGTCTCGGCGAATACACGGGCGTCGACCTTCCTGGCGAGGTCCGAGGCATACGGGCGAGCAAGGAGATGAAGAAGAGACTCCGCATGAATCCCGAAGACCAGGTCTGGTTCCCCGCCGACACCGCGCAGACCGCGATCGGCCAGTTCGACAACAGCTTCACGATCCTCCAGCTCTGCCGATACACGGCGGCGCTCGCCAACGGCGGTTATCTCGTGACGCCGCACGTCATCAAGGAGATCGTCCGCTCCGACGGCTCGATCCTGGTCCCCGAGACGCTGGCCAAGACCAAGATCGACGTTTCGGACGCCAACCTCGCGGCGATCCGCACGGCGATGAAGGCGGTCGTGACGGATCGCCAGGGCACGGGACGCGCCGCGTTCAAGGGATTCCCGATCGCGGTCGCCTGCAAGACCGGCACCGCCGAGACCGGACTCGAGGACAAGTCGTCCTCGAACGCCCTCTTCATCTGCTATGCCCCGGCGGACAACCCGCAGGTCGCCATCGCCCAGATCGTGGAGAAGGGCGTCTGGGGCTCGAACACCGCCGGCATCTCGCGGGACCTCCTGACCGCCTATTTCGGGCTCGGGTGACGTCCGCGCCTCCTTCGCCCGGAACGGCCTTCGCTCTTGTATTGGAACCTTCCAGCCGTTATCATGGAAACGACGAACGGGAAGGAGGGATTCCTTGAAGATCGTATTGCTTGCAGACCACCGGAAGAACGAACTGCTCGTGAATTTCTGCATCGCGTTCATGCGGATCCTGGAGAAGCACGAGCTCGTCTCGGTCTCCAACACCGCCCGCTTGGTGAAGAGCGCCTCGAACCTCGAGGTTCTGGGGCTGTCCGCCGACAATTCCGCCGGCCTCGAGCCGCTGGCCTCGCGCGCGATGTTCAACGAGATCGACGCGGTGATCTACCTGCGCGACCCGATGCTCGACGAGTACGATTTCCCGAACCCGCTGACCCGCGCCTGCGACATCAACAGCATCCCGTACGCGACCAACCTCGCGACCGCCGAGATCCTCGTCCTCGCGATCGACCGGGGCGACCTCGACTGGAGAAAGCTGCTCCGCTGAAAATCCTCCTGTAACTCGACCGGGTGTTTCCATCCGGTTTCCGCCGTTGTGCACAATCCGGACACCGCGAGGCGCCCGGATTTCCATTTGACGAATCCTCCCCCTCCCCCTAGAATCCTCTTGTATGCCTGTTGCGACCGTGGAAGCGGCGTCCGACGGAGGTTCCCATGTACCGTATCGTCCAGAAGAAGACCCTCAACCCCCAGGTCAAGCTGATGACGGTCGAAGCGCCCGCCATCGCGAAGAAGGCCAGACCCGGCCAGTTCATCATCCTGCGCGTCCACGACGAGGGCGAACGGATCCCGCTGACGATCGCCGGATTCGACCGGGCGGCCGGCACGATCACGATCGTGTTCCAGGAGGTCGGACGCACGACCCGTGCGCTCGGGCAGCTGGAGGAAGGGGATTCGATCCTCGACTTCGTCGGCCCCCTCGGCATCCCCTCCCACACGGAAGGAATCAGGAAGGCCTGCGTGATCGGCGGCGGCCTCGGCACGGCGATCGCCTGGCCCCAGGCCAAGGCCCTGCACGATCTGGGCGCCGAAGTCCACATGATCTGCGGCTTCCGCAACAAGGACCTGGTGATCCTCGAGGACGAAGTGCGCGCGGCCAGCGACCGGACGATCATCACGACCGACGACGGCTCCAACGGCGTCAAGGGCTTCGTGACCGACCAGCTCAAGGCGCTTCTCGCGGAAGGCAACGAATACGACGTCGTGATCGCGATCGGCCCCCTCGTGATGATGAAGTTCGTGAGCCAGATGACCAAGCCCCTCGGAATCCGGACGATCGTCAGCCTCAATCCCGTCATGATCGACGGAACGGGCATGTGCGGCGGCTGCCGCGTCACCGTCGGCGGCAAGACGAAGTTCGCATGCGTCGATGGCCCCGATTTCGACGGGCACGAAGTCGACTTCGACGAGGCGATCCGCCGTTCCTCCATGTACCGCGACGAAGAGAAGCAATCGGACGAGATGCACCAGTGCCGCATGGGAGGACTCTCCAATGGCTGACATGAGTCTGAAGAAATACCCGATTCCGGAACAGGACCCGAACCAGCGCAACAAGAACTTCGCCGAGGTCTCCCTCGGGTACACCGAGGAGCTCGCCCGAAAGGAATCCGCCCGCTGCCTGCAATGCAAGAACAAGCCCTGCGTCGCCGGCTGTCCGGTCCAGGTCGACATCCCCGGCTTCATCGCGAAGATCGGACAGGGCGACTTCGAGGCCGCCTACGACGTGCTTAAGAGCACGAACACCCTGCCGGCCGTCTGCGGCCGCGTCTGCCCGCAGGAAACCCAGTGCGAGGAGCGCTGCGTCCGGGCGATCAAGGGCCAGTCCGTCGGCATCGGCCGTCTCGAGCGGTTCGCCGCCGACCGCCACATGGAGAAGGTCTGCGAAGCCCCCCTCCGCCCGTCCCCGAACGGGAAGAAGGTCGCCGTGGTCGGTTCCGGACCGGCAGGCCTGACCTGCGCCGGGGATCTCGCGGCGATGGGGTACGCCGTCACCGTCTACGAAGCGTTCCATGTCGCCGGCGGCGTCCTGATGTACGGCATCCCCGAGTTCCGTCTTCCGAAGGCGATCGTCCAGAAGGAGATCGACGACCTGCGCAAGCTCGGCGTCGAGATCCTCACGAACCGGGTGGTCGGCCGCGCCGAGACGATCGACGAACTGCTCGACGAGGAAGGATACAGCGCCGTCTTCGTCGGCACGGGCGCCGGCCTGCCTTCGTTCATGAACGTCCCCGGCGAGAACCTGAACAGCGTCTATACCGCGAACGAGTTCCTCACCCGCATCAACCTCATGAAGGCATACAAGTGGCCCGAATGCGACACGCCCGTGCGGATCGGCAAGCGCGTCGCCGTGGTCGGCGGCGGAAACGTCGCGATGGACGCGGCGCGCTCCGCGAAGCGGCTCGGCGCCGAGGAGGTCTCGATCGTCTACCGCCGCTCCGAGGAGGAGATGCCCGCCCGGCTCGAGGAAGTCCACCACGCGAAGGAGGAGGGCATCCGGCTGGTCACGCTGACCAACCCGACCGCGATCCTCGACGATGGCAAGGGCTGGGTCCGCGGCATGACCGTCGTCGACATGGAGCTCGGCGAGGTCGACGCGAAGGGCCGCCGCTCCACGCACGCGATTCCCGGCTCCGAACACGACCTGGCCTTCGAGACCGTCGTGATCGCGATCGGCCAGTCCCCGAACCCCCTGATCCGCCAGACCACGCCGGGACTTTCGACCCAGCGCTGGGGCGGCATCATCGTCGACGAGAGCACCGGCGCGACCAGCAAGCCGCGCGTCTACGCCGGCGGCGACGCCGTCACGGGCGCCGCCACGGTGATCCTGGCGATGGGCGCCGGCAAGATCGCTGCGAAGTCGATCGACGAGCTGGTCCGTTCCTCGGAGGCCTGATTCCGTGCGGGCCGTCGTCCAGCGGGTGACCCGCGCCGCGGTCCGCGTGGACGGCGGCACCGTCGGGGAGATCGGGCCGGGCCTGCTGGTCCTTGTCGCCGTGTCGAAGGGCGACGGACCCGAAGAGGTCGAGGCGATGGCCGGAAAGCTCCTGCGGCTCCGGATCTTCCACGACGAGGCGGGGAAGATGAACCGCTCGGTCGAGGACGTCCGGGGCGGCCTGCTCGTCGTCTCCCAGTTCACACTCTATGGCGACGTCCGCAAGGGCAATCGGCCCGGCTTCGAACGCGCCGCGCTTCCGGAGACGGCGCGGGCGCTCTACGAGCGGCTCGTCGGACGTCTCGCGGAGAGCGGCCTGACGGTCGCGAACGGCCGGTTCGCGGCCCATATGGAAGTCGAGCTCGTGAACGACGGGCCCGTCACGCTCCAGATCGACGTCCCCGCCGAGCGCGACTGAGGGCCGCCGAGCCCCGTGCGATGCAATGCCGCGCCCTTTACACGGGCGGATGCGGGTGCTACGATGACGCATACAACGTGTCGAAGGAGAGAGTACGCGTTCACCGCATCCGCCAGAGAGGGACGGCCAGAGGCTGGAAGCCGCCCGGGATGCAGACCGCCGAAGTTCGCTCCGGAACGGCGCCCTGAAGGAGTCCCGATTGCGGGACGGCTGCGTAGGAGGCGACGGGTGGCCCCGTTACAGGCCGATCGAGTGCCGCTTCCGAAAGGGGCGGAATCCGGGTGGTACCGCGATGGGTTCTTGAAGGGCCTTTCGTCCCGAGCAGGGATGGAAGGCTTTTGCTATGGAGGTGCGGAATGGATGACCTGAGAACGTCGCTCGAGAGGATTCGCGGACAGTTCGACCGCGAGGCGCGAGCCGCCGGTTCGTCGCAGGAACTCGAGAACCTGCGCGTGCGCTACCTGGGCAAGAAGGGCGAACTGACGTCGGTCCTCCGCCTGATGGGCCAGCTGCCCGCCGAGGAGCGCCCGGCCGCCGGACAGGCCGCCAACGAGACGCGCGAGGCGATCGAGGCGGCGCTCGCGGAACGGGTGGCCGTCGTCGCCGCCCAGGAACGGACGCTCCGGCTC
>Ga0073936_10011609_pt1 | contig 10630 bp, 8 predicted proteins | sample AliMusrvi5mmetaG_FD_87041 | JGI IMG/M metagenome (GOLD analysis project Ga0073936, IMG submission 87041) | Freshwater lake bacterial and archeal communities from Alinen Mustajarvi, Finland, to study Microbial Dark Matter (Phase II) - Alinen... | ecosystem: Environmental > Aquatic > Freshwater >... | reverse complement strand
CCTTCGTTTCCGGCTGCATCTACGCGCTGTCCAGCGGCATGATGACTGAGAAAACCGTGTCCAACAATTTTGCCCGGCAAGGGTTGCTAGAGAACAAGCGCCACGCGCTGTTCTTCGTCGGCTACGCGGATCCGGCCTCGCCGGGTGGCCGCATCCGCTGCGCCCGACCGGGCGACAATGTTCTGCTAGATCCGGCCTTTCCGCCCGTGCCGTTGCGCTGCGAGATGCGCGTCTTCGACTTCAGCGGTCACTCGACGCGCGAGGCCATCGCCGATTACGTCGAAAAGGTCCGCCCCAAAAAGGCATTCCTCGTCCACGGCGACGAACCCGCCATCACGTGGTTCCGCGAGGAACTCAAGCGCCGCCTGCCCGACACTGAAGTCATCGTCCCGCTGCCCGGCGACGTTCATGTGATATAGAATGCGTTGTAGCGGCGGCCTGTGACCGCCGTTTCATATCTCTTTCCAGCACCAGAACCCGCGCTGCGCTGGGTGTGGAATTGGGAGTAACTTTTGTTTGGAGGCTCCGGGCAGAACGCGGCTCGGCTGAGCTCGCCGAACGCCCGGGCCACGTGGCGCGGGCATCCTGCCCGCCGCCTGTAACAGCCAAGTTAGTCGGGAGGCTATGCGATTCTCTTCCGCGTTGGCGCTCACCGAGGGCCGCTAGGTGGCTGGCTCAAAGCGTGCCTGGAAAAAGCGCAGGCACTCGGGTTCATAGACCATCTCCAGGCCGGCGGGCCGCTGCGGATTGGCAAAGACCGCCTGCACGCTTTCGGCGACCACGTCGATGTGGGCCTGGGTATAGACGCGCCGCGGTATTGTTAGACGGACCAGTTCCAGCTTGGGATAATAGTGGTCGCCGGTTTCGGAGTTGCGGCCGGCCGAGACGATGCCGCGCTCCATGCTGCGGACGCCGGCATCCAGATAGAGTTCGGCTGCCAGCGTCTGGGCGGGGAAGCGGGTTTGCGGCATGTCCGGATAGAAACGGCGGGCATCCAGATACACCGCGTGGCCGCCGACCGGTTGGACGATCGGCACGCCCCAGGTTTGCAACAACTCGCCGAGGTACTCGACCTGGCCGATGCGGGCGCGAATGTGGTCGTCCTGCACCGACTCGACGATGCCGCGGGCCATCGCCTCCATGTCGCGCCCGGCCATCCCGCCATACGTGTGGAGGCCCTCATAGACGACGACCATGTTGCGGGCCTTCTCCGCAATGGCGTCATCGTTGACGCTGAGCCAGCCGCCGATGTTGACCAACGGGTCTTTTTTGCCGCTCATGGTCGCGCCATCGGTGTAGGACATGAATTCGCGCAGAATGTCCGCCACCGGCGTGTCGGAGTAGCCCTCCTCGCGTTGCTTGATGAACCAGGCGTTCTCCACCGCGCGGGTGGCGTCGGACATCACCGGAACCTGATAGGTTGCGCAGAGTTGCTTCACCGCGCGGGCACAGGCCATGCTAACCGGTTGGCCGCCGGCCATGTTGACCGTGGCGGCCAGACAGACATAGGGAACCCGGCCGCGATGGTCTTCCAGCACACGTTGGAGTTTTGCCAGATCGACGTTGCCTTTGAACGGATGGATGACCGCCGGGTCGTGTGCCTCGTCAATGATCACGTCGATGAACTTCGCGCCGGCGTGTTCCTGATGAAACCGCGTGGTGGTGAAATACATGTTGCCCGGCACCACGTCGCCGGGACGGATCATGATCTGGCTGAGCAGATGCTCCGCACCGCGGCCCTGGTGGGTCGGGATGACGTGGCGGTGCGTGTAATGGCTGCGCACCACCTCCTCGAGATGATAGAAATTCTTCGATCCGGCGTACGCCTCGTCGCCCAGCATCATGCCGGCCCACTGCCAGTCGCTCATCGCGCTGGTGCCCGAGTCGGTTAGCAAGTCGATGTACACGTCGTCGCTGCGCAACAGGAATGTGTTGTGGCCGGCTTCCGCCAGCGCCCGCTCGCGTTGCGCGCGGGTGGTCATGCGGATCGGCTCGACCATCTTGATCTTGTAGGGTTCGGCCCACGAGCGGCGGCGGTACTGCATGCCCATGGTTTGCACGGTTTCGTCAGCGCCAGGCTGAGCGGGGTGGTTATTTTGCATGGGGGATGCAATCCGCCGCCCAAGCCGCTGGCAAGCGCGGATTTCCCGCTGGCGCTGAAATCCGATTTTGGAGCTTGAACCCCGGCCCCGGAATCGCTTCCATCGCGTTGCTTCCACAGCGCACGTCATCCGAATCCTCCAATTCCCAACCCCAATTTCCAAATGACCAATCCAACGGGCACTGATCCAACGCTTTCAGGTGAGCCACCCCACGAAGCCGTGCCGGGCACGCCAGCAAGGCCACACCCTGTGGCGCCATCGCACCCGGCCCGCGTGCCGGCAAAGCGGCGGCAGGTGCCCTCGCAAATCGTCTTCTACAGCTACCCCAAATACGTGTACACCTGGCCGGTGATCTTCCTCGCGGCGCTGTTCCCGCTGCTCGGCGATCTGATCAACCCGCAAGTCGAGGGATGGATCTTCGTGATCACCCTGTTGACGGTGCTGATGGCCATGGGTTTTGACCTCACCCGGAATCTAACCATCTCATGGGGGGTCACCATCATCGCCACCGTGTTCGCCTTGTTATGGCTCAAGGACGCCAAGAACGTGGTGGTTTTCAGTCAGATCGGCCATCACCTCGCATCCCAGAATCCGCTCATCTCAAAGGGCTGGTTCTATCTGTTTGCGCTGTTCGGCGGCATCCTCTATCTCATCATGTTCATCGACGTGCACATCAACCAGCGCTGGCGCATCAGTCACAACGAGATCGAGCACTTCGCGATGCTCAGCAAGGACGACTCGCTGGGCCGCGGCGCCAAACGCTTCATCACCAGCTACCCGGATTTCCTCGAACTGCTGCTGTGTGGTGCCGGCACCATCCAAATCTACAGCGCCCAAGGCGGCATCCTGCTGCGCAGCATTCCCAACGTCCCCTGGTTGTTCTTCCGCAGCGCCAGAATCAGCCAGATCCTGGAATCCACCGAGGTTGCCCCCGCAGGCGGTGAAGAGGATGTCGATTTGCACGAGGGCCAGGCCTCCGATGAGGAACTCGGCGGCGGCCACGGCGGTTGACGCGATTGAAAAGCGATAACGCGAGAGGAAGGGTCGGGCATGTCCCGGAAAAGCGGTTTTGTGTTCGCTGGCAGCATCCCGGCTTCCCATCCAACGGTTTTCACGCTACGGCTTGGCGCGTGCTCCGCTCACTCCGGTTGATGAACTTCCGCTGTTTTGAGTCGCTCGCCATTGAGGTGCCTGCGGCGGGCGCCGTGTTGGTGGGTGACAACGCCCAAGGGAAAACCTCGATCCTCGAGGCGCTATGCGTGCTGGTGCGGCTTCACTCACCGCGCACCCGCCGCCTGCCCACGCTGGCGCGCGGCGGCATCGCTGGCTTCGGCGTGGCGGGCGATCCGTGGCAGCAGGAGCGGCAGGTCCGCCACTCCCACGAGGGTCTGGTGCTCAAAGTCAACGGCGAAACCCGCGCCAGCCAAGGGGCTTACCTTGATGACGGCGGCCTGGTGGTGTGGATGGGCAATGAAGACCTCGACCTCATCCGCGGCCCCGGCGAAGAACGCCGCCGCTACCTCGATTTTCTCGGCACCCAACTCGACCCGGACTACCGCCGCGCCTGGTCGCGCTATCGCCGGGCCTTGCGCGCCAAAAACCTGCTGCTCAAGGACGGCCGACCGCGGGATGCCGAAATTCTTTCCTACGAGGAAATTCTCGTCGCCACCGGCACCGTCCTGATGGAATGCCGGACGCGGATGGTGGCCGAACTCGCGCCGCTCGCCGCCGCCGCCCAATGCCTGGTGAGCGGCAGGGACGAGACTCTAACACTGCACTACCTGCCCGCCAGTGGCCCCGATCTGCGCGAGGCCATGCTGCAAGCCCGCGAGCGCGAATCCAGACTGCGCCAAGCCGTGGTGGGCCCGCATCGCGACGACCTCGGCCTGCGGCTCCACGGCATGCCGGCCGGCGATTTCGCCAGCGAAGGCCAGCTCCGCACCCTCGCCCTCGCCCTCAAGCTCGCGCAGGGCAAGCTGTTGGAGCAACGCGCCGGAACGCCCCCGATCTATCTGATGGACGACATCTTCGGCGAACTCGATCCGGGCCGCCGCAACGCGCTGATGAACCATCTGCCCGCCACCGCCCAGAAATGGATCACCACCACCCACCTCGACTGGCTGCGGGACACTCCGGCCGTGGCTGCCATCGCGCGCTTCCGCGTCGCCGATGGCAAGGTGAGCCGGTAAGCTGCGGCTAGAAGCCTTCCTTGGCGCGCAAGTCGGTGATCTGGGGGTCGTAGATATTGAACTCGATGCGGTTAAAGGCGGCGAGTTTGAAGCTGGCCGTGCCGAAGAGTTGGCTGTGGCCGGTGATGGTCTCCGGGGTCATCTTGTCGAGACAGAACACCAGCGATGAACCATCCCCGAACCACACGCGCACATCGCCATTGCGGCGGATCGGCTCCTCGAGCGGGGCGGGCTTGAGGACGATGTTGCGGACGCGGGCCACCGGCAGTTTGACCTCGGCAAACGGGGTTTTGATGGAGATGACCCCATCGATGATCGATGTCACCTCGCCTCCGATCGAATCGCCGTTGCGCAGTTTCATGCGGCCGTCCTCGGCGGGTTTGGGTTTGGGCTCGGGTTTGGGTTCGGGGAGGCGCCGTTGCAAACCCAAATTCATGCCCATGCCTAACATGGCGGCATCGTCGTCGGCGCTTTCGTCCAATACTCCGTCCCAGGCGCACACCTTGATGGCGGAAATTCGCAGTGCATCCTTGCCTCGCGGCAGAAACTGAATGCCTTTGCCGAATTTGCCCTTGGCCACGCCCGGGTCCTTCCACAGCGCGCCGCAGCGACCATTGACATAGAGGCAAACATTGCCGGACGTGCGACTGGCCCGCACCTCCAGGCGGACCTTTTCATTGCCCATGAACTCCGGAATGTTAACCGCTTCGCCAATCTGCATGCCCGCATTCTGTCGCCGAAGGGTGGAGTAAGCGCCCTGGCAACTGATCTGATAGCCAAGGGCCGGACTGTCCGAACCCACGTCGTCGGCAAAGAAATTGAAATTGAACATCAGACTGCCACGCCAAGCGATGTCAAAGCCAATGATGCATTCGTCGGGCAGGCCGACGTCCCTGCCGATGCCCACACCCGCGCTGGTGCGCAGCGCGCCATTCTCATAGGTCCAGGCCGAAAGCTTGGCCGATTGGGTCCAGCCGTCCAAGCCGGTTGGGCCGCTGAAAACCAGCGCTGGCCGGGCGTCAATGACCACGTCCCTCACCATAACGCGGCGGAAGGTGAGGCGTCCGGCATACCAGGTGTCAAGGGTGATGGCGTCGTCGGTGACCGCGGCGATCTGTCCCCGCACGGTATCGCCGTTCATCAGCGTGAGGGTGGCCTCATGCGTCGCGTTGAACTCAGGCAGCGTCGCTGGCAGGGTCACCTCTAACACGTTTTTCAGCCAGAATGGCGTCGGCTTTTCAAGGATGGGGGAATTCCACACGATCCGCTCGGCGGTGAGGGAGGCGAGCGAGCCGGAAAGCTGGTCCATGGAGGCGTTGGCGAAGCGGATGATCGATGGCTGCTGCTCGGCGGTCACGCTGAGCAGCGACGAAGCGAAGAGCGCAAGGGAAAGGCGGAAGTTCATGGTTGTGGGGCGTCCTTGGATTTGGAACTCACGCGCTCGAAAGCCGCGATGCCGTCGCGCTGGAGCGTCAGGCGGCCTAACAGCGGATGGGTGGCCTCGATTTGTTCCCCTGCGAAGGTGCAGGCGGAGACATGGAGCGAGCCGCCGCCACGCAGTTGCAGGACGAAGGGATCCTTGGCGGCACCGTCGCCTGCGGCTTTCTTGCCGACGAAGAAGACCGTGGAGATTTCCGATTCGGGCACCTCGATGGCATCATCCTGAAACGCGCTCTTGAAAACATAGAGCAAGCCATCGGGGCCTTTTTTCGCCTCGATGAGCCTGCCGCTGAAACGCTCGGACTTGCTGCCGATGAGGACGTCCTTGGTCACATCGCCGCGATCCTCGGTGCGGCGGCGCTCGCCCTTGAGATTCCAATCAAGCAGTTCGATGTTGCTGAGCTGGAGTGAGGAGCCCTCGTCGATCATGCTTTCCATGACGATGCCGTTGGCGGCGGGTGCCTTGCCTAACGGATCCTTGAACGGGCCTTCGGGCTCGTCGTTGAGGAAGAGCTGGAGCATTCTGCCGAGGCGATCCACGCGGATTTCAATGGTCACATGCTTGCCCGGATACTGCTTGGGCAGCCGATTGAGGGTGGCGATGGGGGTGTAATGCCTGCCGCTGGAGGCCTCGCGTTTGATTTCAATGCCCGCGGCACTGAACGTCAGGTAATAGCGGTCCAACGGGATCTCGCCGATGCCGGGGGCCGCGGCAAAATAAACCTTGATGTTGGGTTCATTGACCCAGCTCAGTTTGAAGCGGAAGATGAACTGCTGCGGCAGGTCGAACTCGCGGCTGATCCTGCCGGTGCCTCGGACGTGAAACGCCCCGTCATTGAACGACCAATGCTCGGCGGTGGCAGGCTCGCGCGTCCAGCCGTTGAGGCCGTCGGGGCCGGCATAGATTGCAGCGGGCTGTTGGACGCCGAGTTGCAATGAATGGATCAACTCGCGGGCGATGACGAAGTGCCCGGCGATGCGCGAATTGAGCGTGAGGTTGTGGTCGTCAACCGCAGCGACGTCGCCTGGCAGAACATCCCCGTTGACGAGGGTGACCCCGCAGGTTGCGGCGGCGGCCGTGGTTTCGTGATCGCTGAACACGACCTTCCTGACGCTGTTAGGCTTGAGGGCGACCGGCTCGGGCGCGAGCGGGGTTTCCAACACCACCGAGCCGTTTTCGCTGATGGCGCGGACGCAGCCCGACAGCCGCTCGGCACCATCAAGCAACAGTTCGTCGGCCGCGAGTGGCGGTGGTGCGGTGCCGGCGAGGAAAGCCAGCGCACAGGCGGCAGCGGCGGTTATGTTAGAATTGCGGGTCCCAGTCATCGAGGAAGTTGTTAGACGGTTGGAAGTCGAGGATCACGGCGGATTCGAGTTTGAGGTTGATTTCGCCGGCATAGGGGGTGAGGAGCTTGAGGGAGGTGGCATCGCCGGAGAGCGGTTTGCCGCTGATGTTGCCGATGGGGTCGAGGCGCACGATGATGCGTTCGGCGGAGGCTTCCTCGGGTTTGGACAGGCTGTCGGCGGCGAAGCGGACCTCGGCGATTTGCTCGAGGGGGAACGTGAAGTTGCCGAATTTGCCGTGGAGGTGGAGTTTGCCGTCCTGGCAGGCGGTGACTTTTCCGGAGAAGCGGTCGGTGCCGTTGGCGAGCAGGACGATGTCCTGATCGTCCACCTGCATGCTGCGAGCCGAATCGGGCATGCCGTTCCACTCGGCGACGACCACATCGGAGACTCGAACCGGCGAGTTCTCCATCTGGGTGAGGAAGCCAAAGCCGCCGCCTTTGCCGGCATAGCCAGCGTCTTCGGCAAGTCCCGGCTCGGACCACTGCATGGCGAACTCGCCATCGACATAGAGCAGGATGGTGCCCTTGAGGCGGTCGCAGCGCAGTTCAAAGGTGGCGGAGCCGGTTTCCGACAGGCGGACGCTGGGATTATTCACCTGGATGCGCTCCATGGTGGGATTGCCTTTTTCATCGAAGCCGCAGCGCAGCAACACGGCATAGCCCGAATTGATTTGGAGGACATAACTGCTACCGAAGAGCAACGGGTAGCAAGAGGTGTCGCCGGGCCCGAAACCGTTCTGCATCATCCGCCGCTTGGCCTCGTCCTTGGCTTTCGGGTCGTCGCCGTCCTTGGCGGCGGCCTTGGCGGGACGGGCGAAATCCGCGTGAAACGCCAGACAGACCATGAGCCGGTTGTGCCAGGCGAGGTTGAAGCGCAGGATCGAGCGGTCGGTCATGCCGGTCTTGCGCACCAGCGGGGTGCAGCCGTGCTTTTGATTCCAATACCAAGCGGCACCGGAGAAATCCCAGCGCGGGATGGCCGTCTTTTGGGCTCCTTTCGCCTTGGCGTCCTCCTCGTCGCCATCGGCCGGGTCTTCCGCCGCCGGCTTGGCGTCGTCATCGGCCGGCTTGACCTTGTCCTTGTCAGCATTCTTATCCTTGTCCTCGGCCGGGGCCGGGATGCCATCGGGAAACTCCACGTTGGTCATGAGCCAGCCGTCCTCGGAATACGGACCATGATAGAGCACCCGCCCGCCCAGCGGCAGCGGCGCGACCATGCCCACGAGCTTGCGCGGGATGTGCATCACTCCGGCAAAGGTGGTATCCACGGTGACCGTCTCGTCGTCGAGGGCGACGAGGGTGCCCGGGATGCGGTCGCCATTGATCAGCGCGACATGCGCGAGGGATTCGTTGGATTTGCCCGGGCGGCCGGCGCGCAGGATGATTTTCTGGATTTGGGCGGACTTGAACTCGCCTGGAGCCGTTAGATCGGGGCGTTGCCAAGCCACCATTCCGCCCGGCTTCATGCCTTGGAACGAGCCATGCAACTGATCGCCATTGACAAAGCGCAGCAAGTCCTGGGATGGCTGGAGCGGCGCGGCAGCGAGCACGCATGGGAAGCCGACTAACAACGGGAGGCAAAGGGAACGGATCATTTTTCGTAGATGGGCAGGTAGCGGTAATTGAGCGCCAGCGAGAGCAAGGCGCCGGCGGTATTGAACGAGGCGCCCTGGTTTCCCGGGAAGGCGCCCTCGCGGTTTTGGATGGTGCCGAGGTAGCGGATGTTGCGCGCGTTCCACTCGCGCCAGGTGTCCTCGTCGGCGTGGAACAGCGCTTGGGACATGTAGTACTCATAGTAGTACGGATAATACTTCTCCCGATAATCGAGGTTTTTTTTCAGATACTCCAAGCTGGTTTTGAACGCCTTGGTGTCCGTCTCCTTGGCCAGCGACGAGCACAGCAAACCGATGGCCGTGAGCGTGGGCTTGCCGCCGAACGCGGAGGTGTAACCATAGGACCCGTCGCTGCTGCGGCACTTCGCGAGGAACGCGAGGCCTTTCTTGATGGCGTCGTCGGGCACCGCGATGCCGGCATTGCGCGCGGCGAAGAGCGTCACCATGTTGCAACCCGTCACCGTGGTGTCCGCATCGGTGGACTGCGGGGTGTAGCGCCAGGCGCCGAGGCGATTGCGTTTCTGGGCACTGAGGATGAGGTCCACGGCCTTCTTCAAGGCTGGAGCGATCTTGGGGTTGTCAATCACCCCATAGGACTCTGCCAGGGCTTTGGTGGCGAAGGCGTGATTGTACATGCTGGACCCGATATAACCGTTGGAGGCGTCCTGCTGGGTGAGGATATAATCGATGCCGCGGCGCATGACCTTGGCATACGGACCGTTGTTAGGGTCCTCGCCGTGGGCCAGAAACGCCGCGACGCACAGCCCGACGGCCGCGGGTTCGGAGCCGGTGCTATCGTTCCACGAGCCATGTTCGTTCTGAGCCTTGGCCAGGTATTGCAGGCCCTTCTCGTAGATCGACTCCGCTTGCGGCGGAACCGTGTCGTCCTGCCGGTGGGTCAGGTCCTGACCCCACGCCACCGCGGCCGAGAGCAAGAATAAAACTGTTGGGTAGCTGCGCATGATTCCTATAACTAATAACCAATAACCAATAACTCCTATTTCACCTTTTTCTCCAGGCCGCGGTTGTAGGCGTCGAGGGCCTTGCGGAATTCCTCGGGCAGGGCGTGGCCGGCGCTGCCGGCCGCCTTGGGAATACGCCGGACCTCGCTCTTGCCATCGCCCGCGGCGCCGGTGGGATCATTGGCGGCGTCCGAGTCGCCGGTCATGCCTTGGCCGCCCTGATCGCCGGGCTTCTTGCCTTTGCCATCCTTTTTCTCGCCATCCTTGCCCTCGTCGCCCTGCATCATTTTTTCCATCATGTCCATCATGGCGCTGCCGGACTTGCCGCCGCCCTGTTGTTTCTGACGTTCCTTGGAGGCCTCGTAGATTTTCTCGATCACGTCGGTCTGTGCGGCGAGGGTGCGGCCACCCGTGTCGTACTCGGCGAGCCAGTCGGTGGCCTCGTCCATGATGCTTTCGACTTCCTTGAACAAGGTGATGACCTTGGGGATGGTTTGCTCGATGGTGAGTTGTTGGACGTCGGCGGCGAGTTCGTCCTGATCGTTGGCGACCTTGGTGGCGCCCTGTTGATGCTTGGCCACGGGGGTCTCCGGCTTGGAGTCCGCGGCGGGTTTGTCGTCCGCGCCCCAAGCGGTGGCGGCCAGGGCCAGGCAGGCGACGGAAGTGGTCAGACGGATTTTCCTCATGGCTTGGGTGCGGGTTGGATGGAGCGGCGGAATTGTTCGAGGGCGCGGGTGCGGGCGCGCAGGTCCTGTTCGGATTGGATCATTTTCATGACGCGCAACATGAACTCGAAATCGTCGTCCTCGGGGTTGGCGCCACCGCCGTCGCCACCGCCGCCTTGCTGGTCTTTTTTCATTTCGCCTTCGAGTTTCTTGGCCCATTCGGAGAGTTTGCCACCCCATTGCTTGGCACCCTCGGTGGCGAGGTAGGCTTGGATGTCGCGGAGGCGGTTGCGGACGTCTTCGAGCCCCATAT